>CERC01014673.1_pt1 | contig 52052 bp, 51 predicted proteins | sample 530921 | NCBI WGS metagenome assembly CERC01 (sample SAMEA2621099, study PRJEB7988) | marine metagenome | isolation source: saline water (ENVO:00002010), including
TCAGGCTTTTTCATTTACCACCCCTAACTATGGGACAGCAGTGGCCAACGGGCAGCTTTTTTTGTTTGTGGCTGTGAATTAAGGTTAGGCATTTTGGATAACAGGGAGATTTTATGGCTGGTCATTCTAAATTCGCCAATATTAAACATCGCAAAGCGGCACAAGATGCAAAGCGTGGGAAAGTTTTCACTAAGTTAATTCGTGAGCTGGTGGTCGCAGCGAAAGAGGGGGTGGTAATCCTGATGATAACCCTCGATTAAGAGCGGCTATTGATAAAAGCCTTGGCGCTAACATGAAGCGCGATACGATTGAAAAGGCTATTCAGCGTGGTGCGGGTGGTGCTGAAGGTGATCATTATGATGAGCTGACCTACGAAGGCTACGGTTCAAATGGTGTAGCGATCCTTGTTGAGTGTATGACTGATAACGTCAACCGTACTGTGGCAGGTGTGCGGGCATCATTTAATAAATTTGGTGGGAATCTAGGAACCAGCGGTTCTGTTGCATATTTGTTTGAAAAGAAGGGGCATATTACCTATGCCGATGATGTTGATGAAGAGATTGTCATGGATGCGGCACTGGATGCGGGTGCAGAAGATGTGGTGAGCAATGAGGATGGTTCTATCGAGGTGCTTACCGATTGGCATGATTTTATCGATGTAAAGCAATCGATGTATGAGGCTGGACTTAAAGCTATTCATGCTGAAATCTCAATGATTCCGTCGACGACTGTTGAGTTAGATGTTGATGCAGGTCGAAAGGTTCTGCGATTGATTGATGCCTTAGAGGATTTTGATGATTCTCAGAATGTTTATCACAATGCGATAATTCCAGAAGAGGCGATGGATATATAGTTGTTCCAAGTTGCTTCTAATGGAAACGGGGCTTGCTCCGTTTTTTTTGTACCTGACACAAATTCTCGGCTGTTAAAAATGTATATTGCTGATTAAGTTTGACGTGAGGCTTTCTAAAATAATAAGACTACGGTATTCTCGCCTGTATAAATAACCAGTATAAGTTCGATGGATAGGTTTGATAGATAGATTCAATGCTGATATTAGGAATAGACCCTGGCTCAAGAATTACCGGATATGGGGTAATAAACTGTGTGGGCAATAAAAATGAGTATGTTGCTAGTGGCTGTATCCGCATCAAAGGCGATGAATTGCCAGGGCGCTTACAGCAGGTTTTTGAAGGCGTAGCTGAAGTGATCGAGCGCTACTGCCCTCAAGAGATGGCTATTGAGCAAGTTTTTATGGCCCGTAATGCTGATTCTGCTTTAAAGCTTGGGCAGGCGCGCGGTGTTGCGATTGTCGCAGGTACCAATGCGGAGCTGCCGGTCTATGAGTATGCGGCGCGCAAAGTGAAGCAATCTGTTGTGGGAAAAGGATCTGCAGACAAGTCTCAGGTTCAGCATATGGTAGCGCATATCCTTAAATTACCGGGTCTGCCTCAAGCGGATGCGGCGGATGCCTTGGCAATCGCCCTGTGTCATTCTCATACGCGTAGTAGTCTTATTAAAACAGCGGGGACAATGTCCTCTCGAAATGCAGGTTGGCGCCAAGGTTGAATAGGCTAATTTGCGGGGCTCAAGTGGGTGAACGATGAGTTACGAAGCATTTATCTATATTGCTGATTTAATGGGCGTTGCAGTGTTTGCGACGGCCGGCGCTTTGGCGGCCCAAGGGAAACGATTAGATATTTTGGGTGTGGTGGTTTTGGCAATAGTAACCTCCTTGGGTGGAGGTACGATTCGAGATATTACTTTAGACATTCATCCCGTGGTTTGGATTGCTAATACCGTCTATCTATGGACGGCAATCATCTCTGCCGTAGTCGCCTTTGTTGTATGTCGTTATGTGCAATATCCACGCCGGCTATTACTTGTTTTAGATGCGATGGGCTTGGCATTGTTCGCTGTTTTGGGGGCCGAAAAGGCGATAGCTTTAGATTTTTCGCCTCTAATAGTTGTCATGATGGCTGTAATCACGGGCTGTGCTGGTGGCATGATTCGTGACATTCTTACTGGCCAAATACCACTGATATTACAAAAAGATGGTGAGCTATACGCAACCTGTGCATTGGCGGGCGCTGTATTTTATATAGTGTCTTATGACTATATGAATGCGCAGTTAGTGGCTCTAATTGCGATGCTCATCATATTTATTTTACGTATGGCCGCTATGTTTGCTGACCTTAAGCTCCCTGAATTTATTGTCGCAGGGCATAAGCTAGAGAAGATTAAAAAAGGAAAAAATAAGTGATTGGTCGATTAAGAGGCGAATTGATAGAGAAGCGTCCACCGCAATTGTTGATAGATGTGAATGGTGTGGGCTACGAAGTCGAAGCATCAATGAATACTTTCTATCGTTTGCCAGAATGTGGTGCCCCAGTTACGTTGTTTACTCATTTTGTAACACGCGAAGATGCGCAGCTGCTGTATGGCTTCTATGAGCGCGAAGAGCGTGTGCTTTTTCGTACTTTAATTAAAGCCAATGGTGTCGGGCCAAAGCTAGCTATAACTATTTTATCTGGTATTTCGACATCAGAGTTTGTCCGTTGTGTTAATGATGGAGATACCGCTTCGTTAATCAAGCTGCCTGGGGTCGGCAAGAAAACAGCTGAACGTTTGATTGTCGAGATGAAAGATAAAATTAAGGCGCTTGGGCTAGAAAGTTCGGGTGAATTCCAGCTTTCTGCAGCTGATGGGCCTGATATGACTGCATTAGAGTCTGTGCCAGATTCAAGAGATGAGGCTGAGAGTGCGTTAGTTGCTTTGGGTTATAAGCCTGTGCAAGCTTCTAAGTCGGTTCAGCAAGCAGTCAAAGCGCTAGGTGCGGCGACGAGCAGTGAAGAATTGATCCGTTATGCGCTACGCGCAATGGTTGGATAGGAGTTTTGGTAAATGATTGAAGCAGATCGCTTTATCTCCCCTTTAAGTAATCCTGTTGAAGAAGCGACTGATAGAGCAATTCGCCCTAAGTCGCTTGAGGATTATGTTGGGCAGCCTGTCGTTCGTGAGCAGATGGAGATCTTTATTCAGGCAGCAAAGATGCGGGAAGAGGCGCTCGATCATACGCTTATTTTTGGTCCTCCTGGTCTAGGTAAGACGACTTTAGCAAATATCATTGCCAATGAAATGGGCTCAGAGATCAAGACAACTTCTGGTCCAGTTTTGGAAAAGGCAGGAGATCTTGCTGCGTTGCTGACCAATCTAGAGCCTAATGATGTCTTGTTTATTGATGAAATTCATCGATTAAGCCCAAATGTTGAAGAGGTGCTCTATCCAGCGATGGAGGATTATCAACTTGATATTATGATTGGTGAAGGACCGGCTGCACGATCAATAAAGTTAGAGCTGCCTCCATTTACATTGGTGGGCGCTACGACTCGAGCTGGACTACTAACATCACCATTGCGTGATCGTTTCGGAATAGTACAGCGTTTAGAGTTTTATAATATTGAAGACTTGACGAGTATTGTTTCGCGTTCAGCTAATTTATCTGGTACTCAGATCGATGGGCAGGGAGCAAAAGAGGTAGCCAAGCGTTCGCGTGGTACGCCACGTATTGCTAACCGTCTTTTGCGAAGAGCACGTGATTATGCAGAGGTCAAAGGTAGCGGTAATATTGATAATGATATGGCTGATCGCGCCTTAAATATGCTTAACGTAGATGATCATGGTTTTGATCATCTGGATAGACGCATGTTACTGACTATGATTGAAAAGTTCGCTGGTGGTCCGGTCGGTGTTGAAAGCCTAGCTGCTGCTATTAGTGAAGAGCGGGATACGATTGAAGATGTGCTGGAGCCTTACCTTATTCAGCAAGGGTTTTTGATGCGTACGCCGAGAGGTCGTGTGGTTACAGATCATGCTTATCAGCACTTTGGTCTTGAAAAACCAACTATAAGTTAGCGATGTAACAACTAAGCGCCCATTCGCTTTTTCTCTTTTGATAAAGTGGGACGCGATTAAGGCGATATTTTGTACAGTCAAAGGCTTATATCGCTTTTACAGTTTCAACGCCTATAAAGAATTGGGGTTTCTGTTTTTAACTCTATTTTGACCCTATATGAGTGAATTAACCCGATCTAGATCAAAAAGTCGCATATAAAGTGTGCTTTTTATGTAAACCTGATCTCAATCAAACACAAATTTATATCCCTGCGTCTACTATGCCTATTAATACACAATAATAAATGGCAGGTATTACCATGACGGTTGGACTTACACTTTCTGAGGTGACTTCATTTAAAGCTGAGCTCGTGAGTTTGCTTGAGCAGTTGCGTTCAGAGATTGTAGAAGAGGTTGAGCGGAGTGCTGATTTACAGCAAGAGAGTATGACTGTGCATGATTCATCTGAAGAGGCGGATGCTGAAGTCAATTTCATGCTTAAAGTAGAGTCTTTGTCACGTCATAGTGAGGAGATAGCTGAATGTTTAGCCGCGCTTGAACGTATAAATCAGGGTGGATTTGGTATCTGCACTGATTGTGATGAAGAAGTTGAATTAAGTCGATTAAAGGCTTGCCCGACAGCGGCACGTTGTATTCGCTGTCAGTCTGCACATGAAGGGCTTATTAAAAAGAGTGCATAGTTTAGATCCCCTTCTGAGCTGATTAAAAATTCCTTATATTGAACCAGCCTTTTGGGCTGGTTTTTTCTTGTATTAATTATCCTGACTGTTATTGTTGAGCCTAAATTTTCTGTCCTGAATTAGATGGAACTTATCTGTTTTTGAGTGATCAGAGCATGGATTTGTATTGTCTTTAACGGGTTCAATTTAGAGGAAAGGCGCAGTGGCCGAAAAAATGTCGATCTGGAGTCTAGTTGCAAACGCAAGTGTGGTTGTGCAATTAGTGATGCTAATGTTGTTAATGGCATCAGTGCTTTCTTGGATTATGATTTTTCAGCGTCAGGCAGTTCTGTCGACTGCACGTAAATCGCTGCGAAATTTCGAAGATCGCTTCTGGTCTGGTGTTGATTTGGGCCAGTTATTTAGAGAAGTAAACCAACAGCCAAATTCTGATTGTGGTGCTGAAAATATATTCCGTGCTGGTATTAAAGAGTATACGCGTTTAACTCAGCAAGAGGGCTATGATAAAGACTCTGTGATGGATGGTGTTGAACGTAGTATGCGTGTGGCGCTTGCCCGCGAAGAAGATAAGCTTGAGCGTCATTTGCCATTTCTTGCGACGGTCGGCTCGACAAGCCCTTATGTTGGTTTGTTTGGTACTGTTTGGGGGATTATGAACTCTTTCCGTGGTCTAGCTAATGTTCATCAGGCAACGTTAGCTTCTGTAGCTCCTGGTATTTCTGAAGCGCTTATTGCAACTGCAATTGGCCTTTTTGCCGCGATTCCGGCGGTAATTGCCTACAACCGCTATTCTGCACAAGTTGAATATCTCCTAGGTAATTATGAAACTTTTGCTGATGAGTTCTCATCTATCCTGCATCGTCGCATGCATGCATCTCACTAACCGTTCACTGGGAGTGTGATGAAATGATCAGACGACACAAGAAGAAGCGTAAGTTAAACGCCGACATCAATGTAGTGCCTTATATTGATGTGATGATGGTGCTGCTTGTAATTTTTATGATTACTGCGCCGATGTTAACCCAAGGGGTTAATGTAGAGTTACCTAAAGCATCCGCTGAGCCGGTAGATGATAAAGACAGTGAACCTGTCATTGTTACGGTTAATGCAGAAGGGGAATACTTTATCGATGTGGGCGGTGATCCTAAAGAAGCGGTTAGCGCTGAAACAGTTCAAGAACGCATTAGTAAAATAATCGCGAGCAACCCCAAGAAAATGTTATTGGTGCGGGGGGATCGTAATGTTAATTACGATAAAGTTGTACAGCTAATGGTTTTATTGCAGCAAGCCGGCGCCCCAAGCGTTGGTTTAGTGACAGAGTAGGGTTGGGTTTTGCGTCTAGGTAGTTACCTTCTTCCCACTGTTCTAGCGGTAATTTTACACGCTGTTGTGGTTGTTCTATTGGCTCAAAGTTGGTTTGAGCATGATGATCCGGTTCGGAAGATTCCGCGGCATGTTCAAGCTAGCATTGTGGACATGAAAACCCATAAAGCTCAGCAGAAAAAAGCGTCTGAAGATAAAGCAAAGCAAAAATCAGATATACAGAGGGCTGCAGATGCTGAGAAAAAACGAAAGGCTGAGCAAAAGAAAAAGCAATTAGCTAAAGAGAAAGCGGATAAGAAGAAAGCTGAAGATAAAAAGCGTCAGCAGGAGATTGATAAAAAGAAGGCCGCAGAGATCAAAAAGAAAGCTGATGCTAAGAAAAAAGCTGAGCAGAAAAGAATAGAAGACGCAAAATTAAAGAAAGCGGCAGAGAAAAAACGTAAAGATGAGGCTGCTAAAAAGGCAAAAGCGGCAGAAGCCAAGCGTAAAGCCGATGCTAAAAAGGCTGAGGTTGCACGTAAAGAAGCGGAAGCTGCAGCGGCAGAAAAATCAGCTTTAATTCGTGCAATGGAAGAGGAGGAAGCCGCTCTTCTTGCAGAGGAGCAGCGGGCTTCAGCTATGAGTTATGAAGCCTACATAGTTGATCAGGTGACACGTAACTGGCGTCGTTCACCTTCCGCACGTAATGGAATGGTCGTTGAAGTGACTGTTCATTTGTTACCCTCTGGTCGGGTTAATGATAGATATGTTACTAAGCCAAGCGGTGATTCTCGTTTCGATGAAGATGCATTGCGTGCTATAGATCGTGTTTCAGTGTTTGAAAAGCTGCAGGATTTGGATCCGGTGGTTTTTGATCGTTATTTTCGAAAACGAGTCTTAAGGTTTAGACCGGAAGATCTTCGTGATTAAGTTATAAAGAGGAATAAGTGTGAAAAAGGTATTTCAGCTATTACTTATCAATTGTGTATTGTTGCTTTCCTCATGGTCATCAGCTGAGAGTGATCTTGCTATTGAGATTACTAAAGGTATTGATGAGCCAACACCTGTTGCCGTTGTACCCTTCGCTTGGGATGGCAATTCAGCACTTAAAGAAGATGTAGCTAAAATAGTTTCTGCTGATCTCGGTCGTACAGGCTTATTTAAGATGATGAGCCCTCAGAATATGCTGAGTTTTCCATCTAAAGAAGATCAGGTGTATTTTCGTGATTGGCGAGTGAGTAAAACTGAGTTTTTGATTATTGGTCGTCAAATTGCTGCTGAAGGTCGTCAGATTAAGGTTGAATTCGAGCTTTATGATGTTTTGAAAGAGCAGCGTTTATTATTAGAGCGTGTTTCGGGCACTCAGGATAATTTACGTGATGTGGCTCACTACATATCCGATATGATCTATCAGAAATTGACAGGTATTCGAGGGGCTTTTTCTACGCGCATTGTTTATGTAACTGCTAAACAGCTTGGGCAGGGGAAAGTGAATTACCGCCTTAAAATGGCTGATTCAGATGGTGCCAGACCTGTCACTATTCGACAGCAGAGTGAGCCATTGATGTCTCCTGCTTGGTCAAGAGATGGAACTAAGTTGGCCTATGTGTCTTTTGAAAGCGGCAAACCGGCAATTTATATTCAGTACCTTGCTACGGGCAAACGCGAAAAGGTTCAATCTTTCAGAGGTCTGAATGGTGCGCCTTCATGGTCACCTAGTGGTAACAAACTTGCGATAGTCTTATCAAAGGATGGAAATCCAGAGATTTACGTTTTAGACCTTAATTCGCGTAGTCTTTCTAGAATAACGCATCATTATGGTATTGATACGGAACCTTCTTGGTCTCCCGATGGTCAATCTCTTATCTTTACTTCAGATAGGGGTGGTCAGCCGCAAATATACCGTATCCATCTACCTACACGTCAGTTAGAGCGTGTGACGTTTGAGGGGAATTATAACTCCCGCGGACGGTTAACTCATGACGGTCGTTTTTTGGCGATGGTACATAGAGGAATAGATAATGTGTTTCATATTGCGGTTCAGGATTTGAAAACAGGGCGCTTAGATGTGCTTACAGATACCTATTTAGATGAGTCTCCGACTATTGCGCCAAACGGTAGTATTATTTTATATGCTACACAAAAAGGTGTGAAAGGGGTGTTAGGTGGTGTGACATTGGATGGCAATGTTCGTTTCATATTACCTGCTTCAAGTGGAGATGTAAGGGAACCTGCATGGAGCCCCTACTTGCAATAATTTTCGATAGACATTAACTTATGTCCAGATATGGACGTGGCGGCGTTTAATAATATTAAAATCACTGGGTAAGTCAGTGAATTTCAGGAGTGATCAATGCGAGCTTCCAACGTAACAAAAGCAGTAGCACTGGCTTTATCAGTAGCATGGGTAGCAGGTTGTAGTACAAGTGGTTCTGACTCTATGAGCGGAACGGAAACAGGTACGGATACAGGCACTACTCAAGGCGTAAATAACGGAACGGGTGTTACCGGTTCTTCAATGTCTGACGTTGCCAACCTACAAACTGTTTTTTACTTTGACTTCGATAAGTCAGTTGTAAAAGCGAATGGTTTTTCTGATCTAGAAAAGCATGCAGCTTACCTTGCTGCTAACCCTTCAGCACAGGTTGTTCTTGAAGGTCATGCTGATGAGCGCGGTACGCGTGAATACAACATGGCACTTGGTGAGCGTCGTGCGAAGGCAGTATCACGCTTCCTTCAGGTTAACGGTGCATCAGGTTCTCAAGTTGAATCTGTTAGCTTTGGTGAAGAAAAACCGGAGATTCTTGGTCACAGCGAATCTAGCTGGAGCCAGAACCGTCGCGTGGAATTGAAGTACGTATCTCGTTAATTTATGACTTCAAAAAAAATCGCATATAGCACAACTTTAGCGCTGTTTATCAGCGCTTCAGTTGTTGCTGAAGAAGTTCCTGTTATTGAGCTAGGTGTGGGTTCAGGCTCTAATCTGCCGAATTCAACCTCATATAACCCTCAAGTTTCTAGCAATAGTGAGTTGATGCTTATTGTCCAGCAGCTTCAGGATGAAGTTCGCACTTTACGGGGGCAGGTTGAGCAGCAGGCTTATCGTCTTAAACAGATGGAAAGTAAGCAGCTTGATCGTTACCGCGATCTAGATCGTCGTATTTCTGCGTCTTCTTCAGCTTCTCTAGGAGCTACAGGTACTGCTGCTGTCGCAGGTGGTAATGCGTCGGGCGTGCCTAGTGTGACAGAAGAGCCTTCTTTAGAACCCAATAGACCGGTTCTTGATGATGCTAAAGCCTACCAAGATGCTTACAACTTGGTTAAGAAAGATCGAAACATCCTTAAAGCAATAGAAGCGTTTAATGCCTTCATAAAGGATTATCCTACGAGTCCTAGGCTGCCGAATGCGTATTATTGGTTAGGTGAGATCTATGTTCTGAATAAAAACCTTGAGCAAGCAAGTGCTTCATTTATGGAAGTGGTAGCTAGTTTCCCTAAGAGCCATAAAGCTCCGGATGCAGCGTATAAGCTTGGGATTGTTTTTGATCAGTTAGGCGATCGAAAAAAATCGGATGAGTACATCGATCTGGTTATCAATAAATATCCAGACTCATCTGTGGTCACTCGCGCTAAAGAATTCAAACTTCGTTAAACAATACTGGTAATACACATGAATACGCCTGCTTCCCCTAAAGCAGTTGTGCTGCTTTCTGGCGGCTTAGACTCGGCTACAGCACTCGCAATGGCATCTGATCGTGGCTATGACTGCTACGTCCTAAGTTTTGATTATGGTCAGCGTTCGTTAACTGAGCTAAATGCAGCTAAAGAGATTGCAAAGCAGCAAGGTGCAGTAGAGCACCGAGTTATTCGGCTTCATCTGGAGGATTTTGGTGGTTCTGCGCTTACGGATCATTCAATAGATGTGCCTGAAGAGGAAACAGAAGATATTCCTGTTACTTATGTCCCTGCAAGAAATACCGTATTTCTTTCGCTTGCGTTGGGATGGGCAGAGGTATTGGAAGCGGATGCAATTTTTATCGGTGTAAATGCCGTTGATTACTCTGGATATCCTGACTGTCGACCAGAATATATCACCGCGTTTGAAACTATGGCTAACCTTGCTACTAAAAGAGGCGTCAGCGGTGACCCCATTACTATTGAAACGCCTCTGATTGACCTCACTAAGGAAGAGATCATCCTTGCCGGGACAAAATTGAATGTTGATTACGGTTTAACCGTATCCTGTTATCAAGCTGACGATAACGGCAAGGCTTGTGGTGCTTGCGATAGCTGCAGACTGCGCGCCAAAGGTTTTGAAAATGCGGGCTTGAAAGACCCGACAAAATATCAATAAAGAAAAGCCTTGCTTTCCAAACCTTAGACGTTAGAATACGCGTCCTCTGAGTGGGTCGTTAGCTCAGTTGGTAGAGCAGTTGGCTTTTAACCAATTGGTCATAGGTTCGAATCCTATACGACCCACCACTTAAAAATTCCAGCCTTTGAGCTGGTTTTTTTATGTCTGTAATTTATTTGTTGGAGCTCAGCCCCTGAGCGAGGTTTTGCTTTTTATGTGGAGCGAACCCCGTCACTTATTGATTTAAAAGGTTCGATTCGGAGGGCGAAGCCTGTAGAAAACTATCATCTATAGATATGGGAACTTGCGGTGTAAACCAAAGGGCGCGCTAAGGGTGATAGTAACCCTATACGGCTCTTACGTTCAGCCACTTAAAAATTCCAGCCTTTGAGCTGGTTTTTTTATGTCTGTAACTTATTTGTTGGAGCTCAGCCCCTGAGCGAGTTTTTGCTTTTTATGTGGAGCGAACCACGTCACTTATTGATTTAAAAGGCTCGATTCGGAGGGCGAAGCCTGTAGAAAACTATCATCTATAAATATGGGAGTTTGCGGTGTAAACCAAAGGGCGCGCTAAGGGTGATAGTAACCCTATACGCCTCTTACGTTCAGCCACTTAAAAACTCCAGCCTTCGAGCTGGTTTTTTTATGCCTGCAATTTATTTGTTGGAGCTCAGCCTCTGAGCGAGGTTTTTCTTTCCGATTTACAAGGCAGAGCCAGCATTTCCTTTGCTATATTGCTTTCTATTAATTTTCCTCGCGATTGATTTCATGCCTAAATCTATTATTTCGAACTCGTTTGCTTTTTGTTCTCTGTGATATAATCATTTTTTCCGTTCATAACGAGCTGAACGGTCATGCTGCTGTTGGTTGGTGAGTTTAAGTAGCGTTTCATACCTTGATTTATGAGTACAGACATCACATGTTGAGCAAACAGGATATTTCAGATCGCATCCTCGTGCAGGAGCATTTCGCAAAAGAACATTTGCCATTGGATATGACCGCTGAGCAAGTGGATGAATATAAAACCCGTATTAAGCAGTTACTGAAAGAAAAAGATGCGTGTCTTGTAGCGCATTACTACACTGATCCTATCTTGCAGCAACTGGCTGATGAGACGGGTGGTTGCGTATCTGATTCTCTTGAGATGGCGCGTTTTGGTAATGCTCATTCTGCCAGTACACTTGTTGTTGCGGGCGTGAAATTTATGGGTGAGACTGCAAAAATTCTTACGCCTGAAAAACGTGTCGTTATGCCTACAATTGAGGCGACCTGTTCTTTAGATATTGGTTGCCCTATCGAAGAGTTTTCCGCTTTTTGTGATGCACATCCAGATCATGAAGTGGTTGTTTATGCCAACACCTCAGCAGCAGTTAAGGCGCGTGCTGATTGGGTCGTAACATCGAGCATCGCGTTAGATGTTGTTGAGCATTTGGCAGAGCAGGGTAAAAAGATTATTTGGGCGCCTGATAAGCATCTAGGTACATACGTTCAGCGACAGACTGGCATTGAAATGCTGATGTGGGATGGTGCCTGCATTGTGCACGATGAATTTAAAGCAAAAGGCATTTTAGATATTAAGAACGTCTATCCAGATGCTGCTGTTTTAGTTCATCCAGAATCTCCTGATTCTGTTGTCCAAATAGCAGATGCTGTGGGTTCAACAACCCAGCTTATTAATGCGGCTAGAGATTTGCCTAATCAGCAGTTTATCGTTGCGACAGATAATGCAATCTTTTACAAGATGCAGCAGGCTGCACCGGGTAAGCAGTTTATTGAAGCCCCTACAGGCGGTTCAGGTGCGACTTGTCGTAGTTGCGCTCATTGTCCTTGGATGGCAATGAATGGTCTAGAGAGCGTGCTGAATGCCCTAGAAACTGGGCAGGATGAGATCCATGTGGATGACTCTTTAATTGTCGATGCGCGTAAACCATTACAGCGTATGCTAGATTTCTCCGCGCAGCTTATTAAATAAAAAAATCTACCAATTTACAGTCGAAAAAAATCCCGCAATGCGGGATTTTTTTTATAGGTCAAATTCTAGAGACTGGCGTATCGTTTTAGCATCTTCTTTGCGTTGTTCTATGCGTGCTCGCTCATTGTTCGTTAGGCCTGGCTCTTTAAGGGCATATTCGATCTGGCGAAGTGCGGTATCTATATTGGCTGTTAGTAAAAAGTATTCGATGCGCGCTTCATGTACACCGACTATGTTGCCTTCTAGTCCATAAGATTCGGCTAGTAGATACCAGGCACGGCTGTCATTTGGGTTATTTTTAACCAGATCTTGATAAACACGAGACGCTTTATCTGGTCTGTTTAATAGCAATAAATTCTTGGCATAGATAAAGCTGACAGCATGGCTGCCGGGATATACTGACATTAGTGTTGAGAGGACTTTATCCGCCTTATTTAATTCTTCTTTAGCGATATAGTATTCAGCTTCTAAAAGGCGAGCGCTTAACTTTGTCTTAAAAGCCTTTGTGAATTTATTCATATGCTGACGAGCTATTTCAAACTTTTTATTCTTAATTGCAGCATAAGCAACGGCATAATATGTGCTGTCGTTAGCGTATTTTTCAAGATGACTTATATAATTAGCGAGTAGCTTTTTAAGGTCTTTAGCATAATTCACTTGAATGCGAATCTTCGCTATATCAAATGAAATAGTATTCTCTTTTTGCGCCATCCCCTTAAAGTTTTGTGCTCTATTTAAAGAATCGGAAATACGCGCTTGAGTGACCGGGTGAGTGAGTAAAAATTCAGGGGGGACACGGCTAAAGCGAGCTGCCTTTTGTAACTGTGCAAACATCTCGGCCATTTCGGTTGGAGAATAACCCGCTTGTATGAGAGTTTGCATACCAATGTAATCGGCTTCGCGCTCATTTTGACGGCTAAAGGATAGTCTGGATGAGGTTGATGCAGCCATGGAGCCTTGCATAGCGGCAATGCCTGCCTCGGTATCAACGGCTGCTAGCAGGATGCTGCCCAGTAAAGATGCAATAAATAGAGGTTGGTTTCGTCGTTGCTCTTCTAGCTGTGCTGCAAAGTGACGTTGGCTTAAATGAGCTAATTCGTGAGAAAGAACTGAGGCGAGTTGAGCTTCGTTGAGCGCGGTAATCAAAAGACCCGTGTGAACACCTACAATTCCGCCGGGAGCTGCGAAGGCATTCACTGTAGGATTATCTAAAACAACAACCTCTATTCTGCGATCTGAAAGCTGACTATGGGTCACCAAGCTCCAGGTAAGGTCTTCAACATATTGGCTAACCACTGCATCGTCATAGAGGCGTGTGCTACCTCTCAAAACACGTACCCAAGCTCTGCCAAGCTGATATTCCTGCTGGGGAGAGATAACACTGTATCCGCTACTTCCAATGCTAGGTAATTGAGAATCAGCATGTAAGCTGATGGGCTGCATGTATAAAATGACAGAAAATAATAAAAACTGACAAAGGTTGCGCATATGTTGTATCCGAAAAAGCCCGTGCTAATGTAAACGATAATGTTATATAGTGCTCAACTACATTGAGTTCGACAATGAAAATTATGTTAAAAAACGTTATTCGTCCTTTTTTATAAACGTTTTAGATTATTAAAAATAAGAAAAACACTAATGAGCCAATACGAAATCGACCAAACGCTGGATACTTCCGGTTTAAACTGTCCTTTGCCTCTTTTGAAGGCTAAGCAGGCGCTTAATAAAATGGAATCCAGCTGTACTTTGAAAGTGATTGCGACGGATAGTGGGTCTATTCGTGACTTTAAAGCCTTCACTGATCAATCAGACCATGAATTGTTGGAATCGTTCACTGATAAAGAACCTTACGTTTATATTATCAGAAGAGGTTAGATAAGAGCGTCGATGCGTAAAATACTAAGTAAGTGGGTCGAACGTTATTTCTCTGATGAAGAAGCGCTGCTTTTCTTCGTTCTTTTAGCGGCTGCGCTGCTTGTTATTATAACGTTAGGTCAGGCGTTAACGCCGGTTTTCTCAGGTATTATTTTGGCGTTTTTAATGCAGGGCGGGGTAAACCGACTTAAAAAGCATAAAGTACCGCATATCGTTTCAGTTGTTTTGGTTTTCTTAGCGTTTATCGGTGGTGTTGCTGCACTATTATTTATTGTTATGCCGCTGGCTTGGCGACAGTCCGTTAATCTCTTTAATGAGCTTCCTGGGATACTGTCTCAGGCTCAGTCTGTCTTATTGCTGCTTCCTGAAAGATACCCTGAGTTTATATCTGAGCAACGAATTCTTGAGTTGATTGACTTGGCTGCGGCTGAACTCTCTCAGATGGGGCAGTGGGTTGTCACATTCTCTTTAAACTCTATTACTAGCATTATTGCGTTGCTTATCTACCTTGTTTTAGTGCCAATTCTAGTTTTCTTTTTCCTCAAAGATGGCGGCTCTCTTTCGAAATGGTGGATCTCATTTTTGCCTGAAAAGCGCGATATGCTGACTAATATCTGGGTCGAGATGGATGGCCAGATTGCTAATTATATTCGCGGTAAAGTGATTGAAATTATCGTAGTGGGTGTGGTCACTTATATTACTTTTATATTCTTAGGTATTAACTACGCAGCGTTGCTGGCTATTTTAGTTGGTTTATCTGTCTTGATTCCTTACATCGGTGCGGCATTAGTGACGCTCCCGGTTGCCTTGATTGGTTTCTTCCAGTGGGGCTGGAGCAATGAGTTCATGTACTTGATGGTCGCTTACGGTGTTATTCAGGCGCTGGACGGTAATGTATTAGTTCCATTACTCTTTTCAGAAGCCGTTAATCTTCATCCGGTTGCGATTATCGTAGCGGTGCTGGTATTTGGTGGCGTTTGGGGGTTTTGGGGGCTGTTTTTTGCGATACCACTTGCAACACTTTTCAAAGCGGTAATAAATGCTTGGCCTAAATCAAAAGCGCCGACTGTAGAGGTAGAAGAAAGCAGCACATAAGTGCTGCTTTATTAAATGGGCCTTTAGATGGTTTGGGCCGCTGCTAGAACTTCTTCCACATGTCCTTTTACTTTAACGCCGCGCCATTCGTTTTTAAGAACGCCTTCAGCGTCAATTAAGAACGTCGAGCGTTCAATGCCCATGTATTCTTTGCCATAGTTTTTCTTCAGTTTGATCACATCAAAAAGTTTGCATAAGGTTTCATCTGGGTCGCTGATCAGTTCAAAAGGAAACTCCTGTTTCGCTTTGAAGTTTTCATGCTTTCTTAAGCTATCGCGTGATACACCAAAAATAACCGTGTTAGCGGCTTTAAACTCATTGATTGAGTCTCTAAAGTTTTGCCCTTCGGTCGTGCATCCTGGTGTGCTGTCTTTTGGGTAAAAGTAGATGACAACATTCTGCCCTTTTAACTCGGATAGGCTGATTGTTAGATCACTTGTTGCTTCAGAGGTGAAAGATGGCACTTTTTTATCAATTGAAACGCTGCTCATAGTAAATCCTTAGTGATGATGGCTACTCAACAAAGTACAAAATCGTATAGAATAACGGTCTTTTTACGATACCAATGGTTATTTGGATTTTAAGAGGGCAATTTTTAACGAGTCAAAGTTAAATAAACTCGTAAGCCTCAATAGTTTTGGTATCGTTAATGTATTAAATTACTGGGCTCTTGCTAATGAAGTCTTACTTTCAGATAGTAGATGCTCGATTGTAAAGTTTTAAGGTTGTAATGCGCAATGCGTCAGAGTAATTTGTGCATGGCAAACCTGATATTAATCTCATGGAGAAAAAAATGATTACTGGCAGCATTGTTGCTCTTGTTACCCCGATGCATACTACCGGCGATATCGATTGGGAAAACCTCGATAAACTCGTAGACCTGCATCTGGATAAGGGCACAGATTCTATTGTCGCTGTTGGCACTACGGGTGAGTCAGCTACTTTAAACTGCGATGAGCACTGTCAGGTCATTAAACGTATTGTTGATCGTGTTGCAGGGCGTATACCTGTTATTGCTGGTACTGGGGCTAACTCTACGTCTGAAGCGATTGAGTTAACTCGTGAGGCTAAGAATGTAGGTGCTGATGCATGTTTGTTGGTGACGCCTTATTACAACAAACCCACCCAAGAAGGGTTGTATCAGCATTATAAAGCGATTGCAGAAGCGGTTGATATTGATCAGATTCTATATAACGTTCCTGGCCGTACGGCTTGCGATATGTTGCCAGAGACAGTGCTCCGTTTGGCCAGCGTCAAAAATATCGTGGGTGTTAAAGAGGCGACCGGTGATTTAGATCGTGCGCGTCTATTAATTGAACAGTCTCCGGCTGATTTTGCTATTTATTCTGGTGATGATGCGACAGCTGTTGAGTTAATGATTGCCGGTGGTCAAGGTAATATCTCTGTGACAGCTAACGTGGCACCAGCTGAGATGGCAGAGCTATGTCAGTTGGCGATGGCGGGTAAAGCGGATGAAGCGCGTGCCTTACAAGAGCGCCTTATGCCATTGCACGACAATTTATTCGTAGAAGCTAACCCGATTCCTGTTAAATGGGCAATGGCTGAAATGGGGTTGATGGGGCTTGGTATTCGACTACCACTGACTGTATTGGCTGATAACTATCATGCGACTGTGCGTGATGCGTTGCGTAGTAGTGAAATTATTTAAGCGGTCCTTAGAATGAAAAAAATATTATCTATCTCTGTCGTTGGCTTTTTGATGACAGGGTGTAGCGTTTTAGATGACAACCCTATTTATGGCGATAGCGGAATTGTTCGCGATCGAAGTCAAGACTATGAGTTAGCAGAGACAGGTTCTCGCTTAGAAGTGCCAGAGCACTTAAATGCGAAGACGACAGAGGACTCTCTAAAAGTGTCAGAGCTAAGCTCTGTGGCAACGGCGCGTACGGGTGAATTTATCGTTCCTCGCCCAGAGTTTTTCTATGCTGAGTCTGGTAGTGAATCGGTAAGTTTGAAGCGTGAAAACGGTGATAAAGTTATTATCGTTGATGAAGGCATTACAAACGTATGGGTTAAACTACAGGAATTTTGGCAGTTTAATGGCATTGATATTGTTAAGTCCGATCCTCGCCAGGGGGTTATGGAAACGCAATGGATGCATCATGATGCCAAAGAGTTAAGTTTTGTCGATACTTGGGTGAAGCATTTAACCTTCCAGGATATTCCAGGCGCGACTAAGGATAAGCTTCAAGTGAGCTTAAAGCCTGTTGATGGTGATCCGACTCGTACTTCTATTGCCATGCAGCATACACGTTTCTCTGAAGAGGAAGAGGGTGCTGAGGTGGATTGGGATAGCCAAGCTAGAGCGGTCAGCTATAAGTCTGACATGATGTTTGAGATGCTGCGTTACTTGGGTAAGGCTACGGGTGAGCGCAGTGCTCAGACGTTGATTGCTTTTCAGGAGCAGCGACGCGTTGGTACGCAGCTAGGTCGAGATTCTCGCGGCAATCCAGTACTTAAGCTTAATACGGATATCGATGCAGCTTGGAAAGAGCTTAATATAGCGTTAGATAAAGGTGATTTAGATGTAGGTACCCGCGATGCGTCAACGGGCTACTTCTATATGACTTATACTACGTCGACACCTTTTGAAAATGTCGAAGAGATGGGCTTTTTTGAATGGCTTCACTCTGACCGAGGTTCTATTTCCTTAGACACGAGCACAATTTCTGCTGCATTAGGTGTGGGTGGAGATGATTCTGAAGGGATTAGTTATACCAGTGGTAAGACAGCAGCTTATTTAAATGGTCTTGAATCCCAAGAGGCGGGTGATTCTCTGATTGATCCATTAGATGAAGCGAACCAGAAAGGTTACAAGATTTGGTTTGCCGGTAAGCCTATTTATATCTTTGGCGGTGAAGAGTCTGGCGTATACAACCAGGCTACTCAGAAATATGAACATACTGGTCAATATCAGCTGAAGCTTATTAGAACCCGCACAGGTGTTTATCTGAGTGTTCTCTCTAATGAGGGCGGAGATGCGCCTGCTATCATTGCAGAAGAGATTCTCTGGACGATCAAAGAAAATCTTCCAAGAAGTTGATATAGCAGATTAAGTGAGAGGGCCTTTATGGCCCTTTTTTATGATCTTTAAAAAGGTTTAGAGCTTATGCGTGCAGTTATTCTGGATTTAAAAGGCCTAGATTCATTGGATTTACACGCCATAGAGGCGCTTGTCGATGAATTGGTTTGCTATGATTTAACGCCAGTGGAGCAGATTGCAAACCGCATTGAAGGGTTTGATATTGTGATTACCAATAAGACCCCTCTAACTCGAAAAGTTTTATCCGCGGCTAAAGGGATAAAGTTTATCTCTGTGACGGCTACTGGCACTAATGTCATTGATAGGGATGCGGCGAGAGAATTGGGGATTCCTGTATCTAACTGCGTTGCTTACGGTGTAGATTCAGTAGCACAGCATGTTTGGTCTCTGATCTTAGCACTGCATACGAACTTATTAAGCTACGCTTCTGATGTGAATAACGGTCAGTGGCAAAAGTCAGATCAGTTCTGTTTTTTAACTCATCCCATTGTCGAGTTAAGTGGCCGCACTCTTGGAATTATCGGATACGGTAGTTTAGGTAAGGCGGTAGCCAAAGTGGCAGCAGCATTCGGTATGAATGTGATTGTTTGCCAAAAGATAGGTCAGCAAACACAAGGTGAGCAAACACAAGGATTAGATCAGGCGCCGCCTCAGAGATTGCCTTTTGCTAAATTTCTGGAGCAGGCGGATGTGATTAGCCTACATTGCCCTTTGACCGATGAGACAAATAATTTATTTGATCACGCCGTTTTGGAAAAAATGAAGCCGGGGGCATTTCTAATTAATGCAGCAAGAGGCGGTATTGTTAATGAAGCTGATTTGGCGCAAGCACTAAAAAATGGCGTCTTAGCTGGGGCCGCTGTTGATGTGCTGACCGTTGAGCCACCAAAAAGTGGAAATGCACTGCTCGCCCCTAATATTCCAAACCTAATCCTGACACCTCATATAGCTTGGGGCAGTGTTGAGGCAAGAACGCGAATTATCCAGCAGACAGCTGAAAATATTAAAGCCTTCATGGAAGGTCGTTCAATTCGGACTGTTTAGTTTAAAGCATTAAAACAGTCCGGTTAGAATCAGCTCATAGGTCATGTCATTAAAAAGAGCGATTACAAAGAGTGATTAAAAAGGGCAGGGCACAGTGAACTCTACAACCTTTCCTGTTTCAGGGTGGGGGAAGGACAAACGCTCAGCATGAAGAAGTAAACGATCAGAAAGGGCTTTGCTATCTTCATCAGCGTAGAATCGATCTCCAATGATAGGGTGCCCCATCGCCTGCATATGAACCCTAAGTTGGTGCGAACGTCCAGTAATCGGTGTGAGTTCAACTCGCGTACCTCTACTGTCTTCACCTGTTGCCTTCCAGTGGGTTAATGCGTTTTTACCATGTTCGTGGTCGACAATTTGTAACGGCCGATTCTCCCAATCACAAATTAATGGAAGGTCTACACTGCCTTGCTTTTCGGATGGCTTACCTGAGATTATCGCTTGGTAAAGCTTGCCTGTTTTGCGTTCTTGAAAGCTTCGGCTGATATCTCTTTGGGCTTCAAGTGTTAGTGCTAAGACCATGAGCCCTGATGTTGCGTAATCGAGTCGATGAACGACTCTAGCTGTGGGAAATTCAGCCTGTACGCGTCTCCATAAGCAATCTTGTTTATCTTCACCGCGTCCAGGGACAGAAAGCATATCCCAAGGTTTGTTTGCTATAACAAGCGAACTATCAGAGTAGATTATATCGACCATTATGTGCGCTCGAAAAGTGCTAGGGATTCGACATGTGACGTGTGTGGAAACATATCCATTACACAAAACTTAGTCACCTTATAACCTTGAGAGATGAGTTCTGCACCATCGCGGGCAAGTGCTGCGGGGTTGCAGGAAACATAAAGAACCATATCAGGAGCGTGCTGCTCAAGCTGCTTGATGATTTCAAGTGCACCTGTACGTGGGGGGTCTAACAGGATCTTATTGAACCCTTGTTTGTACCAAGGCATAGCGCGAAGGTCATGGGTTAAATTGGCTTTATAAAACTCGCAATTATCCAGCTTGTTGTTGGAGGCATTAATTCTCGCTCTATCAACCATCTCCTCGACGCCTTCTATACCCACTACGCGGTTTACTTGGCTAGCTATTGGAAGTGTGAAATTACCGATTCCACAAAATAGATCTAACACCCGATCGTCCTTATCGAGTTGTAACCAAGAGAGTGCCCGGCTGATCATTTTTTCATTAACCCGTGCGTTTACTTGGATGAAATCACCTGGCTTGAAGGCAATCTCGGTTGCTGTATCGCTGATTTTATAGCTTAAAGCAGCCTCTGCTTCAAATGCTTCAATATGCTGGCCGTAATCGAAATAGAGACGGCAGTTGTGTTTTTCAGCTAGCTGGTTCAAACGTTCAGCTAATGCATCCTTAGGGCGCTTCTTAACTCTTAGGGTTAGAGCACCTTCCGTGTCACCCATACTGATCTCTGCATGGGTAATCTCTTTAAAGTTCCCGCTCGTTTCCAGTACTGCTGGTAGTTCGTTTAGAATTTTGTCTAAAGGTTCGGCTAGTATTGGGCAGTGTTCAATTTTGATCAGTTTACTACTGCCCTTTCTGCGGAATCCTACGATGGCACTGCCATCACGGGTGAGCTGGTTGACTCCTAGTCGACAGCTTCTGCGGTAATTCCAGCTTTGGCTGGTAATAGGCTCTTCGGTTGAGGAGGGCTCAAATTTACCGAGCCTACGTAGTTGCTCAGTCACTAAGGTTTGCTTTGTTGTGATCTGCTCAGCATGGTCTAGGTGTTGTAGATCGCACCCACCACAGCGGCCATAATATTCACAGTACGGGGCTACACGATGTTCGGAAGAGGTGACTATCTCAGTGCAAGTCGCTTCATCGTAACGGCGATGTTTGGCGTCTAATTCAAAACGTACTTGTTCTTCAGGAAGTGCCCCCGAGATAAAAAGGGTTTTTCCTTCGTGTTTAGCTATGCCTCTACCTTCATGACTTAGTCCGACGACATCAATGACTTCAGGATAGTCGATAGCTTTTTTGGATGACTTTGTCTTGGACTTAGAAGGGCGATTAAAAAGGCTTTTCTTACGGTTCATTATTTTGTCTCAACAAAGCTCATCTACGTATGAGGCGGCGATTTTAGCAGAGAATGAGTCTATTGATATACGCTAACTGATAAACCAAGGTAGGCAAAACCAAATATAGATGGTTAATTCTATTAATTGTTGGCAAGCACCTAAGCAGTCCCCCGTATAACCTCCGATCCAAGTGCGAAAATACGCAGTAAGCCATACTGTGATAAAGAGTAACGGCAATACAACACTTAAATAAGTCCAAGGAGCAAAAGAAAAGCATATTAAAACGGGAAGTGCTGCAACAAATAAGTCCGTTTTACTAAGTTGGGCCGTCATGACTTTGGCTTTGCTTTGCTCTTCAATTCCAGCATATTTACCGTTGTAAATGATTAGCAGTGGATAAAAACGGCTTATGCAGTGACCTATGATGATTACAAGAAATGTTTCTTCAACGCTAAGCAGGGCGTTGTATTTCAAGAGTAGGACAAGTAATAGAGCAATCACACCGTAGCTACCTAAGTGCGAGTCTTTCATAATGGTTAATATACGCTGTTTATCCCAGCCGCCACCAAAACCATCGCAACTGTCTGCTAATCCATCTTCATGCAGGGCTCCGGTCATCCAAATACTGGTAGCCATGGAGAGAATGATGGCGATACTATCTGGCAGGATAAAACTGCCCAACCAGTAAATAAGTGCCGTATAAGCACCAACAAGCAAGCCGATCCAGGTAATATACCTGTTTGATTGAGCCTGACTTTCTGCTGAGAACTCGACCCAAGAGGGCGCATTAAAGCGTGTATAATAGGTGAGAGCATTAAAGAAAAGATGTAGTTGGCGAGGATATGATTTCATTAGAATGTAAGTCCAAATACATATATTGAAAATGAATTGTTTTTAACAAGGCCAGTGAAAAGATGAATTGGCAGGCCTTGTTTCTAGATTTTTTCGTAAGCTTACACGTAAAATGCGATAGTAGAGATTGATTTTAGCGTATTAATTCCTTTTGCAAAGGCCAAGGTTAGAAGTAACAGATGATTGAAGAGCATAAGTTTGCACCGTTCGTTCGGATTCTCGGAAAAGGTAAGACAGGTACTCGTTCACTGACACGTGAAGAGGCCGCTCAAGCCATGGGTATGATACTTGATGGGAAGGTCAGGCCAGAGCAGTTGGGCGCTTTTCTCATGTTGCTTAGAGTGAAAGAAGAAGCACCAGAAGAGTTGGCTGGGTTTGCTGATGCTGTCCGTACACGCTATGCCGTTGGACGAGAAATACGTGCGGATCTAGATTGGTCGACCTACGCAGGCAAAAAGAATCGCCACCCTTGGTACCTTTTGGTTGCCTTATGTTTGGCCAGTCATGGTTACAGAGTCTTTATGCATGGCTCTAAAGGGCATACCCCCGGACGAATCTATGTAGAAGATATGTTGAGCCTATTTAACTTGAAGCCTTGTGAAAGCTGGGCTGATGTTGATGCCGAACTGTGCCGACTTAACTTTGCTTACATGTCGGTTGACAGCTTTTGTCCTCCGCTAGGAGAGATCATTCAGCTACGTCCTATACTTGGCCTGCGATCGCCGGTACATACGCTGTGTAGAATGTTGAACCCTCTAAGGGCGCCAGCGAGTATTGATGGGGTTTTTCACCCTGCGTATGGGCCTATGCATCAGCAAACGGCTCAGTTGTTAGGTGAGCAGCGAAATCTAACGATGAAGGGTGATGGTGGGGAGGCTGAGATTCGCCCCGATGCAGAGTGCTTACTGCAGTGGGTCGAAAATGGAGAGCTCAAAGAATATGACTGGAAACGCATAGTCCCCAAGCGTTTTGTTAAAGAGGCCGAGTTAGATCCACAAGTTCTGCTTTCTGTATGGAAGGGGGATGTTCAGCACGAGTATGGAGAGAAGGCCATCATCTCTACCATGGCGGTTATGTTAAGGCTTCTAGGTGATGAAAGTGACGAGCACGACCTGCTCGCGCGTTCTGAAAAGCTATGGGAAAGCAGACAAATCTCTCTGTTTGGGTGATTCGCTTCTAGTGTTATGCGCCGTTAATCACGGCGCAATTTATCCGATACCGCTATAGGTGAAGGGAAATTAAAGATGACGATATAGCTTGATAGTAGGAAGGTTAGGATAGCTGTTGCTTGAATAACATGTGACGCTTCCTCCCCAATCATCATTGAGCCGGCTGCGATATAGGCTATCAATAATGAAAATTCACTGATCTGTCCTAAACGAAAGCCTACCTCCCAGCCCAGTGAGGCTGATTCACTATTTCTGCTAAGTAAGAAACGGAAAATAATCGGTTTTAAACTCAGTACGAGTATTGCCAATATAATCGCTGGTACGGCGATTAAACCGACTAAAGATAAATTGAAACTCGCTCCGATCGAGAAGAAAAACAGAATAAGGAAAAAATCCCTGAGTGGCTTAAGGCTCGTAGCTATATATTGAGAAATAGGGCTGGTTGCGATTGAAACTCCAGCAACGAAAGCGCCAATCTCTGCTGAAAGGCCTGCAAGGTTTGCGATCTCAGCCAGACCTAGGCACCAGCCAATCGCTAATAGAAAAATGTACTCGTGAAAACGGTCAAACTTCTGAATTAATTTAAGTAGTATATATTTGACGAAAATGAATGCCCCGCCAATGATGAGGGGGAGGGCGATCAGTGTTTTTATAAACTGCGTTAAAGTGTCGCCTTGAGCAGAGTCGCCGGTTCCACTGTAGAGGAACAAAAGGACCATAATAGCGATAACGTCTTGCAGCAGTAATAGACCCACTACTAGCTCACCTGTACGCCGGTGATGTAACACGGTTGTGGGTAATAGTTTAATGCCGATGATCGTACTAGAAAACATGACCGCAGCACCGATAATCATCGCTTCAGTCTGTGTGTAGCCAAAGCTAAAACCCACACCATAGCCCATAGCAAAAAATAGCATAGAGCTGGCAATTGCAACCAATGTTGCCCTCTTTAGCATATGAATCAGGTGGGATGGCTGCATATCTAAGCCAAGTAGAAAGAGCAAAAAGATAATACCGATATGGGAAATTTCAGATAGAAGCTTAGTGTCCGTGACCATTTCAAGTCCATAAGGACCCAGAAAAGCACCAAGGACGATATAAGCAACTAAAAGAGGTTGTCGGGTATACAGAGCTAATGACGCTACGATGGCTGCGCCAGTGAAAATTAAAAAGAATGAAAAAACCAGTGACTGTTCAGCCATCAAAAGAACCCTATTATTTTCTTACCTACATTAGAATAGTTTAAATGAATTTATTCAATAAGATAAAAGCGCAGTTAGAAGAAATAATGATCTGAGATATTAAATGTTGTGGCTCTCTATGATCGGGTGTAATGATTTAATACCGGATTTTTTGCCAATTCTGTTGTCGCCATATATGGATAAAAATAAGAGATGAGCCAGCTCTATATATGATTTGGACAATCCATATGCCAAATAAACCATAACCTAGTATGGGGCCAAATAGCCAAGCGAGAGGAAGATAGAAACCCCACAACGCACAGGTTGAAATAACGAGTACGGTTCGGTTTGCGCCAACGCCATATAGCGATTGAGTTAATACAATGGTGGCGGTATCTAGGCAGATCGCTAAGGCGGTAAGTTGTAATAATATTGCGGCTTTTTGGATCAAGGCGTCTGATTGCAGGAATAGAGTTAAAATAGTTTCAGGAAAAAGCCATAAAGGAATGCTTAAAAGAAGCATAAACCCTAATGCTGTTTTAAGAACCGCCCAGCCCCAATTTAAAGCTTCCAGAGTCTTATTCTCTCCTAACGCGTGACTGACAAGTGATGTGGAAGCCACGCCAAACCCCACCGCAGGTAGAATTAAAAATAGAGACAAATTAATAAGTACATGGGCGATAGCTTGATCATTAGTACCAAGCTGACCGATTATCCATATCAGTATACAAATAGATAACGCCAGAGAGAGCTGCTGAAGAGAGTGTGGGAACGATAAGCGAATTAGCCGGTTTAGATTTGATAACCCTTGAGGGCGCCAACGGAAGAATCCCGCTGTCGTTGCATTTTTGTAGACGAAAAAGGCGTTGATTATAGCGCCGGCATAAAGGGCAATAGCACTTCCGAGCCCAGCACCCGGAGCCCCCATTTTGGGCATACCCAAATAACCAAAAATCAGGCAGTAGCTGACAGCAATATTGAGTATGTGAGTGAACAGTAAGACTTTAAAATAGGTCATCGGTGTTTTGTTACCATTCCACCAACCTCTAAATGAAAGGTTCAGGCCAACAGCTAGCATCGCAGCAGTACGATAATCAAAGTAAGACGTTGCAATGTCCTCTACCGCTGAGTCCTCTGACAAGAAAGAAACGATAGAATCGGAAAAAGTGATGTAAAGGATGCTAAGGGGGAGGGCAAACGCAAACGAGATTAGAAGCCCCCAATGTACCGGGGTGGCAGCATCATCGTGAAGGCCTTGGCCTCGATTTCTTGCAACAAGAGTTTGCACTCCTGAGGATAGGCCAAGTATCAGGCTAATGGCGACAAAGTTCGCGTAACTGCCGATACCGACACCGGCGAGTGAGGCTGCTCCGAGTTGTCCAACAAGTGCCGCATCGATCAAGTTCAGCACGCTCTGGGAGAGCATGCCGGCAATAATCGGTAATCCTAAGATTAGAATTGTTTTCTGTTGGATGAATGTGGACATGAATTCTGATACAAAAAAAGATGATTCTATCAGATTCTCTAGCCCTTAACCGAAGGAATTTAACATTTAAACAGTCTCAGTAATGCGGCTAAAGTCTGTGGGATTAAAGGGTTTGGTTAATAGTTGATCAATTTACTCGGAATTAGTTTGAGTGTATCCTAGGGGTATATAAGATTGAGTCTAATCAGGATAACGTATGAATATTATCGTAACAGAAGCGGCAGAAGATTATTTAGTAGAGCTTCTTAGTAAGCAAGATGTTGAAGGCATGGCTGTACGTATGTTTGTAACCCAGCCTGGTACTTCTTATGCAGAAACATGTTTAGCCTATTGCCGACCTGATGAAATCATCGAAGATGATGAAGTGATGGAGTTGTCTAAGCTGCGTTTTTATATTGAAAATACCAGCGTACCTTACCTAGATGAAGCAAATGTCGATTTTGCAAAAGATCGTATGGGTGGGCAGTTAACGATTAAAGCACCTAACGCCAAAGTGCCTAAGGTTTCACCTGATAGCCCTATTAATGAGCAGATTAATTACATTCTTTACTCTGAAATTAATCCAGGCCTTGCGTCTCACGGTGGTGAAGTGAAGCTTATGGAAGTGGTTGAAGAGGAAGGCGGCCAGATTGCAATTCTTGAATTTGGCGGTGGTTGCCAGGGTTGTAGTGCGGTAGATATGACACTTAAAGACGGCGTTGAAGCTACTTTGATTGAGCGTATTGCTGACTTAGTTGGTGTTCGTGATGTAACTGATCACAGTGTTAGAGAAAACGCTTACTATAAGTAATGCCAACTTATTGAGAGGGGAGTGACTTCCCCTTTTTGTAATTGTCTCGATACCTTGATGCTGCTATAAGATTAAGGAGGTTCTTTATTTAACGAAGGTTGTTAAGTTAAGGAATCTAACCGGTACCTAAACCCTCTTGAACGCAACAAATTTTTTAATAGTAGGTTGCATTTATAAACTAAGACCCCCATGTAACCTTTAATCGCGTTTTAATAGAATTTATCCGCAGACCATCGCGGACCTGTTTGATGAGGCTTTTGCATAATGACTCAACATGACGAATCTCAGTCAGAAGTTATTGAATTACCCGTTTTACCTTTACGAGACGTAGTCGTTTATCCGCACATGGTTATCCCTTTATTTGTAGGTAGGGAAAAATCAATTGAAGCGCTTGAAGCGGCAATGGCTGGTGAGAAAGAGATCCTGCTTGTTGCTCAGAAGAATGCTTCTGATGATGAACCTTTAGCAGAAGATCTATTTGCAATCGGAACCGTGGCATCTGTTTTACAGATGCTGAAACTACCTGACGGTACGGTTAAGGTTTTAGTCGAAGGTGATTATCGAGCCACGATCTCTAATCTAAGTGAAGATGATGGATTCTTTACAGCTCAGGCCTCTGTTCTATCAATAGAAGAATTAACTGAGTCTGAAGAAGAACTCTACAAGCGTACAGTGCTTGAGCAGTTTGAGCGTTTCGTACAAATCAATAAGAAAATCCCTTCAGAAGTACTCACATCTCTACAGAATATCGATGATGTAGGACGTCTTGCGGACACGATTGCAGCGCATATGTCTCTTAAACTTGAAGAGAAGCAGCAAATTCTAGAGATGCTATGCAATAAAGAGCGTCTTGAGCATCTGATGGCGTTGATGGAATCTGAAATTGACTTGGTCGAAGTTGAGAAGCGTATTCGCGGCCGTGTTAAAAAGCAGATGGAGAAAAGTCAGCGCGAATATTATTTGAATGAGCAGATGAAGGCCATTCAAAAAGAGCTGGGCGATCTTGATGAATCCGGCACTAATGATATGGATGAGCTTAAAGAGCGTATTGCTGCGGCTAAAATGCCTCAGGAAGCGTTTGATAAGACCATGGCTGAATATAACAAGCTTAAAATGATGTCGCCTATGTCGGCAGAAGCAACGGTTGTGCGTGGTTATGTGGATTGGATGTTATCGATCCCGTGGTCAAAACGCTCTAAAGTACGTCACGACATGAAGCGTGCGGAAACAATCCTAAATCAAGATCACTACGGCCTTGAAGAAGTAAAAGATCGTATTCTTGAATATTTGGCTGTTCAAAAGCGTGTTAAAAAGCTTAAAGGCCCGATTTTATGTCTGGTTGGACCTCCAGGTGTAGGTAAAACTTCATTGGGTCGTTCTATTGCGCGTGCAACTAACCGTGAATATGTTCGCATGGCATTAGGTGGCGTTCGTGATGAAGCTGAAATACGTGGTCACCGTCGTACGTATATTGGTTCTATGCCGGGTAAGCTGTTACAGAAAATGGCTAAAGTGGGCGTTAAAAACCCTCTTTTCCTACTCGATGAAATCGATAAAATGGGTATGGATCAGCGCGGCGATCCTGCATCCGCATTGCTTGAGGTTTTAGACCCTGAACAAAATGGTAGCTTTAATGATCATTATTTAGAGGTTGATTACGATCTGTCAGACGTGATGTTTGTCTGTACTTCTAACTCAATGAACATTCCGGGGCCATTGCTGGACCGTATGGAGATCATACGTATTCCAGGCTATACGGAAGATGAAAAGCTAAATATTGCTAAAAACTACCTTGTAGAGAAACAATTTAAAAATAATGGCCTTAAAAAGGGCGAAGTAGAGATTACAGATAGTGCCATTACTGGGCTTATCCGCTACTATACGCGCGAAGCGGGTGTTCGTGGCTTAGAGAGAGAGATCGCTAAGCTATGCCGTAAGGTTGTTAAGGAATTAGCGCTGGCGAAAAAGTCAGAAACAATTGTTATAGGCACCGATGAACTTGAGCAATACAGCGGCGTGCGTAAGCACAGCTTTGGTATTGCTGAAGAGCAGGATCAAGTAGGTCTTGTGACGGGCTTAGCATGGACTCAAGTTGGCGGCGAAATTCTAAGTATAGAAACAGCGGTTGTGCCGGGTAAAGGGCGTCAGGTAACCACAGGTTGCCTTGGTGATGTCATGAAAGAATCAATCCAAGCGGCATTAACTGTTGTGAGAAATCGAGCAGGTTCTTTAGGAATCGCATCAGATTTTCATGAGAAACAAGATGTACATATTCATGTACCTGAAGGCGCTACACCAAAAGATGGGCCGAGTGCGGGTATTGGAATGTGTACTGCTTTAGTATCGGTTTTGACCAATATTCCGGTCAAGGCAGATGTGGCAATGACGGGTGAAATTACCTTGCGAGGTCAAGTTTTACCTATAGGTGGATTGAAAGAGAAACTGCTTGCAGCGCATCGTGGCGGGATTAAAACTGTAATTATCCCACATGAAAATGAGCGCGATTTGAAGGAAATTCCTGACAATATCAAAGCGGATCTAGATATTAAGGCGGTTAAATGGATTGATGAGGTGTTAGAGATAGCACTTAAGTATCAGCCAAAACCGTTAGAGCAAGATGATGAAAAAGTGGCTTCTACGAAGAAAAAGGCTGCAAAAGCTGAGCCGGAGCAAATAAAGCCACATTAGTATTCATAAGGGGTAGAAAGGTGCTTAAGTTGTCTTGACACCCCTTTCTGCCACTTGGTATAAATGCTTACCATCTTGCTGGGCATGGATTACGAAAACTAAAAATAATGATCTATTAAAGGGGAACAACGTGAATAAGTCTGAACTGATCGACGCTATCGCAGCTTCAGCCGACATTCCTAAAGCAGCTGCTGGTCGTGCACTTGATGCGACTCTTGAAGCAGTTACTGGTGCTCTACAGAACGGAGACTCTGTAGCACTTGTAGGTTTCGGCACATTTTCTGTAAAAGAGCGCGCAGCTCGTACAGGTCGCAACCCGCAGACAGGCAAACCAATTGAGATTGCCGCTGCGACACTGCCAACTTTTAAACCTGGTAAGGCTTTAAAAGACGCAGTTAATAAGTAAGATCTGATCGCGTCACGATCTTACTTCTAAGGAGCGGTAGTTCAGTTGGTTAGAATACCTGCCTGTCACGCAGGGGGTCGCGGGTTCGAGTCCCGTCCGTTCCGCCAAAAATGAAGAAAGGCGCATTCTTTATTGAATGCGCTTTTTTTTTGCCTAAAAAATTGCCAGGGGTATTAGGGCATAATGCTACAGTCCATTCGGGATAATTCTCAGGGAATCGTCGCCAAAATAATTGTTGGTTTGATTGCGGTTACGTTTGCTTTATTTGGTGTTGAATCACTTGTCAGCTTAACAGCGGGAAGTAACGCGCCAGCAACAGTCAACGGCGAAGAAATCAGTCAACAAGAATTCATGCAGGGTGTACAGCTTCAGCGTAGACAGATGCTATCCCAGATGGGAGACGATGCAGACCCAGCAGCGCTTGATGATAGCCTAATCAGCAATATGGTCCTTGAAGGGCTTATTGAACAATCAATTCTTGTACAGTCAGCTTCAGATCAAGGACTTAGTTTCTCTGATGGTATGATTGATCAGCTGATATTAACCACTCCAGATTTTCAACAGGACGGTGTATTTAATCGTACGCAGTTTGAAGTAGCGTTAAGAAACGCCGGCCTGACACCACTTATGTATCGTGACCTTCTGCGTAAAGAGAAGGTTACAGAGCAAGAGCGTGTTGCGTTTATGCTATCTGCATTTACGCTACCGTCTGAATTAAAGACGATTGCTCAGCTTGACGGTCAAAAAAGAGACATTCGTGCATTCACCTTATCCGCAGATGAACTTCGTACTTCCTTAACGGTAAGTGATGAAGATGTGGCTGAGTATTTTGATGCGAATAGTGCTCAGTTCTTAACAGATGAGCAGGTTGCGATTGAATATTTGCTTCTTGAACGCTCTGCATTGCAAGCTGAAATTAAAGTGTCGGATGATCAACTGCAAAATGCTTATCAGTTGCTCGTTGATAATTTTCAGGCTCAAGAGCTACGTCATTCAGCGCATATCTTAATCGAAATCTCTGATCAGCAAGATGATGCTGCCGCTAAGCAAAAAGCTGACAGCATTGTTGAGCGTTTGGCTGCGGGCGAGAGCTTTGAAGAGCTAGCAAAAACCGAATCGGATGACCCATCATCAGCTGAAATGGGCGGTGATTTAGGTGTTAATGAGAAAGGTGTTTTCTCTTCTGAATTTGAAGATGCTTTATTCGCTCTCGAAGTGAATAAAACAACACCGGCTATACGCTCTGAATTTGGTTACCACATCATCAAACTTTTAGATGTAGTAGCGACTGAAATTCCATCTTTCGATGAAGCGAAAGGGGAACTTGAAGCGGACTTAGTCACTCAGCTTTCTGAGGAAGAATATGTATCACAGCTAGAACGTTTAGCTGATATCTCTTTCTCTTCGGGTGATCTGGTTGAGCCTGCTGAAGTATTAGGTCTTGAAATTCAAAAGTCTGGGCTGTTCTCTCGCAGTGGCAATGAAGCTGAAATCACCTCTAACTCAAAAGTAATTAACGTTGCCTTTGATGAAGAGCTAATTAGCGAAGGCCTAAACAGTTCCCCTGTTGAGCTAGATTCGGGTCGTGTTGTTGTGTTGCGTATCGTTGAGCATCAACGTCCTCGTGAAAAGTCTCTTGAAGAAGTATCAGCATCGATCAAAGGCATTCTGCTTGAAGAGCAAGTAGCTGAGGCATTAAATACTCAAGCCGACGAGATTGTTGCTAAGTTAGAGCAAGGTGAAACACTTGAAGCTGTTGCACTAGGTAATGAGATAAGCACTCATACCGATGTTACTCGTAATCAACCGGGTATCGCACAAGAGCTACGTGCTGCTGCATTCAAGCTTCCTAAGCCAGCAGGCAATGTTAGTTTTGCATCTGTTGATATGGTGGATGGTAGCAAAGCAATCATTGCACTTGATAAAGTGACTGAGGCAGAAACTGAATTATTGGCTGAAGAGCAGAAGTACATGAGTATGATGCTAAATAGCCGTAAGGGTCAGCAGTCTTATCAGGACTATATCGCTGAATTGAAATCTAAAGCGGAAATTGAGCGTTTATAATTACGATTTACTGACATAAAAAAACCACCTTCGGGTGGTTTTTTTATGTGTTATGTTTTCTTTATGGAATAGTTTTATAGCAAGGTAGAGATATGAAAAAGGTTATTGTTCTTTTGATAACGCATATGATGGTGGCCGCTATGGGCTTCGCTGGTGGTATTTATATCCTGCCTGTATTGATTGACGCGCCTGCGCCAACGCAAGAGACGATGGCTACAGCGAAGACTCAAAGTGAGTATGAAGGCGAGTTCGTCAAATCACTTAAAGATAGTGATTTCTTGCACTGGGGTGAGGGGCGAGTGCTGGTAGGTCAGCAGCAGATCGCGTTAGAAGGGAAATTAGCGCCCGGTCCTGATTATAAACTCTACCTATCGACAAAGTTCATTGAGACCGAAGCTGAGTTTCTTAAAAATAAGAGTGAAATGGTGCAGGTGGCAGATATCAAAACCTTTACCAATTTCGTGGTGCCTGTTCCAAGTACGGTTGATGTTTCCAGCTACTCAACCGTGATTATTTGGTGTGAGGCCTTTTCTCAGTTTATTACAGCAGCTTCTTATAAATGAGCTGCTATTTCTAAATGAGTTCGTTTTAGGTTTTAAGCGCCCGCTTGTTAGCGGGTGCTTAAAACTGTCATTAATTGCGGATCAACTAGCTGGCTAGCAGGTGTAATCGTTTTTCGTTGCCAAGGTATCATGCCAAAATACCAGCAGCGCCAAAAGTTAACACTGGCTTGCGGGTTTTCTTCTAGTAATGCTTCCAGTGTCTGTACCTTGCCAATTTCTAGTCCAAGTGCTTCTTTAAATGTTAAGTAAACAAACTTCGAACAAAACTGTCTTTTTGAATCAAATTTAAAGCCTAAATGATAAAACTTGCCCATTCTTGGGGTTGCTGCCTTTTTTAGCTACTCCACCTGTATTTGAGTGAGTCCACCTTTTACACGCATGATGCTGACTTCATTATCGGTGGTGCGGGCTAAGAACTTACGTAGTGGGCAGCGAGTTACTGTAGGAACTGCGCTTTCCATCACATACCATTGATCATTTTCGCGGACGATAAAGCCCACATGCGATGTCCAGCTTCCTGTTCCTTTGGCAACTTGGCGATATAGGAAACTATCAATCGAGATAAAAATAATATCGCCTTCGCTAATCTTGCTCTTTACTTCATGTTCTAGCAGGTCTAATTGATAGTCGTGCATCTTTAACTCCTAATTCTCTTATAAAGTGGCAGTGGATTAATCGGTATATCGTTTGCCCGTTTTGTATGGAGCTAGTATTGTTTTTTTACAGTGTTATCACCAAAGAAGCCTTCAAAGTATTATCTGTTGATGCTTTTGGTAGGGATTTCATAAAAAATGACCCAGTAAAGTTCTACTTGTATGCAATGCTATTCTTAATACCCGCTATCTAAACAAGTGCAAAGCTAACGCGTACAATGTGGCGCTTCTATTCCTTCAGAGTGATTTTTCATGCGTATTCTTCTTTTGTCTGCTTATGATGCTGATAGCCATATCTATTGGCGGGAAGGATTAGTGCGAAATCTGCCCGAGCATGAATGGACAGTATTAAGCTTGCCAGGGCGATATTTCAGCTGGCGTATGCGTGGTAATAGTTTGAGCTGGGCCTTTGGCGAAGCAGAAACCTTGTCCAAGCCCTATGATCTTGTTATTGCAACCTCAATGACGGATCTGTCATCGCTGAGAGGGTTTGTTCCATCCTTGGCAAATACGCCTACGCTTGTGTATTTCCACGAAAACCAGTTTGCCTATCCTAGTTCAGGTAAAGAGTTTAAAAGTGTTGGGCCCTGCATACTCAACCTCTACACAGCGTTGTCCGCGGATTATTGTCTTTTCAATAGTGAATACAACCGTAGGACGCTACTAGAGGGTGCTGAAGCACTGTTGGCTAAGCTTCCTGATCATGTTCCAGCAGGTATTGTCGAACGCATAGAAGAACGTTCATGCGTGTTGCCGGTGCCCTTAAATGAGGATAGCTTTCTGGACCATAAAGGGCGCAGGGGTGAGTTCCATATCACTTGGAACCATCGTTGGGAGTTTGATAAAAACCCGCAGCTCCTGCTTGATAGCATGATTAAATTGGATCAAGCGGGTGTCGATTTTACCCTGCATGTTGTGGGTCAGCAGTTTAGGAAAATACCGAAGCAGTTTGAGCAGCTAAAAACTCAGCTCGGGTCTAAGATTGGTCATTGGGGTTATATGGAATCTCGCAGTGCATATCAAGCATTGCTTCAGCAATCAGATGTGGTGTTATCAACAGCGTTACATGATTATCAAGGTATTGCTGTGTTAGAAGGCGCCGCAGCAGGTGCGTACCCAGTTGTACCTGATCGTTTAGCCTATACCGAGCTTTTCCCTATAGAGTGTCGCTATGAATCTTTCGATAAAAACGTTAATCAGGTTGAAAATGAAGCTGTGTCATTGGCCGCGACTTTACAAACGTTGATCAAGAATAAGCAGGCGGGGGTTAACCTAGAGAAGGTGGATGTTTCGAATCTAGAATGGAGCGAACTGGCAGAGAGCTATCGCCAGATTATTACGCAGATCGCAGCGGAAAAATAAAAGGGAAGTAAATGCCTTACTTCCCTTACCTTATTTCACTCCATCTTTTTTAGATCATCGATCAGAGACGGCGGGTATTAAACTTGCGGCCTTTGATCTTGCCCTTGTTTAATCTTTCAACGGCTGATCTAGCAACCTTGGCATCCACTGCGACATAAGCAACATAATCAAGCACGTTAATTTTACCAACCTGCTTGCCTTCAATACCCGCATCACCGGTTAGAGCGCCTAAAATGTCACCTGGGCGCACTTTATCTCTTTTGCCACCGGCAATCGACAGGGTCGTCATTGGTGGCTTGCTAGGTACGAAGTCTTCTTTAGCATTAGGCAAAGGACTCACGGCAAAATCCTGTTTAAGGTATTCCTCAATCGCACCCACTTTGTAAGCTTCGGATGGTTGATAAAGGTTTAACGCATACCCTTGTTTACCAGCACGACCTGTACGGCCTATGCGATGTGTATGTACTTCTGCATCACGTGTAATGTCGTAGTTAATAACACAAGGTAGCTCTTCGATATCTAGACCGCGTGCTGCCACATCGGTAGCAATGAGGAAGTTACAGCTACGGTTTGCAAACTGCATAAGCACTTGATCACGCTCCCTCTGTTCAAGATCACCATGTATGGCTCTAGCGCTATATCCCATTGCTTTAAGGTGCTGCTGAACGTCGTTACAGGTCTGCTTCATGTTGCAGAAAATAACCGCAAATTCAGGCTGATAATTACTGATAATATCAGTCAGGTTGTTAAGTTTATTTTCTTTGTTGATCTCAAAGAAATATTGTTCAATCTGATTTTTGCTATGGGTTGATTCAACTTCGATCGTTACCGGTTTAACCAAAATATCAGCACTTAATTTAGCGATAGATTTTGGGTACGTGGCAGAGAATAGCAGTGTTTGGCGTTTTGTTGGTGCATGGGAAATAATATCCCGAATATCGTCTGCAAAACCCATATCCAGCATTCTATCCGCTTCGTCCAATACAACCGTATGTACTTGATCTAGACGAAGGGTTTTCTTACGTAGGTGATCCTTAATACGGCCCGGTGTACCTACAACAATATGTGCTCCATGCTCGAGCGAGCCAATTTGCGGTCCAATGGACTGGCCGCCGCAAAGAGTCAAAATCTTTACGTTTTCAGTAAAGCGTGCAAGTTTGCGTAACTCATTAGCCACTTGGGTCGCCAGCTCCCGAGTAGGGCAGAGTACTAGAGATTGGGTTGCAAAGTTGCGTGTGTTTAACTTGAGCAGTGTGCCAATACCAAAAACGGCTGTTTTGCCGCTACCTGTTTTAGCCTTTGCGATCAGATCTTTACCTTGCAGTAATTCAGGAAGTGCTTGCTCCTGAATAGCGGTCATCTGTGTGTAACCCAAGCTATCTAGGTTGGCGAGCATGGATTTAGGCAGATTTAAACTGGAGAAACTGGTATCGGACACGGTAGGCTCATTTGGAAAGAATTAAATAGAGTTGGATTATAAATCAAATTGCACCGGTCTGGAGAAAAAAGCGCCTTTATTCTCGTTTAAGTTAACAATAAATCGAAAGTAGTTTGTAAAACACTACGATGGCTCTGGATTGGAAGGCTAATGTAGTGTTTCTTGTGCATATTCAAGAAGTCACTTTTCTTTTTGCGTATACTCTCATGCAGAATTGATACGGTTGTTTGGTAGAAAAAATGAATACACGTTATGACGTAGTGATTGTAGGTGGCGGAATGGTCGGTGCGACCATCGCTTGTGCATTGGGTGGAAGTAATCTTTCCGTAGCCGTACTAGAAGATTACTATCCGGCTGAATTTTCCCCAGAACAGGACCATGACCTTCGTGTTTCAGCGCTAAGCGTTGCCTCCGAGAATATTTTACAAAAAGTGGGTGCATGGGAAGGTATTAACTCTCGCCGAAGCTGCCCCTATCGCCGAATGAAAGTTTGGGAAGTAAGCGAAGAGAAAGCCTCCACCGAATTTGTCGCTGATCATATAGGTCGCGATCATTTAGGTCATATTGTTGAAAACCGCATTATTCAACTAGCACTGTTAGAACGGCTGCAGCAGTTTGATAATATTAATCTTATCTGTCCCGCAGGTATTCAAGAGATCGATTATTCGCCGGGCAGTAGTTTGATCCGTTTAAAAGATGACCGTGAAATTATCGCGCGGTTACTCATCGCTGCCGATGGGGGAGAATCTAAAGTACGTCAAGCCGCAGGGATTGGTGTACATAAATGGGATTATGAACAAGGGGCTCTGGTGGCATCAGTCACCACTAAATTCCCACAACAAGATATTACATGGCAGCAATTTACCCCAACCGGCCCCTTAGCCTTTTTACCACTCAGTGGTCATCACGCTTCTTTGGTTTGGTATAACACCCCGGATAACATTAAGCGCCTAATGGCGCTTCCTGATGAACAGTTCATGGCCGAGTTAGAGGCTGTCTTCCCTGATGCATTAGGTGAAATTGATCAGTTGCTTGGCAGGGGAGCATTTCCACTTAGACGTCAGCACGCACAGCAATATGTTTCTGAAGGTATCGCACTTGCCGGTGATGCTGCACATATGATCCACCCTTTGGCAGGCCAAGGCGTGAATATTGGTCTGTTAGATGCCGCTGCGTTAGCCGAAACTCTCTTAATCGCCGCTAAAACAGGCGAAGATATTAGCGAGTTAGAGTTACTAAGTGATTATGAAAAACAGCGTCGCCAACATAATTTAGTCATGATGCAGGCGATGGATATGTTTTACCGTGTCTTCAGTAATCAGAGCGGCCCCTTAAAGCTGCTACGTAATGTCGGACTAGGTATCGCTGGAAAAGTTAGCCCCGCCAGAAATAAAGTGATGCGCTTTGCTATGGGTCTAGAAGGGCCGTTACCTGAAATGGCTAAGTCTGAATAGTCCTTGTTCCTGTTGTCATGTGTTGATTTTTTCAAGACATAAAAAAGCCGGTCATGGCGACCGGCAAAGGATATCGGCTGAATTAACCAGCCAGAGTAGAGAACTGGGATCGTAACGTGACCCCACGCGATATAAATCTTACGTCTTAAGCAGAAGTCTTAGCTGTTGCTGCTTTAGGTGCCGCCGCTGCCTTAGCTGGTGCTGCCTTTGGCGCTGCTTTCGGAGCAGCCGCTTTAGGAGCTTCAGCTTTAGGAGCTGGCTTAGCCGCTGTCTTTGGAGCCGCTGTTTTCTTAGCAGGTGCTTTCTTAGCAGGTGCTTTCTTAGCTGCTGGTTTAGCAGGCGCTGCTGCTTTAGCTTCGGTCGCTGGCGTCATTACTGCTTTAGCATTTTCAGTTGCTTCAGCAATTGCAACGTTTGTAGCTTCAGTCGCTTCTGTTAGAAATTTGTTGAAATCAGATACATAAGGCATCTCTTTGATTTCAGAAAGGCTTTTTTCTACGATGCCAGAAATCTCTTCTTTCGCAGTCGTTAGCGCAGCAAGTTCTTTTTCAGCAACTGAAGTCATTTTAACTTCTAGGTTTTTAAAGAACTCAACTTGAAGTTCAATAGCGTCTTTCGCTTCTTTAACTTCAGACAGCGCTTTAAGCTGAGCAACACTTGAATCTACGAAGTCTGTTACATATTCAGACTGCAGGGAAAACAAAGTTTCCAAAGCTTTTTTGTTAACTTCAGCAACATCGATTGCTGGTTGCATTTTTTCCTGAACGTCTTTAATCAGATCATCGTACATGTTCAATTCCCCTGAGAGCCAAAAAGTGTTTTGTGCGTTGCAGCATTTATAAACAATATAGTGATTAATAAATAACCTGTCAAATATTTTTTTGTGCGTTGCACAAAAAAATCGAGGCAATTTTTTATGGATTAAATAATCTTTTGAAAACAGTAGGTTGTGGATTAATTGTTGAAAGTTTAAAAGAAGTATTTATTTGTGGTTGTATAAAATACAAACAGGTTTGTGGGCTGGAATTGACTGTTTAGTAAGCAAAAACGTGGATTTGCAGGCTAGATTCATTCAGCAACGTTGTTCATCCCTATAAATAGCCATTACAATCAAGTTATTGCGTGAGCTGTTCATTTTATATTGTTGTTAAGTAGCTCACAGGTTTTAGGCTTGCTTGTATATAGGATCACCATTTTTCATGACAACTAATCAAAAGGCTTCAGATTCTCACACTTCATTTGAATTTGTCCGTACCGAAGTTATTGATTCCCTAGGTGTTGATGTAACAGAGTATCGCCATCTTAAAACGGGATTATCTCATTACCATATCGCCGCTGAGCATACAGAGAACGTTTTCTTAGTTGGTTTACGTACCGTGCCTAATGATTCAAAAGGTGTGGCACACATTCTTGAGCATACTGCATTGTGCGGAAGTGAGCGTTTTCCAGTACGTGACCCATTCTTTATGATGACACGTCGTTCACTGAATACATTTATGAATGCGATGACAAGCAGTGATTGGACGGCTTATCCTTTTGCTAGCCAAAACAAGAAGGACTTTTATAACTTATTAGATGTCTATCTAGATGCGGTTTTCTTCAGTCGTTTAGATCAGCTTGATTTTGAGCAAGAGGGTCATCGTGTTGAGTTTGCTGAAGCGGATAACGCTGAAACAGATTTAGAATATAAAGGTGTCGTGTTTAATGAGATGAAAGGGGCGATGAGTGCACCTGTTTCTCGTTTGTGGCAGTCCGTTTCAAAATATCTGTTTCCGACCACAACTTATCATCATAACAGCGGTGGCGAGCCAGAAAGTATTCCAGACCTCTCTTATGATGAACTGATCGCCTTCTATAAGACCCATTATCACCCAAGTAATGCTGTCATTATGACCTTTGGTGATATTCCAGCGGCTGAACTTCAGGCGGTGTTTGAAGAGAAGGCGTTGTCTCGCTTTGAAAAGCTAGATGAGACCATCGAAATTAATGATGAGAAACGTTACCACTCTCCGCTTCGTGTGGAAGAGGGTTATGAACTAGATCAAGACGATCTAAGCGGTAAAACACACCATGTGTTAGCTTGGCTGTTAGGTCATTCCAATGACCTTGAAGAGCAATTAAAAGCACATCTCATGTCACGTGTGTTGTTGGATAACAGTGCTTCACCTTTACGGTTTGCACTGGAAACTACTGATTTAGGCAGCGCCCCATCTCCATTGTGCGGTTTGGAAGATTCAAACCGGGAGATGAGCTTTATGTGTGGTCTTGAGGGCAGTGAAGCTAAAGATGCAGATGAGTTTGAAAAGCTGGTGCTTGATGTTTTAGCCGATGTGGCGGAAAAAGGTGTGCCTATTGAAATGCTTGAAGCCCAGCTTCATCAGCTTGAACTGCATCAACGTGAGATTAATGGTGATGGTTATCCCTATGGGATGAGCTTAGTGATGTCTTCTTTAGGTGCCGCTATTAATCGCGGTGATCCTATAGCGTTGTTAAACCTTGATCCCGCTTTAGGGAAGTTAAGAGAAGAGATCAAACACCCCGATTTTGTTAAGAACATGGTTAAAGAGTTATTAGATAACCCTCACCGTGTTCGCTTAACACTGCGTCCTGACAATAAGTTAGCGGGTTATCGTGATGCGGCAGAAAAAGAGCAATTAGCGAAAATTAAGGCAAGTTTATCGGATGCGGAAAAACAGGCGGTGATTGACCGTGCGGCTGCTTTAGAAGCACGTCAAAATCAGGAAGATGATGAATCTATCTTGCCGAAAGTGACGCTTGTTGATGTACCTGATGATATGAGTGTTCCAGAGCCGACAACAGTTGAATCATCTATTCCTTTTGTTCGCTACGACCGTGCTACAAATGGATTGGTGTACCAGCAAGTTATTATGCCGCTGCCGGATCTTAATGAAGAGGAGCAACATCTACTGCCTCTCTACAGCTATCTATTAACAGAGCTCGGTTGTGGCGAGCGTAGCTATCAAGATAATCAGCAGTACCAAACGGAAGTCACTGGCGGTATTCATGCTTTTGCTTCTATACGAGGTATGCCCGCTGATGAGCAAGATGTGAAAGGGTTCTTTACCTTATCCGGCAAGGCTCTAGTCTCAAAGCAGGAACAATTAACGGATCTGTTAAAAGAGACGTTGGAGAGCGCTCGTTTTGATGAGCTGCCCCGTATTCGTGAGGTTGTTTCACAACAGCGTACGCGTAAAGAGCAAAGCATCACCGGTAGTGGCCACGCATTTGCGATGATGGCTGCAACCTCTAAGCTGAGCCCTGCGGCTGCGCTTTCTCAAGCGACCAAAGGGTTAGAGTCGATTCGTTACTATAAAATGTTGGATGACAGCTTGAGTGATGAGCTCTCATTGGCCAAGCTATCTGCCAACTTAAAAGCGTTACATACGAAAATAGCGCAGGCTCCACGTGAATACTTAGTCGTTGCAGAAGAGGAGCACCAAGCGAATCTACAAGGTTATGTAGAATCAGTTTGGTCTGCATCTGAAACCGAAAAAGGTTCTGTTTTCAATCTTTCACCATTACGAGAGTTAGTTAAGCAAGCTTGGGTCACAAGCACACAGGTTAGCTTTTGTGCCAAAGCCTTCCCAACGGTTGCGACAGAGCACCCTGATGCGGCTCCTCTAACGATTTTGGGAGATTTTTTACGTAATGGTTATCTGCATAGAGCTATTCGTGAGCGTGGCGGCGCTTATGGATCAGGTGCAGGGCAAGACTCTGGTGATGCGGCTTTCCGTTTCTTCTCATACAGAGACCCTCGTTTAAGCGAAACCTTAGATGACTTTGATGCCTCTATTAAATGGCTGCTAGAGAGCGACCATGACGAGCAAAAACTAGAGGAAGCTATTCTAGGCGTGGTTAGTTCAATTGATAAACCAGGTTCACCTGCAGGTGAGGCAAAACAAGCTTATCACAGCAGTTTATTTGGCCGTACGCCAGCCCAGCGCAGAAAAATTCGTTCACGTATTCTGCAAGTGACCATTGACGATTTGAAACGCGTAGCGGAAAAATACCTACTCGATAAACAAGCGAGTATTGCGGTTGTAACTAGTCAGGCACAAGCTGATACGCTGGACAGTAGTTATGAAATAATTGAAGTCTAGATCGGTTTCAGGAGTAGTGTAGAGCTTACACTATACGCATAAGCCTACTTGATAGTGTGTATTATCGGGTAGGTTTTGGTTCGTATGGTCGCTCAGTATGCCCATTCATATAATGGGCTTTTCGCCTTTAATTTTAAGGGCTTGTTTGGCGCCTCAAATGTCGCAAAATTTGCTTTATCGTGGTGCTTTGCTAATTGTTTTAGCTGAGTTCTTCCTTGTTCTATCTGGCATGATTGTTAAACAAATTACGGGTGAGTTGCCTACCGAGGTGATTGTTTTTGCTCGTAATTTATTTGCCCTCGTATTGCTCTTTCCTTGGCTGTTACGCGTGGGGTTTAGTGCCGTCACAACTCAATGTTTTGGTTTGCATCTGTTTAGAGCGGTAGTGGGCGTGACCGCTATGATGTGTCTCTACTATTCATGGGGGCATCTACCGCTGGCGGAGGCGGCCTTACTTAAACAGACCGCACCTTTCTTTATCCCTCTGTTTGCCATGTGGTGGTTAGGTGAGCGCATCTCTAAAACAGTGATATGTTCAATTCTAATTGGATTTGTTGGCGTATTATTGGTGCTGAATCCAGGACATGAAAGCTTGAACGTGGCGGTTTTGATCGCACTGACAGGCGCAATGTTAGGGGCGCTGGCTAAAGTTATTATTCGTAGAATGAGTTCCAGTGAGTCGCCTCAAACAGTGGTTTTTTACTTTGCGTTGATCAGCTCTGTGATCGCTTTTGTTCCCGCCATTATTAGTTGGCAAACGCCAACCATGGAGCAAATAGGCTGGTTATTGTTAATGGCCTGTACCTCTACCATTGCTCAGCTATGCTTAAGTAAGGGTTATGCATCAGCCCCCGCAGGCCAGTTAGGGCCTTATACCTATACCTCTGTAGCAATTGCTTCCTTATTTGGCTAGTGGTTATGGGATGAAGTGCTCAGTATTAACAGTTTGTTAGGCGTTGTTTTTATCATCGTGGCAGGTGTTTTGACGGCATTTTCGCGTAATACAAAAAGCGCTTCAAACAACAGTTGAACACAGAGTATTCAATTTTTATCGGTACAAAGATTTTTTAGCAAGATGGGAAAAAGTACTTGTATTCCTCTGGAGGAATGGTACTACTGTAAGGGTACAGGGGAGTTAAAAAACTGTTTTTTAGGTTCTCTAATAGCAACATTGCTTTAAGGATTTATACATGAATATAAAAATCACTCACCGCAATGCAAAAGTTTCAGATAGTGTAAAAGAAAAAGTAGAAGCTTGGCTTAACACTAGTCAGGAGCGTTACGAAGTTATTACTAGCGCGCATGTCATTATTGAGAAAAAGGAACGTGAAGAAATAGCAGAGGCGACTGTACATATCGCTGGCAAAGATCTATTTGCTAAAGCAACAGCTGAAAACCTTTATTCTGCACTTGATACTTTGGCTGACAAAATAGATAGACAACTGGATAAAATTCACCAGAAAAATGTGAATAAAAAAGGAGTTCAGAAACCAGTTGTGAACACGCCTGAGCCAGAAGGTGTGGATGTAGATGAAGAGTATGAAGAGTACGATGAAAAGATGACTCTCGCTTAACTCAAATGTAATTTTTCAATAGATTACATACTGTAAAGAATGCCCAGCCGATGCTGGGCATTTTTGTTTCTGATCCTCCTATTTTTTTAAATCCACTTTTTATGTTTGATAGGCTTGATTAATTCTCTATCTGTAAGATAATGATAGTTGTTATCATTATTGTTCAGATTTATAGGGGGGGGTTAGATGAATACCGTTCTTTTTTATGGGACAACGACAGGCAATACAGGTGACATTGCTACTGAATTAAAAGAGCAGTGGTGCGCTGGGGAGATAGATCTATTTGATGTTGTGGATGTATCTCTTAACATCGTGAGTGAGTATGACACTGCAATTTTTGCCATACCTACGTGGGATTACGGTGAAGTGCAAGAAGACTGGCAAGATGTGTGGGACGAAGTTGAAGGTATCGACTTCTCAGCTAAGCACGTTGCTTTTATTGGCTTAGGTGATCAATTTGGCTATCCAGAATGGTTTGTTGATGCAATGGGCATGCTACATGATAAGGTTGTTGCTCAGGGCGCATCGGTGGTTGGTTATTGGTCCACTGAAGGTTATGAGTTTGATGAGTCTAAAGCGTTAACTGAGGACAAAAAGCACTTTGTCGGCTTGGCTTTAGATGAAGACTGGCAACGTGAACAAAGCGCAGAACGGCTTGTGAGCTGGCTTAGTCAAATTAATCTAGAGCTGGGGATTGTATAAAACTTAACTTCGTTTAAAGGACCCAAACGAAGTTTGTTGTGTCTGCTTAATACTGACCTATGCTTTAAGCACGCATGTTTATCTTTTGCGTGAGGGTATTACTGCTTATGGTCGAAAACAAGCAACGATCAGACGTTAAAGTCACCGTGGTGATCAGTTCACTGTTTTTGTTGTTTGTTTACGCAAACCTTCATTTTCCCTTTCTACAGCGCCTTGATAATATTTGGTTGGATTTTACCGTTCAACAAAGGGCTAAAGCTCATACGGCATCTGATCAAATTGTTGTGATTGATATTGATGATGCGAGTTTAAGTAATCTCGCTCCGATCGCTGGTAATTGGCCCTGGCCTAGAGCGATTCATGCCGAACTGGTTGAATTGATCGAGCAACAGGGACCTAAAGCGATTGTCTTCGATATTCTATTTGCTGATAGGGATATCTTTAATCCGCAAAGTGACCAATATTTTAGCGAGGTGTTGGCCGCTACAGATAATGTCTATCTACCTTTTTTGCACCTGAAAACCGATTCCGATGCGCTTTTCCCACGATTAGATCAATATCCAGATACAGTGCCAATTATAAGTCCTGCTGGGGATACTGCTGTGCCTCATGCGAGCCTGGTTCTACCTAAAGCGGTTGACCCTGAAGTCTGGCGTTTAGGCAGTATAAATTTCCATGTGGATGATGATGGAGTGGGCCGAAGGTATGCTTCATCGCACAGAATCGGCAACTGGGGTATTGAGACTATGCCTGCGAGATTGGCAGACGATCTTAGCGGCTATAAAAATCAGCAGAAAGATGTGTGGTTAGATTGGTACAGCGGTATGGAGCAGCCATACCAGCGTCTACCTTATGCCGAGGTATATGCCGCGTTGAGTGAAGGGCGGGATTATCTTTTTCCTGATTTCTTTTCAAATAAGATAATTGTTATCGGTTCGACCGCTGCGGGTTTGCATGATATTCAAGTCACGCCAATTAGCAGTACTTATCCCGGTGTTTTTATCCTAGCAACAGCCATTGATAATTTCTTAAATCAGGATTTTCTACATAAGGTTAGCAATACCGTAATTCTGCAATCTCAACTCATTCTATTTTTGCTATTCGTTATTCTTCTTTTACGTATTAAAAATTTAGTGCCCGCGTTACTCACTCTTATTACTGCTGCTGTATTGCTTTGTGCTTTTAGTTATTACCTGATGCTGTTGAATGCCATCATTTTCCCCGTGATTAGTTGGATAACGGCTTATCTTTTTTTAGCGGCGATTTTCTATATCAATCGTATGCTTAGACAACAGAGAGAGATAAAAAAAACGGTCGATGTATTTGGTCGTTTTCTTGACCCTAAAGTGGTCAAAATTTTATTAGAACAAGGGTTAACTGATCAGGCATTGGCGGGTAAAAATACAAGAGTGACAATTTTGTTTACCGATATTAGAGAGTTTACCCAGCTGTCTGAATACAGAACGGCGACAGAGATAGTCGCTTTGCTTAACCAGTATTTCTCTCGTCAGGTCGAAGTGATTTTTAATCATCAAGGGACTTTAGATAAGTTTATTGGCGACGCAATAATGGCATTTTGGGGTGAGCCTGTTGAAAGTTCCTCACAGGAAATTTCGGCGGTCAATGCTGCATTGGACATGGTTGATCAGATGATTCAGTTTCGCCGTGAGTGTGGATTATACGATTTTGATATTGGAATTGGGCTGCATACAGGAGATGTAGTTGTTGGGGCCATTGGAACGCAGAGTCGTTATGATTACACCGCTATTGGTGATGCCGTTAATGTGGCGAGCCGAATTGAAGGGTTGACTAAAGAGACTGGGCGCAGAGTGCTAGTGTCAGAAGAAACAAGAAAAGCGTGTGGTACTGCTTTTGACTTCGAGCTGATTGGTGACTATAAGGTTAAAGGCCGGGAAGAGTTAGTCACGGTATATCAACCAAGGAGGTTGAGTGATGAAAATTAAATCCCTGATGGTTGTTTTGACATTTTTTCTCTCTACACAACTTTTTGCCTCACAGTTAGCCTATACGGTTAGATCGGTTCCTCTATTACAGTCCCCCTCAACTACAAGCACCATTATTGCCCAGCTAGATAAAGAGAGCACTCTACGACTGTTGAAGCGTCGTGGGGGGTGGTATCAGATTAGGAGTGATGTAGGAGAGGGCTGGATAAAAATGATTTCAGTCCGTTTTGTACCTAAAGCTAACCAGCAGACCGCTGTCGGTTCTGTGAAATATCAATCTAGTACGACTCTGACTACCGGTGTAAGAGGGTTAGATGAGGTTGGCATGGTATCTGGAGGTACAGGGGTCCCATTAAAGCAATTGGAAAAGTATGTGGTATCTAAAGAAAGTGCAGCTTCCTTTGCTAAAGAGGGCAACCTATCGTCTCGGGAGGTTGATTATGTTTATTAATAAGCACAGACAGCCTAGATCCCTGATAATCATATTAGTGGGCATATTAGTAAGTGCTTGTCAGGTTAACAATATTAATCTGACACCGTTAATGGATGCGACAAAGAAATCGTCAGACTTATTTGAGAAGTCTTTAGAAGAGGAAGTTGAATTAGGGCAAGAGGTGAGCCGTGTTTTATTGAAAAATGCCTCAATTTATAATGCCAAAGAGGTTCAACGTTATGTCGGCTCAGTGGGTATATGGTTGGCACAGCATACGATGCGACCAGATATCCCTTGGCGTTTTACTGTTATCAGAGATGATAGCTTTAATGCATTCGCGACCCCTGGAGGCTATATCTATATCACTACGGGCACGTTAGAGCAGCTAAGTAGCGAAGCTGAATTGGCAGGTGTACTAGCGCATGAGATAGCGCATGTTGTGGAAAAGCATCACTTAGCCGCCATCCAGAAAGAAGCTAAAGTAGGAATGATTGCAGATCTTGCTCGATTTCTTAAAGACAGTGACGGCGACTCAAACAATAATACGGTTATGTTAGGTGATCATTCACTCGAAAATAAGCTCCTAACGACGGTACAAGATATCTATAGTGATGGCTTAGCCCGAGAGGATGAGATAGAAGCCGATTCGATGGGAATGGTGATAGCGGCGCGTGCAGGCTATGACCCTATGGCTTATATAGAGGTTTTGCAGAAAATAGATGCGCATCAAGATGATGGGGCGTTCTGGCAATCTTTTTCAAAACGTCATCCTTCTGCACAATCACGCTTGGAAGAACTCGAGTCAACAGCGGATAGATTAACGCAAATACAAGGCAAGGAGCTTAGCCAGCGTTATAGGAACATGCTAAGGTAAGTTTTATCTGACTTGTAACTATTTAGCGAGCCTATTGCGATGGCACTCGATTGTCATACCTCTATTGCATCTAAGCAGGATTTAGATCAGGTTGTTCATTGTTGGAAACATCTTACTATAGAGCTTCCTCTTCATCATATTCAGCCCTTTGGCAAGCGTCTGCATGAGCATCTTGATCAAGAGCTTAGGCCCACTGCTGAGCAGTGTATTGCACGAGACGATGCTCAAGTTTGGATATTAAAGTCACATAAGGACCGGTTACTCGGTACTGTTTCAGTTGTTCTGAATACACAAATTGGTTATAGCCAGCCAAATAGTGGTGTCATTTTTAATCTTTGGGTTTTTCCAGATTCGCGGGGGCGTGGTTACGGACAGGTTTTGGTTGCAGAGGCTAAAAAATGGCTACGCTCACAAGGAGCAACATCTATTCAGGCGGGGTGGCATCCGGGAAATACTCAAGCTGATCGATTCTGGAAAAAGCAGGGATTTGAAGCATACGAAACAATAGCCGCAAGCAAACTATAAGAAGGTTTATGAACGAACTACCTAAAGCTCAAGTTAAATGGGATAAACGCTACCAAGATAAAGCGGCTGCACCTAATTCACCTTCAGCCCCTCAATATCTGCAACGAAACTGGAAGTCATTACGGTCAGGTAGAGCACTTGACCTAGCTGCAGGGGATGGTGCTGTGAGTCTTTATCTAGCAGATAAGGGATTTGATGTATCTGCTGTAGATATTTCCACCGTTGGTCTTTCACTATTAAATGAGAATATGAAACAGCAGGGATATGAGGTTTCTACATCTGCAATGGACCTTGAGTGTGCTGAGGCAGATCTCAGTTCTTTAGGGTTGTTTGATTCAATTGTGATCTCTCGTTATAAGCCTATAGATCTGTTATGGCCAAAATTGATAGATCTGCTTAAACCTGAAGGCACCTTGCTAATCACGACATTTAACTTGATGCATCATCAAAGAACGGGTTTTTCACAGCGATTCTGTTTACAGCCCAATGAGTATATTGATCGATTTAACGGTTTGTCATTGCTGAGCTATGAAGCTGATATTGATGCATCAGGTGAGGATGGTTATCTTTTCGCTAAAAAGAGTGCCGAATCAGGCTAACAAATCCCTTTTAAAGTAATGTATATACATTGGTATGCAACTAATTTACAAGCAATGCGCTATGTATATCTCGAAAATGTCCGAAATCAAATATTTCAGTTTTTTTACGGTTAAATGACTAAATTGTAACAAAACTGTAATTACTCAAGGTCATAATTCCGTCATAATCCGCTCGCCTGAATATGTTAGTCATATTCAAAATTGTTTACCGATTTATAGGGTACGTAGTATGGTTTCCACCAATAGTCCGTTTTTGCAGATGTTTGCGCGTTCGCCGTTTAAACCAATGCAAGAACATATTGCCAAAGCTCAAGAGTGTGCTGTAGAGCTAATTCCTTTTTTTAAAGCTGTTATTGCCGATGATTGGCAGGAAGCTGAAAAAATTCAGAATCGTATCGCCGTTCTTGAAGGCGATGCTGATGTAATGAAGAAGCAGATTCGTCAAAACCTGCCAAAAAGTATTTTTCTTCCAGTACCTCGTACCGATCTACTTGAAGTCGTAAGAATGCAGGACAAAATTGCAAACCGTGCAAAAGATATTTCGGGTTTGATGCTGGGGCGCCAGATGTCTGTGCCTGAGATCATGCAGTCGGATATGACTGAATATGTTCGCGTAGCCTTGACTACATCTGAACAAGCTTTAACTGCTTTAAAAGAGCTAGATGAGCTTGTTAATAGTGGTTTTGGTGGACATGAGATCGAAGTGATTGAAAAAATGCTGGATAAGTTAGATCAGCTTGAACATAGCACTGATGAGCATGAACGTGCCATGCGTTTAAAGCTATTCAGCATTGAAAAAGATCTTCCACCTATCGATGTAATGTTCCTTTATCAGGTGATTACATTAATTGGTGATTTGGCAGATCGCGCTCAACAAGTAGGTAGCCGCTTGCAGCTACTTGTAGCCCGCTAACTTAGTTCGGATATTACAATGGAAATTATTGCTCAGTACGGCGATATCATCGTCATTCTCGCATGTGTATTTGGTTTCTTTATGGCTTGGGGTGTGGGAGCCAACGATGTTGCCAATGCAATGGGAACGTCTGTAGGTTCTAAAGCTTTAACCCTAAAGCAAGCAATTATTATTGCTATCATCTTTGAATTTTTAGGTGCTTACCTAGCGGGTGGTGCGGTAACCGCGACAATCCGTAAAGGTATCATCGACCCAAGTTTGCTATCCGGAACGCCTGAACTGCTGGTGTTTGGTATGTTGTCTGCGCTATTGGCAGCAGGTATCTGGCTATTAGTGGCAACTCATTTCGGCTGGCCTGTATCTACAACTCACTCTATCGTGGGTGCGATTGTTGGTTTTGCTGCAGTTGGTATCTCTGTAGATGCAGTAAACTGGGCCAAGGTCTCTAAGATTGTTGCAAGCTGGGTGGTATCGCCTGTCACCGCCGGTTTAATAGCCTTTTTCCTCTTTAAGAGTGTGCAAAGGCTCATATTAGATACGGATAATCCGTTTGCAAACGCCAAGAAATATATCCCTGGTTATATGTTCCTTGTAGGCTTCATGGTTTCTATGGTGACTTTCACTAAGGGATTGAAGCACGTAGGTTTGGATTTCAGCTGGGGTGAAAGTGCTGCAGCGTCTGTTGCTATTGCGGTTGTCGTTATGATTATCGGTATTCAGATGCAGAAACGTATCACGCCGGATCCAGAAGCAGACCGCGAACATCACTTCTCAAGTGTTGAGAAACTGTTTGGTATCTTGATGATGTTCACCGCTTGTGCCATGGCCTTTGCTCATGGTTCAAACGATGTGGCGAATGCTGTAGGTCCTTTAGCTGCGGTTGTAGGTGTTGTTGCTGCGGGTGGTGAAGTTGCCCAGAAAACAGCGATGCCTGTTTGGATCTTATTGCTAGGTGGCGGGGGTATCGTAGCCGGTCTTGTGATGTACGGTCATAAAGTAATTGCGACCGTGGGTAGCAATATTACTGAGTTAACACCAAGCCGTGGTTTTGCCGCGACCCTTGCTGCTGCAACTACTGTTGTATTTGCCTCAGGTACGGGTTTACCTATCTCTACAACACACACGCTTGTTGGTGCTGTTCTGGGTGTAGGTCTAGCGCGTGGTATGGCTGCCCTTAACTTGCGTATTGTAGGTACTATCTTTGCTTCTTGGATTGTAACCCTACCAGCGGGTGCAGGCTTAGCGATCATGTTCTTCTTTATGTTTAAAGGCATCTTCAGCATTTAAGCTACTGTCTTTAAGCAAACTCTTAAAAACCTGTAATTTAACGATTACAGGTTTTTTTTGTCTTAAGAATAAAAATAAGGACACAACAACATCATATTGATGTAAAATTTGTGCCCAATTTTTCGCCTAGGGCGATACCTAAAGATAACCTGCGATATCCGGAAAGACGATGCATACAGTTGAGAAGATCGGCGGTACTTCAATGAGCCGCTTTGAGGAGTTGATGGACACCATTTTGGTGGGTAAACGTACTACACCAGAGGAACTGTATAACCGTATTTTTGTTGTATCTGCGTACGGTGGTATTACTAACTATCTTTTAGAACACAAGAAAACCGGTGAGCCGGGTGTTTATGCTCGTTTCGCTAATGCCGAGACTGAGCAAGCATGGATGGAAGAGCTAAATAAAGTTCAAGCGCGTATGCAGGAGATCAATGCTGAATTGTTTTCTGCTGAAGACGCAGAGTTTGAGCGTAATGCTGCAGACAGCTTTGTGATCGAACGCCTAAATGATGTGCGCGATTGTATGAAAAGCTTGCACCATTTATGCACTTATGGCCATTTCCAGTTAGATGAGCACTTAATGAAAGTGCGCGAGATGCTGGCGTCTATTGGCGAAGCGCACAGTGCCTATAATTCTGTTTTAGCACTACGCAAGTCAGGTATTAATGCGCGGTTTGTGGATCTTACCGGCTGGCATTTAGATCAGCCTTTGCCATTTGAAGAGATGATTCAGAAGCAGTTTGCTGATGTAGATATCGCTTCAGAGATGCTAATTGCTACGGGCTATACACACTGTGAAGAAGGTCTGATGAAGACTTTTGATCGTGGTTACAGTGAAATGACTTTCAGTATGATCGCTACAGTTACCGGCGCAGATGAAGCTATTATCCATAAAGAGTATCACTTAAGCTCTGCTGACCCGATGCTGGTGGGTACTGATAATGTTGTAACTATTGGTGCTACTAACTACGACGTAGCGGATCAGCTGTCTAACTTAGGTATGGAAGCTATTCATCCTAAGGCTGCTAAAGGTTTACGCCGTAACGGTGTCAAATTGCGTATTAAGAATGCGTTTGAGCCGGATCACGAAGGTACGATCATTAGCCAGGAATATCATAGCGATGCACCTCGTGTTGAAATTATTGCGGGCCGTAAAGATGTTTTCGGCATCGAAATTTTTGACCAAGAGATGCTAGGTGATGCAGCTTATGACATCGAGATCTCTAAGTTACTGGCACAGTTGAAGCTTTATGTAATTAATAAGGATGCGGATGCCAACAGTATCACCTATTACGTAGGTGGTTCGCGTAAAATGGTAAACCGTGCAGCTCGGTTGATGGAAGAGATGTACCCTGAAGGTCAAATTTGCCTTCACAACCTTGCTATCGTTTCTGCGATTGGTTCGCATATGAAAGTGAAGGGCATTTTGGCGCGCACTGTCAGTGCTCTTGCTGAAGCCGATATCAATGTTATGGCACTGCATCAGTCAATTCGTCAGGTTGAGATGCAATGCTTAGTCTCGGAAGAGGATTACGAGCAAGCTATCATTGCCTTACACGCGGCGCTTATTGAGCAAAGCGGTCAGAATGTTAACTCTGCTGCATAGAATCTTTTCTT
>CERC01035022.1_pt1 | contig 51248 bp, 54 predicted proteins | sample 530921 | NCBI WGS metagenome assembly CERC01 (sample SAMEA2621099, study PRJEB7988) | marine metagenome | isolation source: saline water (ENVO:00002010), including
TTGCCAAGGTTGAGGTCACGAGTTCGAGCCTCGTGTGCCGCTCCAATCTCTAAATAAACCCCAAAACACTTTCTTAAATATAAAGCCAAGTTTTGCTTACAGCTTACCGCTAGTTTTAGATCTGACCTTGAATCGTCGCGACAATGCGTCTAGCACCACCATGGTCTCGGTGTTCACCTAAATAAATACCTTGCCAAGTACCTAGCATTAAGCGGCCTTGATTAATTGGTATGGTGAGTTCAGCACCTAATGTACTGCTTTTTATGTGGGCTGGCATGTCGTCATCACCTTCATAATCATGGCGGTAATAACTTTGTCGTTCTGGCACAAAATGATTGAAGTGACTTTCCATATCCATTCGCACAGTCGGATCTGCATTTTCGTTAACTAACACGAATTAACAATTAACTTTATGAATGTTATGAGAACCCTCGTGATACAAGGGATTCTCGACTTTCTCAATATTTTTGGATAGTGCCGAAAAAAGTTGAGAATTTCAGCTACGATTCTCAACTTTAATCAATATGATAGGGAGTAACAAGATAGTGTATTAGTCTGGAGCAATCCACGCATTGAGTGGGAGAACTTTAGCTGCAACGCCAAAAGCATAGCTTTCTTGATGGTAATACGCTCCCTGATAAAGAATAAAGTCACAGGACTTATCAAGTTCTTTATAAATCTCATTTCCAGTCGCACACGTATAGAGCAAAGCGACTTTAATTTCGTGATTGCCTTTGGATGCATTTACTGAAATGTATTCACCTTCTTTTACTGGATCAGTAAATGAGTGGCATTGCCAACCTTTCTCCCGTAAATGAGGAATAAGTTCTTCGTTCATCTTTTCTGATAGTTTTGCAGCCCTAAGAAGCCAACCATCATCCGAAGCTGTATCATTGAAAGGCAGGTTATTGTCAATTTGTAGTTTCTGAAGGATTTGTTGTTTAAAAAATTGGGTGTTTAAACAAGCTAAAACTTCGAGGCGAAAAGACTCATGGCGTTCATCTGGCTCTGGAGGGAAAATACTCACATTACTCCCCTCTACGGCAAAGCATTCAACAAATGCAAGAGCTTGAATTAGTCCCATAGCTCTAAAGAAGTTAGAGGTGTTCTGCCAAACGTCAGATTTAGCATGAGCAAAGAAATGACGGTTAAACCCAGAGTGATTATCATAAGCTGATGTTTTGGCGTAAAAGCTATTAATCAACCAGTATCTTATTGTTTCTAAAACAAAAGAACGTTCATTCATTACCTTCATAACTGAAAGCTCAATGTATTCAGGCGGTATCCAGTCTGCTTTTTCTATATGGAGCTTTATTACCTTCTCATGTGCCAAATCTATGCATTTATTGACTTTGTTCACTAAATCTAAATCAGAGTTTACTTCTCCAATGATAGACCCAAGAATATCTTCAATAATAGGTATTAAAGAGGCTATAGCGGCTACTTTCATGCCGCTATAAAAAGCTAAAATGGACTCTTTGATTATAGGTAAATGCTTGGATATTGTTGTTGAGTCAGCAAGAGTCTGGACTGTGATAGGGAGAATATTGCCAAGTGTATAGATTGAGGTAAGGCAAGGCTCAAAACGACTCTGTAATAGCTGCTTATTCCAGTGACTATGCTCAGTTATGTTTATGCCAGTGCTAAGGATTGCATCATCAATAGTTCCTCTAGCTATGTAAAGAGGCATAAACCAATCCACGGAATTCCAAAATTTCTCGTAGTTTTGGTTAGGGGCTATGTTTTGATTGTAGATGCCAATCTCATCGAGTTTTTGTCGAGGATAGAGGGCTGAGCCTGCATCTGTCTTTATAAAAACGCCTTTAATTCGAGGGTTCCAGCCAAATTCAATCTCTTCTACACTTTCAACAGCCAATCCGCGCTCTTCCGCAAAGCATCTTACTTCGTCTATCGTTGCGGTAGACATTTGCCCAGAGCTATTGAACCGATCCCATGTTGCACGGAGATGTTTGTTTGTTCTCGCTTCTACACTCATTCAATTCCCTTGGTTAATTGATTAATAAGGAGATATACCCAAGTTTTTACTTACTAAAAGGTGTTACGACCTGATTCGAGCTTTGAAGCTCGTCTTGTAATTCGTAAGCTCTAAACATAAGCTCTGAATACTTAGCTTCAAGTTGCTTTCTTGCTTTTATCGCATTATCACGCTCTTTACGGTATTTGACCTTAAGATCACGTTCTCTCTTAAGTTCTGCCTTGAGCTTATCAATTTCAGATAGGGGTACACCTATTTCAACGTCTAATCCCGTAGTGATTGCTTTGTCACGGTTAAGATTGTATTCATCAATCAATGGCTTTGCATAAGATACAAAGTCAGGGAATTTGTGGACATAGCTATTTCCGAGTTTTGCTTCGTTATTTACCTTGTTTAAGGTTAGCTTGCCTGATGCTTTAACATGTCGAGGATTACCTTTAAGTAAACGATCTAATGCTTCATGTAACCTAGCTTCAGTTAACGATCTATCTCCACTCATGGTTCTAATGCCTCAATTCGATCTTTGAATGGTTCAAAGTTAATATTGTGGGATTTTAATGTGTTTTCAATAACAAGGATCTTTTCTTCGTACCCAGCCAAAATACTTGATAGTGCATAATCACACATTGCATTTAACTCCCGAAACGACTTGATTAACTCATTGCGCTCCCTTGCCATCTTCTTCGCCCCTTTGTCTGTTACAACTCTATGTCCACATGGTTTATCCTCTGCTTCGAAATCGCTGAGGCCACATAACCTTTCACAACTAGAATTAGTACAATAACCTCCAGTTGGTAAAAGAACTACGGATAATGATTTAGCCTTTACTAGTGAACGAATTTCATCACGAGACATTACAATTCTCTCACCTTTCCCCAATGCTTCATGCTTAAGCTCAAGAAGATCTTTGTAACCACCGCCAGATAACACTTCACTTTCATTATAAATATCATCAAAAACATCAACAGCTAGTTCTTGTGACTCCTCTTGAACCATATTGAATAATTCTTGGTCAAGAAGAACTCCTTCCATTCGAGCTATAGCTGCATTATTAGCATACCAGTCAGACATGTTGATGTTTTTATGCTTTAGTTGATATTTTACCGTTTGCAAATTACCAAGATTATTCCTAACGAGGAAAACAACAAATGAACGTCTGAGATCATGTGGTGAAAATTTTGGAAGAGTTCCGTTTAATAATAATTTCCCTTCCCAACTAGGATTTAAAATTTCAAAATCTTCTATGTCTTCATCAGATGCCATTATGTTGATGTCTTCAATATTCAAGCCTTTACTGGTGTCAAGAAGATAAGACTCTCTTATCTCTTTATTCAGCTTTAACCCAATAAAAGATGAAGTTAGTTCAGATATCGATAAATCATATTTATCGCGACTAATAGCACCATCACACAAAGCATTTTCAAGACTATCCTTATGTAAGTTTCGAGAATACTCAGTCATATCATAGGCAAGTTCTAAAGCCTTTTTTACAATTGGGTGTGTTGTCCATATTGTTTTAATTGGTACACCTTCATTTCCTTTTGATGATAGACCTGTGAGTGTGGGTATGCCTTTCTTTACTTGATATGATTCTGGGTTAAATGAAAGTAGTTCATTTTTTCTTGCTCCAGAAAATAAACCTGTTGCTATGAAACAATCTTTCAGTATTTTGTTAACCCATCTACCATCAAGATAAAATTTAAAATCAGGAATGTCATGGTCTAGTCTTTTTATCCTTGTGTTAACCCGCATGTTAATATATGAATGAGCGTGTTTTGAAACACTCGGTTTTTTGCTTTCTTTAATCCTTTCAATTTCATAAATAGCTACAATATCTTCCATTATGCTAGATATCTGATGGCGATATTTATGGTATTTGTTAATTGTGCTAGATATCTTTTCTAGCACTTGAGCATGGATTGAAGGCGGCATGGCAATATGCTGTTTAGTTATACTTTCATTAGCTAGCCCAGCAATCTCTGAGTATTTAAAATAACGACTAATAACACCTGCATCATATAATGTGTTAAGGGTAGAATACATTACCTTTAACGCTGATAGAGAATAGCGCCCCTTGATATCTTTCTTGAATGTTTTCCACTCATGCTTCTCTGATAAAAGGGAAAAGTTAGATTTTTTCCATATGTCAGAAATTACCTTTAAATTATCTCTCCATCTTCTGACTTTACTTACTGCTACATGGTTTGAAGAACTTTTATCTCTCTCGTATTGTATGGCGGCGTACAAGTAAGACTGGATATTAAATCTATGAGTATCTGAAATATGTTCAAAACTTATTTTCTTAGTGTTTTCTTTCTGAGAAGTAAAGTCCCATGTAATACTATCAAGCCTTGAAACTCCATTTCCTGACGTGTCGAAAGTAACAAAAGGATTATCTTGCTCTATTGATGTTATTAAATTGCTAGAATAATCGATCATTACATAACCTCTAATGCATTAACTAGTAGTTTTAAGTTTGCATAAAGTGGGTGTGACCCCTGTTTTTCAAACCTGTTCTCAGCACTAAGGTAATTATCAGGTGATTTTGATTTATAGCGCTCTAATGTTCTTGATAGAATGTTTTGTAGCTTTGATAGTTTATCCTTAGGTACAGAATTGTATGCACTAATTTCCTTTAATTCATCTACTCGTGTTTTAAATGTCAGCATTAGCCAAATGTCTGAGATTGATGCAACCAGAATGTGGCTATCACAATCAAAACACTCAAGAAAGTTGGTGCATTTGTTTGAGGATGGCTTAATGTTTAATTGTTTGTTTTTTCTTTCTGTTTTTGTAGCCTTTCCTTTATTTTTGCCACAACGGACACCGCTTGGGGTTATAGTTGTAACTGGGATTTCAGCACGCTTAAGACGTTCCTTATAGTCATACTCAGATAGGATGTCTGAATGTAAGACTTTTGCATCAGAAATAGCCTTATCGATTGCAACACCTTTAGCTATTGATGCTTGAGCTTCCATTGCCGCCATAACGTTGCTGTTATGTGTACTCTCAACACCAGATGAGTAGGACTTAGCTACTACATCTATCGTATTATTCAAACCTTGAGATACGATATACATATCTTCCGTAACACGCATTAAGATGTCCGACTTTGTTTTTCTAAAGCGCGTGGCATTTATCCTAAAAGGCAGTATCTTTGTTATCAGGTTATTTATGTCTCTTGGGTTAGAACCAGTGTGGCTAAAGTTTTTAATCTTTAGTTTTGGGTCAATGTAAGGGATTAAAGGTAGCCTATCAATACTCTTTTCCCCCATAAAAGAATAGATTTTTTCAGATATCAAAAGCCACTCTTCTATCAATCCTTTGGTTCTCTTGCTAAATCCGAGCGCATTATCTGTTTCTTTATACCCAGCTCGACCTTTTACACCATTAAATATAAACCTACCAGCACCAATAGGTAAAAAACTAACATCAGACCTCTTCATCATCTTCAATACACTATCATTCATTCCTGTTAGCATAAGGAATAAAAACAATGCACAACGAGAAGCCTGGTTGAATATTAAAATTTTTAATAATGTATCTTCGTCTGCTTTGCCTTCATTTTTGGCAGCGGAGGAAACTTGCAGTGATTTTTTAAATGCACTTTTGTTTAACCCTATACGGTATTTATCCCAACCTTCATCATTTGCCATTCTATTGAATAGTTCCTCATCATAGAAAGGGTGTCGGGTTGGTGTAGTATTGTTTTTTATATGACTGGAGAAGGCTGTGTATCCTCTGATTAATACTTTGGCAACAGGTTTAAGTTCACTCTCTATATCATACGCACCAAGTCTTCCGTCTGCGTCAAAAGCACTGACATCTGGTAGTTTTCGTTTTAATTCTATTTCTCCCATTTTATCTAGGAAGTAAGATAGAAATCTTTGAACATGTGTGGCAGCAGACCTATTCTCACCATTCAATCTAAGCTGATTATAATGCTTTAAACATGACTCCATCGCCTCAAATGAAAAAGGATTTATTTCTGGGGTGTTATCATCTATGTACTTAAAATATGACACAGCACCAGAGTTTAACAATGTAAGCTCTGTATTAGTAATTAATCCATCGTTTCTTGACAAAAGACGATGTATATTACGTATCAAGTCATCTCGGTTTGCATGAGCTAATGCTTCAGACTTTCTGAATTTTCCTTTACCATCATTACTTAACTTTGGCACACCGCGATAGCGTAATCGTTTCAAATGAAACTTTACCCCATTTGATGTTCTAAGCACTATATTATCAATTGATAGAGCTTCAATATTATTTGACGGAGTAGGTTTTATTACCTTGGCAACCTTACGTTTTCTTGCCATCTATAAATTCCCTATTGTAATTTCAGGGGTTATATCAGTAAGGTCGTCAAACACACCTAAGTATTCTAATGTGTCCTCATAAATTTCATCGCCACTAGGAGCGTCCTGTGCAATCTTCAAGTATTCAAGGGTTGTTTTGTAATCTTCATGCCCTAAAAGACTACTCATAATAGAAAGAGCTTCGTCTGGTGTCATTTTTCTAAGTAGTTTTCTAAACATGGTTACTGCAAAAGTAGGGCGAAGGTTATGCATCGAACCTAGCATCTTATTGTTTAACTTCTTTGTGTGGTTTACTGTGTTTCTGACCTCGACCCATCGACCTGTAAAGTCGCTCAAACGAGTAAACATTGGAACACCAGTCTGGGTTATAAACAGGTACTCTTTGTTTTTATCAATAGCATCATCACCCTCAAAAAGTGCGAAGTTATCTGCTTCTTTTTGTTTATCACAATAAGTCTTAAACTTATCAAGACGTTTCTTATATCGCTCTGATTTAGAGTAGTCGTAAAGAGATTGCATAATCACAGATGGGATAATGGTTTTCCTTGATTTATTTCCAGCTTCTTTTGTTTTAGTGAGAGAACCATATTGTGCGCCTATGCCAATTCTTAGCATTGGCTTTTCAAATTCTTCTTTACCATTTCGAATAACTTTCTTAGGCTCGACAACTTGACCAAGATGCAAACTAGCAACTTCCTCTCTACGCATACCAGAATAACGTGCAACCATAAACGCAAGGCAGAATTCAATTGGTAGTGATTGCATCTGGGTTTCATCTTTGCCATGCCTAATGACACGCTTAGATTTAGTTAAAATACCCTCTACAATTGCCCACTCTTGATTTGTCAAAGGCTTTAAGTCTCTTCGGTAGCTTTCTAAAATAGTACCTTGATTTCTGCTTGATTTAGGAAAGTTCAGTCGAAGGTCAGTGGTATGAATATCTTTCGTCATATATCCCTTCATGCTTGTGCCACCTGCTTTGAAGTGCAATTGCACAACCTCGTGGTCAAATGGAGGGTTATTGAACTTGTAACCTTGGCGTAGATGATATTTGTAGAATTTAATCACCCCGCCCATATAGGCGGAAGCTGTTGAGCGTGCCATACGATCAACTTCACTCTCTTGGTTGAGAACCAAATCCTTTAAGGACTCCCTATAAAGATATGTAATCCTTTCGGCTTTACGTCTTGGGAAATAGTCCCAAGTTGGCCTAGGTTCGTCTAAGAGTTCATCAAAAGTATCATCATCATATTCCTCATCCCAAGCCTCTTGGTGAGCGATAATGAACGTAAAGTAGTGTGCTAAAGCTAGAGATAGTTGGCCTGACTCAAGTTTGTCATCGTCTAGGTGGTGTGCAAGAAGGAATTGGTTGACGTACTCAAGCGGCTCAAAGCTGATCAAGTTACCCTTCTCATCGTAAGCAACGAGATTAAGTAATGTCAGACTTTTGATCGTAGTTCCTAAATTGTTGCTCCTGTATTCAGATTGTACCTCTCCATTCTCGTCAACTTTGAGTAATGGCTTCCTATACACGTATGGCTTAACTAGAGATGGTTCAATGACATACTTAATCACAATGAAAATGCACTCTACAGTTTGTTATCCCTAACAACACTATACATGTTATTCTCAACTTTAAAAGTTATTTATTATAAATTAGTTCTTTTATCGCATCAGTGAATGGTTAAGCTTGCAGAAGTATGCTGAATGAAAAGGTGTAATAAACCGACTTTGTACTGTGTTATCTCGGGGAGTTGACGAAGTATTTCGTCATCAATAATGTGAAAGCCTCGCGAGCGAGGCTTTAATTGAATTGTTTTTTGCTGCCAACTCATAGTTTATCAAAGCTTACTTCGATATTGGCGTTACCGTCAGCTGACGTGAATGGAATTAACACCTTGGCACCTTCGCATTTGTGAGCAATTGTATGTCCTTTGCCAGACACTACAACTGGCGTTGCCATATCAAACTCATAGCCTTTTTCGCCAAGTAAGTTTTTAGCACCACCTGTCACCATGTTAGTGATTTCACCGACCATATCGGTAACTTCTTCATCGATAGTTTCTGGTCGTTCTCCGAGCATTCTTTCCATAATGGTTAATGCTAGGCTTTCATCAAATGAGATTGAAAGTGAGCCTTTTGTTTGTGGTCCAACCATACCTATTAAACCGGAAACATCACCACGGGCTACTTCATCTTTTTTTAAACTAGGTTTACCCGGTTTCAATTCTGTTTGAGCCATGGTGCTCAATACATTTAATAATGATGATAAAAATGGGTTGATGAACTCCACATTCATTATTTAATTTCCCTCAGGTTACGCAGCCAAGCTGCAATTATAACTTAAGTGTAGTGGCTGTTCTGAACAGTGCACTTAATCTTTGCAATTTTCACACTTTCCATGTGCTTCGATAGTTTGTCCAGAGACAATAAATCCACTTTCTGCGGCGAGATTATTCAGTTCGTGAGAAATCACTGTTGAATGTAACTCTTTAACAAAACCACAGCTGTCGCAAATTAATAGTTGTACAGGGTGAATATGATCGAAATGATGGCACAACATAAAAGAGTTAGTACTTTCGATTTTATGAATAAAGCCAAGTTCAGACAAAAAATCTAACGCGCGATAAATAGTGGCAGGTTTTGCACCAGACTCAGTTAATTTAAGTTGTTCTAATAAGTCATAAGCACCTACACCACCTTGCGCACTAGCTAAAAGGCGAAATACTTTTTCACGGATAGGCGTGAAACGTGCACCACGATTGTCGCAGACTTGTTTTGCTTTACTAACGAGTGATTCTATATTCATCTTCTCTTATCCTTACGCTACCGTGATATACTAACATACTGTATTGTAGTTGCAGTGTTTTTATTCGCTATCTCGTTTTCAAGGAAGTTTGTTAATGACTGAGTTGCTCGCCGCGTTCATTTTCTTTTTTGCTGTGATTGATCCAATCGGTACGGTGCCTGTCTTTATTGCTGTAACCCGCTGGGATGATGCCAAGTTTAAACGCAAAGTTGCACTTAAAGCGGTAGGAGTGTCGGCATTAGTTTTGCTTTTCTTTGTTATTGCTGGGGAGTTGCTGTTAAACGCAATTAAAATTCCTTTATCGGCATTTCAGATTGCTGGCGGCATTGTTCTATTACTTTTTGCGCTGTCTATGATCTTTGGCGAGAGTAAGCCTGAAAGCGAAATTAAAAGTGTCCGTGATAGTACCGAAACGGCTATCTTTCCGCTGGCAATTCCATCTATTGCAAGCCCAGGGGCAATGCTCGGTGCAGTGTTGATGACACGCAATAATGAATACACATGGTTAGAGCAACTAGTTACCTCTGCGATAATGTTATCGGTGCTCATTATCGTCTTAGTGTTACTTTTATTGGCTACTCAAGTTCACAAATTAATTGGTGATAGTGGTGCTAGTATAATCAGCCGAGTGATGGGACTAATTTTATCTTCAGTGGCTGTGACAAATATTCTTGGCGGCATAGCTCACTACTTTGGTTTGAGTGTCGTTGGATAAGATGAATTAAAGTGCATTTTCAGTAATTTAAACTTTGAATATTTGCCTTCTTTTATCTAAGTTAAGAAGTAGGCAATAAAAATTTAAGGAATAGAGAATGCTACTCAAAAATGTTGTTTTATCAGTTTTTCTGATTTTTAGTTTAGGTGCTTGCATGGAGCCAACCTATGACAGTGGTAAGTTAAAAGTTATTGAAGTAACTGATCATGATTTTAAAATTAATGGTGAAAGCGCAGTAACAGTGATCATTGGTCATGCAAATGTTGCTGAGTACAGCTTTTCACTTCGTAAAAGTGATTTAAAGAAAGGTACACTTTTACAATCAGTGTCTGACAGCAACCCGAATGTTCGCGCTGATGGTACATTTTTTAGTGAATACTATGTGCAGTCAAAAGATCATGATACTCATGCATCAATTGAAATTGTTGAAATCGACCCTGTTGAAAAAGTAGCGCGTATTGCAGTGGGTGCCAAACTAGTTAACCTTAAGAACGAAGATTATAAAGAGTTAGAAATCACCATATTTGAACTTACAGGCAAAAACTTAGAACACCTCCTTAATGAAGTTAAAAGTTAACTTATCCACCATTTTGTAAGAAGTGAGTGTGTAGTCCACTTCTTTTATTCTTTTCTTCCCCATCTTTGATTATGTCATGTTGCGATTGAGCATTAGTGATATAATATCGAAAATTTTGTCAGGGCATGATGCATCTCTTAAAATTGCGTCATCGCTGTACTGAGCGTTAATCGTATTAGGTAATCAAGTTGCAAGTAAACGTATTGATCTTTAAAGGGGCCATGTTATGAGCACAACGACATTAAACCGCCGTTTTTCCGTGGCACCCATGTTAGATTGGAAATTTGGTTCTTCTGTAGCCTTTGATTTAACTGGCATGTAAGGTTTGAAATAAAAAACAGTTCCCCTTTTTAGTCCCCCAACTAGGGCTGTATGAAGCTTTAGATTGCCAAAAAGAATGTAAAGCTGCAATATCTCGATATATAAGGTTTGTTAGACAAACATGGAAAAAGTTTGAAAGTCTCGACTTATAAGGTGGAAAATCAATTTGTAAAAATGACGAAATTTGGCATCTGGTTTTTTGGTTTGATGGCAGTAATCAGTCTAGTGTCAGCTTTTCTACCAAACGATGATGGTGTATTAAAACTTGCTTCTGTCCTTGTAATGCTAGTTTGCACCATTATTCTCGGTGGCTTTGCCTATTATGTGTATTTAACATTTAGGAATTTTCCTAGCTGTTCTATTTCTATTGATAATGATGGGCTTTGGTATGCGGAGCAGGGGAAAGCTGATGGTCTAATTGAATGGAGAGAAATATGCTCTATTCGAGAAAAGCCGAAATTACAAAAACTCAAGTTATATAACTATGAAGGCAAGAGGCTAATAGACATTCACTATCAGTTACAGTCATTCAACGAACTTAGAAATATTTTAGCTGAGAAAGTAGCCGTTAATTACTTGAGTATACATGAACCCATATTTAAGAAGGGGATAGGCCATCATGTCTTTAACATCTTTGTAATCTCAGGCTTTATAGCATTGGCTTTTTATGGTTACTTCCACTTTTCAACGTTACTATTTTGGTCGGTTGTTTTCATAGTCGCAGCATGTTTGCATGAATACCTGTCTGGATATCATAAAGTGTACATAAAAGATGGTTATCTTAGAGCTAAATCACACCTTAGAAGTAAGAGTTATGATATGGAGAATGTCACAGAAGTAGTAATGCTTGATGAATTTGACAAAGGCTCTCGAATTCCGAATGTGGGAGTTTATTGTGGTAATGAATCTGGTTTTAAGATCCCTTCACTTGGTTCCAGTGCAATTGAAATATATATTATTCTCAAGAACATTATAATGGACAAAAAGAAAGGTTCTTAGTACAACCTTTCTTTCATCTTAATACACCTAAAAGTTACATGCTTCCATAGGTGTTTTGTGAGCTAAGCCAGCGACTTAGCATCACTCTATCGGAATAGTTAAAGGTGTTTAAAGCAGAAAAGAAATCAAACTCTTCTTTGTCTACGACACTTCCAGTCTCTATTGCGGTAAAGAATGACAATAAGTGCAGTTCTCTATTATTTAAATTTCCATAGTCTACTTCGTGGCGATGTAAGTAACGTTTTGGATTATTTGGTTCGTCTTCAAGAGTTTTCCAGTAGCGTTCAAGTTTAGGGTATTCGCTAAGTAGCTCTAAAAATAAAGAGTAGTCATGGCTAAGCATTTGTAGAACCTCCTTTTCTGTCCAGAATAATCACGTCTTTCTTATCCATTAAGAAATTAGCCAAATCAGATACATTAACAAATACCGGAGCATTCTTACTGTCAGGATTAGGTATGGTTAAAACTAACCCCAATTTTCTAACTGTTCCGTCTGCAATTCTGGCTTTTGCAGTTTTTTCAGCTTTCCACCCCAGATAACGAGCTGCGACCTCGGTGTATGGAATCAATGCTTTTCCAAATTCAAGTGTTAGAAATGAGATCATCCAAGAATATGCGAGCGCTTGAGCACCATTTGCGTTGTCAAACATTTAATTAAACCTTTCAAAATTTGTGTACAGGCCACTTAATTAATCTCATTAAATAAGTGGTGCGAATCAGCTGATAAAAAAATTCTACGATATTTGGCACGCATAACCTAAGTTTACGGATTTTTGTGTATGGGTATAAATTTCAGCTTCTAGGTACTTTCAAGTGAGGTTGTAAATGGATATCTATTCTTATAATCCACCACTGTTTAAGATCAATGAGTCTTGTGCTCATTTATCAACTTTGGTGATAAGTGATTTAGGTTTTAAAGAATATGGTTGGGTTGTTGCTTACTTATTAATGGGAATTGAAGAACCAACTAATGAAAAATGGCGTTTCAGTTTTTTGGCGCTATTTCGTTTAAGCCCAGATGATTTTGATGCTGTTATGAATGTATTGGCTTATATGTATAAGCTAAACAAAAAACCGCGAGATTTATTTGGCACAGAGTTCGTTGACTTTGCCAAGGCATTATATTCTCCACCTTGATGCTACATATCAAAGATATGTAGCATCAAGGTAGGCGAAATATTTAGTTTTAGAAAAAGTTTTTTAGATTTCAGCTGTTATCAGTTGGTTTTTTAACCTAGTACAAAATAGATACAAAGAGGCCATGAAATTATTCAATATAAGGTAGTTTCATGATTTATGATGATTTAACAATCAGTAAAATTAAAGCCCCATACTTTACTGTCGGGGGTTATTTAGAGCGGGATATACCAGCGCCGGAAGAGTTGTTAGGAGATTTGTTTATTTCTCCCTCTCTCAATATGGTTGCTGCTGGTGAGGGAGTAGGTAAGTCTTATTTGTTGCTTGGGATGGCACGCGCTATAGCGACAGGTACTCCATTTTTAAATTTAGAAGCGGGTGTTGCTAAACGAGTGTTGTACATAGATGGAGAAATGGATCCAAATGAACTACAAACTCGATTGGGAATTTTAAGCACAAAGTATCGAGATGTAGACAAGTTTATAAATAATACTGGCATCATTTCTTTCTCTGATTTTACATCGTTAGTTCCTGATTTCACCGATATACGTTGGCAGAATCATTTTGCCTCAATTATCGAACAGCATGATGTAATTATGTTTGATAACCTTTCATCCTGTTTAGGAGAGACTGATTTAGCTACCGATGTAAAAGAGGTGAAGCGTTTTATCAATTGGTGTGTGAGCTTGAGAAACCAGAAGGGAAAGAGCATCTTCTTGGTGAATCACATGACAAAGACAAGTAAAGAAACTATGGGAGTACCACAGTTAAAAATTTTCAATAATACCAATATTGAACTTGTGCGTGGTGAAGGCAATGAGTCAAAGTTTGTAGTCACTAAGTGCCGTCATAAGCCTTATTATGGAAAAGAGGGAAGTTATGAAATGGACTTTATTACGGTTGATGGAGCGGTAATATACAAATCGATTCACAATGATTTCTGAATTTATTAAAAGTTACCTCACTAAATGCGTATGTATGAATGAGGACTTTAAAGCTCCAGTCATTGTGGTAATGCAGTGACTAGCTGCCCAATAAGGGCAGCATTATTGCAAAGCAGCATTAGGCTGCGTTGCGGGTGGCGAGAGCCACTGTTACTGAGGAGGGGAAGCCCCTCCTTTTTTTTGCGAGCAGTGGTTCGATTCTTGGGCCTTGCAATTTGCCCTAGAACAACTGAGCGCCATAAGCCTGCTAAGCAGGTGGCGAGCGTTCAGCAGAGCCATTATTTTTTCTCAAAAAAATAACTTGGGGGAGCCGACATTGAGGCAACTCCGTTTCCCAAAACGGATAGCAATGTTGGGGGTTAAACCCCCGCCTCAAGCTACGTAGTAGCGCAGAGAATCTGCTCTTTTAGGGCTGACAAACCATTAGGATATAATGTGTGAGTCACCGCTAATGAGGGGATTCTCTGCGGTGCTTGTCAGCGGAGAGGCGGCTTTTCGTGGTGATATGAGAAGAATTGCGTTCAGTAAAACTCGCCTCATATTGCCCGAAAACACTGAAATAACTGGGCGTTCAGCAAAGTTACTGAAGTTCTCCATTCTTTAACCAACCTCTTTTGCATTGCCATCCCTTTTTCTGTCTAGTCGGCAAGCGAGTTTCCGACAGCTGGACATATTTATTCCTGTTCAGAGATGGGAATAAATTATGGATAAAAAAACGAAAGTTTACCGACAGTTATCTGAATCTTTCAGTTTATTGTCAGGAGCAGCACGAAAATCAAAGTTTGAGTCAATAGCAAAAGAGAATAGCATTTTGTATTGTTTAGCTCGTTTTGGCTGGCTCACAAGTCATCAAATTGGAGCTTTGTTATACAGTAACCAACGTAATCAAAATGAAAAGGCTAGAAAGGTCTTAAAGAGAATGTGCGACGGTGGCTTGGTATCTACATTTTTGTTAAAACGGAGTCCAGCCGCACAAATGAGAGCATGGCAATTGACTAGACTTGGAATGCGCCGTTTACAGGCATTTCCTAACCTCTCAAACTCTCTACGAATAACTTCTGTCAGCTCATCGATTATGGATGAAAAGTATTGCTACCACCGCTTGGTTACGAATCAAGCTTTGATAGATATGCACCTGAAACTGAACAAATTACCTTTTTCTTGTAATAGTTTTATTACTGAGCATGAACAAAACTCAATGCGTCATGCCATTGTCAGTGAGTTTGGTTGTCTGCCGGATTCGTTAGTTTTTTTTGGAGAAGAAATAGTGTTGGTTGAAATTGAGAACAGTTGTCGAGGTATTAAACGACAGTTTTCAAAACTAACACATTTTGAAGAGTCCTTTATCGATAGAGTTCATAGGGAGGGAAATTTTTCTGGGCATTTCTTGCCAATGGGGAGTTGCGGAAGGTATAGAGACTTGAGGCAACTTTTTGTTTGCACCTCTGAGAAAAACTTTCGCTCTATCTGGCGAAAAGTTGAAAAAATTATGGTTAATGAAAACCAAAGGATTCATAGGCACATTTATTACGCCATAATGCCGAAACAACGATGGATCAATCCTTTGAAGAGCTGTTACGTTCTTGAACATAATTGTAAAAGAAGTTTGGCACAACTCTTTTAAAAGGGGGGGATATTTAATTTGTTGATTATTTGAGCATGTGTAGTATATTTATTAATCAAGTTGGCGCTTAGCTTAATTCAGGGAAGGTGTGAGTCATTATGTATAAAGTCGATAGGATAACAGAGTCATGTACGAAGTTAAGCTATGGTAATCTTGCTGCTTGGTATGATAACGAGAGTTTGGAGGTATTCGCAAGCAAACCGCCTCTCAGTAATCAAATGTTAAAGTCAAAATCAATTATTGATTTAGCTGCTGATAGCCCCTTTCCTGATTCCAACCGAAGAAAGCATCTCTCCCGTTTAACAATCAATGTTTCGAAGTCGTGCAACCTCAGATGTGAATATTGCTATGCGGAATATGGTAAATATGGGCAAAACTCTTCATCAGCGGAAATTAACGATATTACAGAAACGATGGTCGCAACCGTAAGGTATTACCATACTATTGACCAAATTCAGTTTTTTGGTGGTGAACCGCTATTGGCATTCGATAAGATTCGAGCTGTTGTACTTATTTTCGGAGAGGCTTATAGAAACAAACTTATTACTAAGTTGCCTCGATTTACAGTAGTTACTAATGGAACACTTCTATTAAAACCAAACATCATCGACTTTTTGAAAGATAACGGCTTTCACATTACCGTAAGCTGTGATGGTAACGAAGAAATTACAAATATTCTACGACCAAGCATAAAGAAGGGTATTAGTACCTATAAATTGATAATTGATGGTATTACTGAAGCAAGAAACGCTGGCCTATCAGTAGCAATAGAATCAACCTATACAAGTTCACATCAATTACACAACATTAAAGTTATGGACATAATAGATCATTTCAACAATGACTTGTCTATCTCATCTGTCCACGTTTCTCCAGCAGCCTATTCTGAATTTGGTGATTTTAGGCCGAATAAAGAGCAAGCACAAAATGATTTCTTTGAAGCAGCACTGGAAAGCTCGAAACGGCTTAAATCATCCAGAACTGGTGTATTGGAATCCGTACTTGAGGTTTTTGAAAATTTAAGTAAACGCGCAGCTGTAAAAGGCTATTGCCCTGCTTATACATCTCAGTTGTCGTTAGATGTAAACGGAAATGCATACCCCTGTTTTATGAGTATGAGTATTGGAAATAATAACTTAGGTTCGTTGGTAAACTCTGATTGGCCTAATAATCAAAGTAAAAACGTTTATGGTAATTACATTTTTCAAATGTCAGAAGGTGATTTGTCTACCAAACATAAAGTGTGGTACGACAGTTTGTTAGCTGGTTGTGCTGCGGCAGATCTGCTGAGTAATAATCGTTTTGGGCAAGATGCTGATGCTGAGATTCATGAGTCAATCATTGTTGGTAGCATTCTAGGCTTATGTGCCTAGTTAATTTAAATCAAAAAGGAGGGCACACTATATGCCTAACGAACAAACAATATCTAATATATCAACTGCAATAGTAAGGGAAATCCCAGCCGCTAGTATTGCTAGCTTTGTTGCAAAATTTGGTGAGGAAGCTGCAAAAGGGAACTGTGGAGCTGGCTGCGGAAGTGGTTGTTGTGGAGCTGCTTGTAGTGCGTCACCAGACGACCTTGGAGTCTTTGATGTTTATGGGCATGGAGCCTTTACTGCACAAGAATTAAACTCGATTGGTACGGAAAGTTTAGACGCACTTAAAGTATCAATAAGTCAGAAATTAAGTAATATTTCTGCTCAGATTTAATATTCGAAGTGCTAGTTCGTAGCGGACGTAGTTTGTCCGCTACAATTTAAGATGGATTTATTTATCCCCATAGTTTTACGAGGTCAACATCGTCACTGTCCGGTCTGCTAGATTTATTTTCTATGTAATCCACTTGCATTAAAAGTGGTAAGTCAAATGCTGTTCCAGTAACTACACACGCCCCTTTTGACAAATCAGGAATTAAGCTTTTCGACATTTTGTCTAAAGTGCTGATGGTGTTGTCTATTAGCATTAGATCTTTGTCGTTAACTAACCTGTGGATGAAGAAGTTATGTAATTGGGACATTATCGTTGGTGATATATCGGCTGGTCGTTGACTAGATAGGGTTAAATACAGCCCGAACTTTCTTCCTTCCTTAATAATCTCCTCAAACATTTCTAACCTGTAGTCCTTCCACACCTCGTGTTCACGGTTTGATTGTTGAGACAAGATATTATGTGCTTCATCAATGATAAAGTGGAGAGTGTTTTCAATACTTTTTCCTGCATTTTCTCTATGCTCTTGGTAGAACATTTTTGCCAAAAGTAGAGGAACAATTTTTTTTGTTAACTGATTGCAGCTTCTAAGAGAAACAACGTTTAGCAAGCTAAATTCGTTATTAACGTCATCTTTTACCTCAAATATTTTTCTAAGGTCGCTAACTGCACTCTCAACTCGCTTCAGAAGGGGTTGAATATGTTCAAATTGGATATTCCCGTATAAGAGGTCTCTTAATAGTTGGAGATTGATCCGAATAATCAGTTCGTCAAATGAATCAAACTTTGATTCGTCAATTCCTACTAAAATAGGTCTTATGTGAGCGTCAAAGTCTTCTTTAGCACTGTAAAATTCCCAAGGATTGGTAGTTGGGTCAGCGTACTTTGCTTTATCAACATCCTTGTTAAACCAGATGATCTTGTTTAGCTTTTGTATCAAGGGGGCGTGTTTTAGATGTTTCGCTATGACCTTCAGGTGAACTAGTGAGTCGCGATTTGGTGATGTACTAACGAAGCATAAATAAAAAGTTCCAATAACGTAATCTTTCAACGTACTGTTGTCTTTGATTTGCGCTTTTCGTTTCTCGACAACTCGATTGATAAATGGAGTTTGGGTATTAGCTGTGGCTTGAAACAAGAGCGCTAAAATTTCGGTATTCCAAACTTGTTCAGCTGAAAGGGGGAGTTGGTCACCCACTTTTTTACCTGTACTTAAAACAAAAGTATTCTTATTTTTTTTGTCTTTAATAAGTTGCTCGCCAGTATATTCACCATTAAAGTCAATTAAAAGGAATTGACTTTTGCCTTTCATTTTCGCCTCGTACTGGTTAAATAGCGTTGAATATAGGTTGGTAAGAGTGTTTGATTTACCGCTGCCTGTATTACCGAAAATACCAATGTGGCTATTGAATAATTTATCCCAAGGTAAAGAAACTGGTAAGTCTTCCTTTAACAGCTTTCCAATTGTAAACGTTCCATCATTTCCTTGGCTAAAGACATCTGTTACCTCTTGTTCATTCAGTAGGAATGCCTTGTCTCTTATCATCGGCATCAGCTTCACGCCTTCTGTGAACCTCTTAGATTCAAAGTACCCGATTGGTTTTGCTTCGACTTTTCGAATATATTGAACTTTGTCGTCATCGACCTCAAAGCGTTTCTCATCTAAGTATTCACCTTCGACAATACATACAATAAGGCTAAACCCTCGTTTGATTCCAATGAACTCTCGGATTGAAACTCCTTTGTACTTTTTTCCATCAAAGTACATTGTCTCTAAGCTCGACTCTTCATAGATTCGCAGCGTTACCTGAGTTCCTCGAACTGCTATTACGTCACCTACGCAAATACTCATTACAATCGTTCTCTCAGAGCTTCAGCATTAAATATATGCTCATTGAAATTAGTAAAATCTAGGTTCTCTCCATCAATAGAGATAAGTTCTACATTAGTTTCAGACTTAAACCTTTTCTCCATATCTTTATATTCTTTATCATTGAAGCAGCATATAAAGACCTTTAGCTTTCTGTTGGATAATGAACGTTTGACGAGGTTTAATATATGTTCATCTGCAAATGAAAAAGCAAAGCTAATTAAAATAGAGTTTGGCTCTTCCAACTGGTAGCTAAGAAGTCGCAGCATTTGATAGTAGTGCTCCTCAAATACAGTTTCGTGAAATTTCCATTTGGTGGGATTCACTATTGGTAGCTTGTTATATGATTGCCAAAACTCATTAGTAATTTCTTCTGAAAAACTGACTTCGATTGCTAGAAAGTCTGCTGTGCTTTTGTTTTCATCATGCAAAATGGAATCTAACTCTTTGAGTTTGTCCTTTGCGACATCTGGAATGACAACACCAGTCTCTATGTTTGAATAATTAACTTTTATTTGTTCACCATGTTTACGCCAGTATGCAGAGCCATGAAGGTTAATAAAGTTAATCTGGGGAATATCTGATGTGTTTTTTCCAAATACACCGGATCGACAGATATAGTTATTAAAATTTCTTGCAGCAAGTGTCTTATCTATGAAGCCAGTAGAACCATCATTAAGTGAAAATTCTAATTCACCTTCCTTGATAAGTTCGTCAGCGACGAGAGGAATGCACCCATCATAGTTAGTCGTGAATAGGTTACAACGCCTTTCAAATTGCTTCTTCTCTCGAACTAATCGAATCAGAGAATCCAAAAATACCTTGTAATTTTGAATCACTTTAGCCTTCCTGCCGTCTGGATCACTACTCAAAACATTATTGAGAGTAAATTTACAGACAGGCTCAATAATTTTTTGAAAGTAGTACATGAATAGCAAAGTGTGGTGGTGTTTGTATTCCTCACCTAAACCATCGAGTTTCGTGGCAAGTGTCTCAATTGTTTCTTCTTTATCTAGATCAGAAGAGTCTTTGAGCGAAAGCCACAGTGTTGGGAATAAACCACTGGATGCTCCTGCACCGATTATAAAATTTAGCTTCTGTTGATAAATATCTTTTAAAGGTATGCTCGACATGATTGGCAAGTCCTTATGCATTTGGTAACAAATATGCCTTTAATTTACCGCAAAATTAGTTATTTAGCTAAGCTGCATTTTGAAATAGGCATTCATTAATATTTTCGCACTGTTGAGCAAGTTTGAAATTAACAACTGTTGCGATGTTGCTGGCATCAATCTTTTTATATACTTCTCTGAGGACTGCTGCATCTTTATGTCCTGAGAAGACCATTATTTGGTCTACGTTTAACCCCAATTCAAAATATCTTGAAATTCCCTCTGTCCTAAGATCATGAATTCGTAAGTCTGTGATATTAGCTTTGCATATAGCGTCTTTAAACTCTTGGTAAAAAGTAGAGGAAGATATATCAAATACTTTATCTGTGGGATTTTCACTGTCGGCAATCACTTTCTCTAAAATAGGTTTCATATCATCAGTTATTGGTATGAACCTTGGTGCTAAGTTTCTTCTTTTTGAATTCTTGAATCTGGAAATTCGAATAATTGAACGTTTAAAATCGACATCATGTACTTTGATATTGACCAATTCTGAGCGTCGTAATGTGGTGTAAATAGCCATTTTGAATAATTCGCACAGGTATTTGTAACCCTTTCGTGATGTACTTTTTTCTGTTAGATTTTTCTCAATAGATTCTTGTTCATAAGTATCTAGTCTTCTATCTCTAACTTGCGAATTGGATATATAGCCACCAGAGACAAGCTCCGGTCTCAAGGCTGCTAGCACTTCATAATTAAGGTTTAAATCATACCTTTTGCTCAATGTTTTCAAGCAAGAGGTAAGAGCCGATATATCAATAGCTATAGTCGAAGGGCTAACTCCATTTGATTTTCTGTCTCGGCAGTAACCTGTCAACGTAGACCAGTCAATCTCTCCTGAGCAAAGAGTAGATATATCATGACCCTTTAGAGCGGCAAGTGCTGAAATATAACTCGTACTTAAAGGGTTAGGGGAGCGCTGGTCATCGCTGATAAATTTATCAATTAATGAACAAATCGGGCTATGCGCTGTAATATCATGCTGTATGAAGTTCGCGAAAATGACTTTGCCAGATATTTTTGGCTGCAATTGAGCTTCTAGCTTTACAACAGCAAGTTCCCCAAACTTTTTTGCTTCTTCAAGCGTATCAAACGTCTTAGATATGGACTTCTGTTTTGCAGCTTGATTCTTAATTCGTGCCCTCGTTTTGAAACGCTCTCCCTTTTTCTTATGAGGTACTTTCTTTATGTCAAAATATGCCATTTGCCTGCTCTAATTAAAAATTTAGAACAGGCATGTTAAATAAAAAATCAAAATATCAGAAAGTTTAAGGGACTTTGAAAATCTCTGGTGCTTTCTTAGGCGATAATAGAAAATGTTCAGGTTGAATTGAGACATAGACTTGCCATAGGACATTAAGATCTTTATGTCCCGTGACTCTCGCTGTTTCCTCTAAACTAAATCCGGCCTCTATTAGTTGGCTTGCTCCCTCTCTTCTTAAGTCATGATATCTTAAATTTTGAATTCCCAATTGTTTTTTTGTTCTTCTGAATCCAGCTGTTACGGAGCGAGAGTTGAAAGGGAAAATTCTTTTATCTACTTGGGGTTGCTGCTTAATAATTCCCAAAGCGTCACCTAATAGAGGTAAAATTGAATGATTACCATAAGAGCCATTTGGGTTTTTACGGTCTCTAACCAAAATCGACTTCAAGTTTTCATCTAAATCCTCCCAAAGTAAGTTGCATACTTCACCAATACGGCAGCATGTGAGTAAAGAAATTTTAAAAATATCAACGTAAGGCACGATGCAACTATGGTGTCTTTCTTTTTCCTTCAACGCTCTAAGAAGTATTGATATCTCATTGTTCGTTAACCTACGCTCTCTTTTCATTGATCTCGCTATAAGTTGTAGATCATGTAAAGCAGGGTATGCTTCTTTGACCGGAGTTTCTGTCGCATTTACATTGAACATACTTTTAGCGATTTTTAAAACTTTACGTAAACAACTCACATCGATAGCTATTGTTTGAGGTGATGGGTTATTTTCTGAATTCTTGCGAGCTAAGCAAAAGTCTACGACATCGGCAGAAGTTATTTTTTTTGCTAACATTTTAGCGATTGGATACTGGGTTATCTGTTTTAAAGAATACTTAGTAGTTCTGCCTAATGGTTTGTCTGAAACTTCTTTTTTTAGCAAATACTCGTTTATTAGCTGTTCCAGAGTGCAATCAATAAGTTCAGAAGGTTCATTAAATAAATTTCTCTCTACTTTGTGTACGATTTCTTTAGCCCACCTTGTTGCTGATACTTTCGAGTTGAACGTTTTTGATTTAGAGAAAGTGACAACACCATGCTCCTTACTTCTAACTCTTGCGCAATATACTGTTCCAGATTTTCGAGTTCGTTTCGTTATGGTATAATTAGCCAATTTGCATCTCCTGATTTTTAGTTCCCCCAATACAGGGTTTTAGTTCCCCCATTGGTGGATTTTGGACGGAGAATAAAGCTCTTGGCGCTACTGTTTTGAATTTAGTAAAGACGCTACAGGCCATTAATTTAAAGAGGTTAGAAGAATTTTGCCAAACTCAAAACTTGATCGCAGATTTTCTGTCGCTCCAATGTTAGATTGGACAGATCGTCACTGTCGAACTTTTCACCGTAAAATGACTAAGCATGCTGTGCTTTACACTGAGATGGTGACAACAGGGGCTATTTTATTTGGTAAAGGCGACTACCTTCATTTTAACCAGCATGAAGGGCCTGTGGCATTGCAGCTTGGTGGCTCAGATCCAGAAGCGTTGGCTAAGTGTGCAAAGTTAGCGGCAGAGCGTGGCTATGATGAGGTTAACCTTAATGTTGGTTGTCCTTCAGACCGTGTGCAAAATGGTCGTTTTGGTGCTTGTTTAATGGCAGAGCCGAAGCTGGTTGCTGACTGTGTTGCAGCAATGAAGGCCGAAGTGACTATTCCTGTTACAGTTAAAACGCGCATTGGTATTGATGAGCAAGACTCGTATGAGTTTTTATGTGCCTTAATTGAAGCAAGTCATGATGTTGGTTGTGATGACTTTATTATCCATGCCCGTAAAGCATGGTTAAATGGTTTAAGCCCAAAAGAAAATCGTGAGATCCCACCACTTGATTACCCGCGTGTTTATCAGCTGAAAAAAGATTATCCGCAACTTCACTTAAGTTTAAATGGTGGCGTGAAAACCATTGCTGATAGTGTGGCTCACCTTGAGTATGTTGATGGCATTATGATTGGTCGTGAAGCGTATAGTAATCCGTTTATTTTGTCTGAGGTTGATGAAAACATTTATGGTGATGAAGCCTTTACGCTTACTCGTCATCAGGTTGTTCGCTCTATGTATGACTATATCGAAGATGAAATGAGCAACGGTGCTAACTTTTGGCATATTGCTCGCCACATGTTGGGGATTTTCCAAGGCCAACCTGGCGCGCGTGGTTTCAGACGTCACCTTTCAGAAAAGGGTCATGGTAAAGCGGCTGATTTATCTGTTATGGATAAAGCCTTAAGTTTTGTCCCAGAAGCCTAATCATATCCCTCATTAAAAAAGCCACATTTTGTGGCTTTTTTTGATCCTAAAATTTGGTGAAAAAGTTAATTTTTTAGTCAAATTAGTTATTTTTCATTCAGTCACCAGTCAGTCTAATTCTTGATTTTTAAATCTTAACTTATTGTATTTAAATAGTTATTTTTATTTTTGTGGTAGTTGGCACAAGAATTGGAATCTCCTTGATGTATTAACCCAATAATCAACAGGAGAGTCACATGGGTGTATTAAATCGCGTAAATGACATTATTCAGGCAAACCTTTCAGCTGCATTAGACAAAGCAGAAGATCCTGAAAAGCTACTGAACTTACTTGTGCAAGAAATGCAGGATGCATTGAGTGAGTGTCGTGCAACTGCAGCCACGTTTCTAACGCAAGAAAAGCAAATAAAGCGTGAAATTGCCGCTAAACAAGCAAAAGTAGCTGACTGGCAAGCGAAGGCAGAAAAAGCACTGAGTAAAGATCGTGACGATCTTGCCAAAGCAGCATTAGTTGAAAAACAGCGTTTAACTACAGAAATCGAAGCGCAACAAGCTGAAATGAATAAAGTGGCTGAGTCACTAGCAAAGCTCACTGAAGATTGTCAGCGTTTACAAAATAAGCTTGCAGATGCAAAAGCAAAGCAACTGACTTATATGCAAAAAGAGCGCGTTGTTACAGCACGTTTAAAAGTAAAAGAGCAGCTGCATAGCAGTAAAGTTGAAGATGCATTAGCGCGTTTTGACTACTTAGAGCAACGCGTTGAAAATATTGAATCGCAGGTTGAAGCGTATGAACTTACGCAAAGTGATGCGGCAAATTCAACAGCAGCACAAATTGCAGCGCTTGAGAAAAATGACGCGATTGATAAAGAACTTGCTGATTTAAAAGCAAGTATGAAGCAATCTGCTTAGGAGTTTAGTGATGAATACATATCATACATCAACACGTTGGTACCGAGATCTAAGTAACAAGAAGATCTCAGGTGTGTGTAGTGGCTTAGCTGCACGATTAGGCTTTCCGGTATGGTCTACACGTTTAGTCATGATCATACTACTTATTCAAATGCCGTTGTTAATAGGCTTGGGTTATTTAGTGGCTCATTGCACTTTACCAGTTAAAGGTTACTAGGAGTCTTTTATGAAAACGTTAGCTATCATCATCTTAGCAATGTTATTACTGTGCACAGATACAATTTCGTTTGTATCGTTTGATACATGGCAGTTGCCTTTGTCAATTGCGGATATGAGCTGGGCTGGGCTTGAAGTGCTTGGTGCTATCATCGCAGTAATTGCCGTTGTGGCTGGGGTTGCTTTATTTACTATTGGCTTAATTGGCGCAGGTGTTGTTGCTGTGATTGGCGTAGTGCTTGCGTTTTTATTTGGCTCAGTTGTAATTGCATGGCCGTTATTGTTAATCGCCGCGTTGTGTTGGCTGGTTGCCGATAACAAAAAATCAGTGGCTTAAGCTGTGAATAAACTGCCTTAATAGCCAAAGTATGCTAAATTTAGCGGGTAAGTAGATGTCTTAACAAGGATTAAAACATAATGAAGTTGTTACCCGCACTGTCTTTTTTTACTGCAAGTTTATTATTTAGTACGTTTACATCTGCCCATAGCGGTCATGAGCACAGCGAGGTTGCAGAAGTTACCGTGAGTGACGCCCAAGTTCGAGAATTCTTACCCGCTAGTAAAGCGACTGTTGCTTATCTTACTATTACCAATCCAAGCGATCACGCCACAGTGCTTACTAAAGCCGAACTGGATGGTTTAGGCCGCGTTGAGATTCATCAGCATACGCATGTTGATGGCATGATGAAAATGCAACAGGTTCTTTCACTGGAAATTAGCGCTCATAGTCAGGTGGAGTTTAAACCTGGCGGTTATCATTTAATGGTTTTTGAACCAGAGGATGAACTAAAAGCAGGGCAAGAGCGTAAACTCACGCTATATTTTAAAAACGGCAACCGAGTTTTTACTCAAGCTAAGGTTGTGTCTTTACAAGAAATGTCTGAACAGGCTGCAAATAAGAGTGAACAACACTCACACCACTAGGAGGTACCATGTCTGAGCATAAAGGAAAAATAGCCAGCGCATTACTTATCATTTTAATTATTTTCTATGCAATTGCGGTTTACTGGAGTAGTGAGCCAGATCGCATGGATGTTGTAAACAAGGCAAAACAAGAAGCCCAACAACGGGGTGAAAAGTTTGTCACCGGTTACACAACCACGTCAACACTCATTAATGTTGCAAGTACATTGTTAAACAAACCGGGTGGCTATTTATCAAATGATATTATGCCACCAAGTGTGATGATGGATAATATGCCGGCATGGGAATACGGGGCGCTTGAGATGACTCGAGACCTGGTATTGTCGATGCGTAAAGACTTTAGTCGTTCGCAATCACAGTCGACCGAACATGAGGCTCTGAAAAAAGCGCAGCCGCAATTTAATATAAGTTCAGTAGCATGGGCATGGCCAAGTGCTGAGGCTGAATATCAAAAAGGCATTGATTTACTGATTGTATATCGAACTCAAATTGCGGATCAAAATGACCGCGATAGCCAGTTTTATGCCCGTGCAGATAATCTACGTGGTTGGTTAAAAGAAGCTGAAAAACGCCTAGGCAGTTTAAGCCAACGCTTAAGTGCCAGTGTCGGCCAAGAACGCTTAAACACAGATCTAGCCGGTGATACCGCAGCCCATCAAGCAACCTATACGCCTTTACAGAATCAGGTAAAAACATCATGGTGGCAAATTGATGATGTGTTTTATGAGTCTCGTGGTGCAACATGGGCGTTGCTGCATTTTTTACAGGCAGTTGAATATGATTTTGCCGATGTCTTAGAAAAGAAAAATGCGCGTGTTAGCCTGCAACAGATTATTCGTGAATTAGAGGCCACACAAGAAACCGTGTGGAGTCCAATGATATTAAATGGTAGTGGTTTTGGCTTTGTAGCGAATCATTCATTAGTAATGGCGAATTATATTTCTCGAGCCAATGCGGCTCTAATTGAACTTAGCGAACTTTTAGCGCAAGGATAAAATGATGAAAAAGTACTGTTTAGCGGCCGCTTTATCGATGGCCTGTTTAGCTCCGACAGCGCAAGCTGACACATTATTGGGTTTATATCTTGGTGTTGATGGCTGGCAATCTGATAACAGCGGTAGTTTTGCCCAAGACGGTAATCTACAAAGCTTCAAATTTGATGATGAGACGTTTACGAGCTACTACGCAGCACTAGAGCACCCAGTACCACTTGTACCAAATATTAAACTTAAGTACACAGAGCTTGAATTAAACGGTTCAACCATGCTTGATGAAAGCTTTAGCTTTGGCGATTCTAACTATGTGGTAGGTACAACCGTTGGTACGGTAAGTGATTTGTCACATGTTGATTATATTCTTTACTATGAGATTTTTGATAACGATTTAGTGTCTATCGATTTAGGTGTCAATGCTAAACAGTTTGATGGTGAGATTACGGTAACGGGTACATCGCAAAACGGTGGTCCAAGCACTACTGAGCGTGTTGATTTTTCAGGCTTTGTACCATTAGTGTATGGCCGTGCTGAAGTTGGCTTACCATTAACTGGCTTGAGTGTTTTCTTTGAAGGTAGCTTACTGGCTATTGATGATAGTAAGGTTCAAGATTATCAAGCCGGTATTGCTTATGCGTTACTTGATAACCTTGCTATTGATATGGATATTAAAGCGGGCTATCGTTCAATGACGCTAGAGCTTGATGATATCGATGATATTTACACAGATATTGATGCTTCTGGGCCATTTGCAGGTATTCAAATTCACTTCTAAATAGATAGTGAATCTATTATTAGCTGGCAGGCTATTTTAAAGCATGCCAGCTAACGTCAAACTCATCTTCTAAGGATGTTGATAAAATATTTTTATAAGCTTTATTTATCGGTGTACTAATGAGTTTTTTAAGCTCATCACCAGTTTGAGTAAACTTATAGTAACTAAGCACCAAATCATTACTTTTAGCTTTTAATACAAGGCGCTGATTCATAAAACTAAGGGCTAACTCTTGACCCGCTTTTAAAACTGCTGATTCAATTTCTTTTCGATACAACAAGTTAATATCCATTAAAGTCAAAATGTCAGGAAAACTAACCGGGGTTTTGCCCAAGTTAAATGACACTTTATTGCCTTTTCTTAATAAATCAAAAAGCGACGGCTTTTTGTAAAAGCCCAAGAGAATTAAGTGACTGTGGTCTTTTTCGTTAAATCCACACAGCGAGGTGCAGCGCTGTAATGCATCGGCTTCACGCTGAGTCATAAATTTAAGCGTTTGTAAGCTTTTGATTGAAAATGTACCTGGAGCAACAGTTTCACCTGCCAATATTTTTGCCCACAGTTTTTGCATTGCAGTATTTGCAGTATCTTCGCATAAGCTAATAAAGCGCTCTATCCAATCGAAATCGGGTCGTTGTTGACCAGTTACATCGGGGCAAAACGCCATCGCCATTGCCATAATGGTTTCGATATTTTCTTGGCGCTTTATTAATTGGATTTCTTGGCGTGTATGGGCTCTGTCGAGTAATGTTGCTTCAGCTTTTACTTGATAGGGTAGCTGTTGTTGTCCTTGCGGCGAGTATTGTTCATCGTTTGTTTGATTGATTTTTACAGACGATGTTTTATGGATAGGGTATCCAAGCTGGTTTTCGATTATGTTAGCAAGATTAATTCTCGCTTGAGCCGCTTTGACTGTCATCGGTAGCAATTGCCTTTTCTGTTGTTGCTAACTGCGCATAGGTTTTTATATTGTTCAAAGCCAACTTAACCGAGTTATTAAGTATATATTGGCTTAATAAAGCGAGGTAGCCGCCAATAATAGGAGTGTTGACTTCACCTTGTAATGTGCATCTAACCTCAACGCCATCTGCGGCATTTGAAAAACGTATCTCGCCTTTTGCAATGTGCTCTTGGTTAAACAAAATATTAAACATCATTGCATTTTTATTTAGTTGGGTAATGGTCATCTCGCCTTTGCCAAAGCGACTTTGCCAAAACTGATGAGCGCCAACACCTTGGCTTGGCTCTGCAATTATAAATTCAATACTTGGGTCAACTGCTTGCCAAGGTTGCCACTCAGGCCATTGGTTAAAATCACTAACCAAACCTGCGATTTCTTCGGCGCTTGCTGATATTCTTATCGACTTATCAACAGTGTATTGTTGAGAAAGCATTAAACCCACCACAAGCGCGATGAGTGTCATAACAAATAATGCTTTTAAACTCACAAAGAATAATTTAATAATCTCACCTCAGGCAATAGTTTTATATCTTTCATAACATTATACGTATCTTAGGCTATAATCTTTTTGATACGACTGTATATGTTATCACTAATGTACCACAGTCGAATAAGTGATAGAATTTTTATGCATCGTTGTAAAGTGGAGAGTCACCATCGATACAGTTTTACGGTGTTCACTTTAAGGAATTATTAATGACATCAGACAGTAATGACTTTTTATTTAACGACCAAGATGATGAGCAGCTTCTCGAAGAAACTGTATCTGATTTTTGGGATGTATTAATAGTCGATGATGATCCTGAAATACATTCTGTCACTAAGCTAGCTTTATCTGGGGTTGAGTTTTGGGATAAAGGCTTGCGATTCCATCATGCCTACTCTGGTGCAGAAGCGCTCGAATTACTTAAAAAAGACCATTCTATTTCCGTTATTTTACTTGATGTTGTGATGGAGTCAGATGATGCTGGCTTACAAGTTGTGAAACAGGTCAGAGAATGCCTAAAAAATCATAATATTCGTATTATTCTTCGTACTGGTCAGCCAGGGTATGCCCCTGAAGAAAAAGTAATCCGCGAGTACGATATTAATGATTACAAAACTAAAACTGAGCTGACTCGTAGTAAATTGATTACTTCACTGGTAACAGCTATCCGTTCTTATGAACAAGTTTGCCAGCTCGAATTTCAAAGCCGCGCATTGAACAATATTCTACTCGCCTCGAAGGCTATTTTAGGCTTTACCGATATCAAAGCTTTTACCATGGCTGTATTAAAGCAGCTTTCGTTTATTTTAGATTGTGAGCCTCACGGCTTACTGTGTGGTTCGATTGAAGATGACGATCGGGTTTTTGTTTTAGGCGGTGGCGCTGAATACAACGATGTAATTGGTCAGCGAATTGAGCAGCTTGATAATGGTCGTATCATTTTACAAGTGAAAAACTGCTTAGCACAAGGTGAGCATCAACATACTGAGCTTGACAGTACCTATCTACTAAAAAGTAAAAATCGCCAAGCCGCGATTTACTTAGAAACTAATCAAACGCCAAGCCCGTCGCAGTTACAATTTGCCGAGATCTTTTTAACCAATGTAAGTGTTGGTCTTGATAATGTGCGCTTGTTTAACCGTTTATGTGATGCAGCGTATAAAGATATTTTAACAGGTCTTCCTAATCGTAATGATTTTATCAACAAAGTAGAGCGTTTTTATCAGCCCGGTAAAACAGACTATGTTTTTTTATTGATTGATGTTGCCCATTTCTCTGATATCAATAATGGTTTAGGACAAGAAATTGGTAATTTGCTTTTAAATGCCATTGTTGAAAGGCTGCAACAAGAGTATCCAGATGCTGAGCTACTTTCTCGAATAGGTGCTGATGTGTTTGGTTTGATATTACCAAAACAGCGTTATGACCTTGAGCAGTTACGCGAACATCTTAGTTTACCTTTTACTGCTGGCGAACATATTTTACCTATTAACTTTAAGATTGGCTTGTGCCTTCAAGGTGACTTTCAGAAAGCGGGTATTGAAACACTAAAATTGGCATATATAGCTTTGAACCAAGCTAAAAAGAATTCCTCTGAAATGGTCGTCACGTACACTCCAGAAATGGAAGAGCAGATGGCATGGCGCTTAGGGATTATAAGGCAGCTTCGTCAAGACTTTGAACAACGTAAACTTGAAGTGTGGTTCCAGCCGCAACTAGATTTGAATACATTAGAGATCATTGGCTGTGAAGCATTGCTACGTTGGCCGTCAGGAAATGGCCAATATATTTCCCCGGCTATATTTGTTCCCTTGGCTGAAGATGCAGGTTTAATTGTTGAAATAGGGCAGTGGGTACTAGAACAAGCATGTTTACAACAAAAGCGTCTTGAACAGCTTGGCTTTAACATTAGTGTTGCTGTAAACGTTTCAGTGCCACAGTTTAAAGTGAAAGGTTATGCGCAGCAGGTTAAAGACACTCTAATAAAATATGAAGTTAAGCCACAGTTTATAGAGCTTGAAGTAACCGAAAGTGTGGTAATGGACGAGCTGAGCAATGTTATTACCACTCTTGAGGAGTTAAAAGCATTTGGCATTGAAATTGCGATTGATGACTTTGGTACAGGCTTCTCATCGTTGAGTTATTTGCAAAAACTGCCGTTAGATAGACTCAAAATCGACAGAGCATTTATAAAAGACCTACCTGGTAAGGGGTGTGAGGCTATCGCTGCGTTAATTATTTCTTTGGGTGCAAGATTAGGTCTAAAAACAATTGCAGAGGGTGTTGAAACACAAGCACAAGCTGATTATTTACTTGAGCTTGGTTGTGATGAAGTACAAGGTTTTATGTACGCTAAGCCTATGCCTGAGAACGAGTTAATCACATATTTACAAGCCAAACATTAATTAGCTTAGCTCTTGACCCTAGTTACTTGCAGCGCCCTTCAATGTGAAGGGCGTTTTGTTTTCTATAATAATCCATAAGAGTGGGGTATAATTCGCCCCTTTTGTTAGCAGAGTACACTTTATGAGCGCATTAAAAGCCGAGCGAGGCCTGTTTTCTTACCCTAAGTATTGGGCTGAATGCTATGGCACGGCGCCATTTTTACCAACCACCCGTGCAGAAATGGATGCATTAGGCTGGGATAGTTGCGATGTGATTATCGTCAGTGGCGATGCCTATGTTGATCACCCAAGTTTTGGTATGGCTGTAATTGGCCGCATGCTTGAGTCGCAGGGTTTTCGCGTTGGTATTATTGCTCAGCCTGATTGGAACTCAAAAGATGCCTTTATGGCGTTAGGTAAGCCTAACTTATTTTTTGGTGTGACTGCGGGCAATATGGACTCGATGATCAACCGCTATACTGCTGAAAAGCGTATGCGCCATGATGATGCATACACGCCGGGTAACATAGGTGGTAAACGTCCTGATCGTGCTGTGGTTGTGTATAGCCAACGCTGTCGTGAAGCTTATAAAGATGTGCCGTTAATTATTGGTGGTATTGAGGCGAGTTTACGTCGTATTGCGCACTATGATTACTGGCAAGAAAAAGTACGCCGGAGTGTTTTGTTTGATGCCAAAGCAGACATTCTAATTTACGGTAATGCCGAGCGTCCGCTTGTTGAAGTTGCGCACCGAATTGCTGGTGGTGAGTCGGTTGATACCATTCAAGATATTCGTGGTACCGCGGTTATTCGAAAAGAGCCTTTGCCGGGCTGGCGTGGCAGTGACTCTACGGCTATCGATAAAATCGGTAAGATTGATCCAATTCCAAACCCGTATGGTGCAGATGATGTCGGTTGTAGTAAGTCTGAGTTTAAACAAGCGGGTATTGATTTAAGCGCAGAGGCTGCCAAGCCAATCACTATTCAGCCTGCGCGTCCTAAGCCATGGGAAAAGACCTACGTTAAGTTACCAGCGTATGAGCAAGTGAGTGTAAATAAACCGCTTTATGCCCATGCGTCGCGTATTTTGCACCAAGAAACAAACCCAGGTTGTGCACGTGCCTTGTTTCAACGCCATGGCGACCGTTCGATTTGGGTGAACCCGCCTGCATTTCCGCTTGAAACTGAAGAAATGGATGGCGTATTTGGTTTGCCATATCAGCGTATTCCGCATCCAAGCTATGGCGATGAAAAAATTCCTGCCTATGAAATGATTAAAACCTCGGTGAACATTATGCGCGGGTGCTTTGGTGGTTGTTCTTTCTGTTCGATTACAGAACATGAAGGACGCATTATTCAAAGCCGTTCAGAGCAATCAATTATTGATGAAATTGAGCAAATTCGTGACAAAGTACCGGGCTTCACAGGGGTAATTTCTGACTTAGGTGGCCCAACAGCGAATATGTATAAATTGCGCTGTAAGAGCAAAAAGGCCGAGAGCACGTGCCGACGTTTATCATGTGTTTATCCTGATATCTGTAAGCATATGGACACCGATCACACCCCAACGATTGAGCTTTATAAAAAAGCCCGTGATGTGAAAGGCGTGAAGAAAATCTTGATTGCGTCAGGCGTACGCTATGACTTAGCAGTAGAAGATCCACGCTATGTAAAAGAGCTGGTTACTCATCACGTAGGCGGCTACTTAAAAATTGCCCCTGAGCATACTGAGGATGGCCCATTATCTAAGATGATGAAGCCGGGCATGGGTGCTTACGATAAATTTAAAGAGCTATTTGATAAATACTCAAAAGAAGCCGGTAAGAAACAGTATTTGATCCCGTATTTTATTTCTGCACATCCAGGAACGAAAGACGAAGACATGGTTAACATGGCGCTATGGTTAAAGGCCAATGACTTTAAGCTTGATCAGGTACAAAATTTTTACCCGTCGCCAATGGCCAACGCAACGACAATTTATCATACCGAGATGAACTCGTTACGTAATATTAAAAACAATACTGAACAAGTGCCTGTGCCAAAAGGGGCACGTCAGCGTCGCTTGCATAAAGCTATTTTACGCTATCATGATCCTGCCGGCTGGCCGATGATCCGCGAAGCTCTTAGAAAAATGGGCAAAGCGAATCTAATCGGGAAAGGGCCAAACTGTTTGGTGCCTGAAGAGAGTCGCAACGAAAAAGCGGCAAATAGTAAAGGTGGTAAAGGCCGTGCGGCACTTACACGCCACACTGGTTTTAGCCAATTCAAAAAGGCCAATACCAAGCCTAGAGTAGGTAAAAATAAGCAGCGCGCAAAGTAAAAGATATAAATGGCCCTTAAAGGGCCGTTTTTATATTAGATCAATAACCAGGTTGCAGTGCCTAAAAAGGCAAAAATACCAACAATATCGGTGACGGTTGTCAGTACCACACTGCCGGCGAGGGCTGGGTCAATTTTCATTTTCTTAAGAATTAACGGAATACTCGCACCCGCGATACCAGCGGCAACAAGATTCATAAACATCGCAAACGCTAAGACCGCACCGAGCTTAAAGTCCCATTGCCATAGGGCAACCACACCGGCAATCAATATCGACCAAATAACGCCATTCAGTGCGCCTATCGCCAGTTCCTTAAGTAATAAGAAGCGTTGGTTTGTTTGGTTGATATGGCCAACAGCTATACCACGAATAACCAGTGTTAATGTTTGGCTACCTGCAACACCACCCATTGAAGGTACGATACCATTTAGTACCGCCAAAATAGGCAAGATTGCTAAGGTGTTTTCAAAAAAGCTTGCCACAATTGCTGCTAGCAATGCGGTTAATAAGTTAACTCCCAGCCAAATAGAGCGACGCTGCGAACTTTTGAGTACTGGCGCAAAGGTATCTTCTTCGTCGTCAAGACCAGCAAGGCTTAACATGCTGTGTTCAGCATCTTCACGGATGACGTCAACGATATCATCGATGGTAATACGACCAAGCAAGTGAGCGTTATCATCAACAACAGGGGCTGAAATCCAGTTATGACGCTCGAACAATTGCGCTACATCACTTTCATCCATTGAGATCAGGATTGACTCGCACTCTTCATCCATTAAATCACGAACAATTTTATCCGATGAGTTGGTCAGTAATGTGGTTAACGAAAGCGCGCCTAAAAAGCAGTTATGTTTATCAACAACGTATAAGTCATCTGTACCCTCTGGTAGTTCACCACGCAAGCGTAAATAGCGCAGGACTACATCTAAGGTAACATCTGGACGGATTGTTACCGTATCGCTATTCATCAGGGCACCGGCTGAACGCTCTTGGTACGACAGAGCCTGCGTTGCCCTTTCTCTATCTTGCGAGTCCATTGCACTGACTACGTCTTGATAAACGGTGTCAGGAAGGCTACGAAGAACTTCACCTAAGTCATCGTCGTCCATGTCTTCGGTTGCAGCAGCAATGTGCTCAGGCTCCATCTGAGCAATAATACCTAAACGTACGTCTTCAGAGAGTTCTTCTAAAACATCACCACGCACATCTGGGTCTACCAACTGCCATAGCATGCGACGAATTTTATGGGGAGATGACTCTAATAATAAAGCGGTATCACACGGAGCTGTTTTAGCGAGCATGCCTCGCACCTGAACAAATTGTCCACTATTGAGTGACTTGGTCACTTGTTTAAGTTGTTGTAGTGGGTAGTCTTGTTCAAAGGCTTCTGGCATTGGCGTCCTTACAACTGAAAATAGATTAATACAGATTCTGCAAATACAGCATAGTTGCTAAGTGGTGTATTTGCAGGATATCTTCACACTGCGATAAAATTATTAAGTGCTTTGTATTTTTAAGGTGTGAACGATATAAAAGTAGGATATTTAAAGAGAATTATAAATACCTGAACTAAGTTTAACTTAAACGGTTAAGCCTTAGCAAACGCTATTCTTGTTCATGAAAGCGTTGTGCAATTAATTCTCCAATTGCGTTCAGTGCAGCCTCTGCATCTGGGCCTTCACATACCACACGCACTTCTTTACCTTGACTACTTTCAAGTAGCATTAAGGCTAAAACACTATCACCTTCAGCTTCTTTATCGTCTTGATAAAGCATAATTTTAGCATCAAATTGCAAAGCAAGTTGTGCTAAAACAGTGGCTGCTCGTGCGTGCAAGCCAAGCTTATTTTGAATTAAAAACGTGTCTTCTGCGTGCATCTGGCATCCAATTAAATATCTTGCTCGCGATGGCGGATTTTTACGTTCGCATGCGTTTTTGAAAAGCTATCACCAATGGTCTGCGCTAAATATACCGAGCGATGTTGCCCGCCAGTACAGCCAATTGCGATGGTAAGATAGCTGCGATTGTTACGCTCAAGGTGAGGCAACCATGTTTGCACAAATGTTTGAATTTGCCATGTAAATTTTTGCACTATGCTATGACTTGCAAGGTAATCTTTTACTGGTTGATCTAAGCCTGTGAGTGGCTTTAGGTCTGGCTCCCAATGTGGATTTGGTAAAAAACGTGCATCAAATACGTAATCGGCTTCTTTAGGAATACCATGTTTAAAGCCAAATGACATAAAGGTGATAATCAGCTTTTTATCTTTTTTACCTAAGATCTTTTCACGAATTGATTCAGCTAACTGATGAACACTCAGGTCGGTGGTATCAATCATAAAATCAGCGCGCGTGATCAGTACATCCAGTAATACTCTTTCTTGCTTAATTGCTAAATCGAGTGGCAGCGAGTCAATCGATAGAGGATGTAAGCGTCGCGTTTCAGAAAAGCGTTTGATCAGAGTTTGGTCATCACTGTCTAAATAGAACAGTGTTGGATTTGCGAAACCTGGCAGGTATTCAAGAATATCATTAAACTCTTGCTGCTCTTTCGGTAAGTTACGCACATCTATGCTGACTGCTATTTTGTCATAGTTGTCTGAAACGCTACGAACAAGCGAAGGTAATAAGTTGACTGGGATATTATCAACACAGTAGTAACCCAAGTCTTCAAGTACACGTAAAGCGACCGATTTACCTGAGCCTGAGCGACCGCTGATGATAATTAATTCCATTTATGCCTCTGCTGATATGACCTGAAACAGTTCGTGGTCTGTTTTGGCGCTACGTAACTGTTTACAAAACTCTTTATCTTTTAGTCTATCAGCAATTGTCGATAAGGTCTTTAGGTGAAGTTGGCTGTCTCCATCTGGTACGATGAGTGCAACGAAAATATCCACAGGTCGGTTATCAATTGCGTCAAAATTGATTGGGGATTCACTCACTATGACAAATGCCTGTGGTTGCTCTGCACCACTCATGCGGCCATGTGGAATAGCAATGCCACGACCAATACCTGTACTGCCTAATTTTTCTCTATTGAGTAAGGCATCAAGGACGTCTTGTTGAGATAAATGAGGAAGCTGCTGGTGAGCCAGCTCGCTGATATATTCAAGGATTCTTTTTTTGCTATTAAAAAGGACCGCAGCTTTGCTGCAGTCCTGGTTAGTAAGTGAACTAAGTTTCATAATTTAGTGTCGAGCTAATTTCTCTTTGTGTTTAATGACTTGACGATCTAGTTTATCGATTAGCGAGTCAATGGCTGCATACATATCTTGGTGTGCAGTTGAGGCAAAGAGCTCGCCTCCATTTACATGTAAAGTTGCTTCTGCTTTTTGGCTTAATTTTTCTACATCTAGAATGACATGTACATTATTAATGTGGTCAAAATGCCTTTCTAGTTTTGCAAACTTGCTGTTTACATAGTCTCTTAATGAATCAGTGATTTCTACATGACGACCAGTTAAATTTAGTTGCATAAGCATTTTCCTTCTATGTAAAACGTCTAAATCAAACTCTTACGCTGATTAGACGGAGGTATCGCTAGAGACTCTCGATATTTTGCAATTGTGCGTCTAGCTACTTTAATTCCTTGCTCAGCCAATATATCTGCAATTTTACTATCACTCAATGGTTTAGCTGAGTTTTCTGCAGCGATAAGCTTTTTGATCAAAGCGCGAATTGCTGTTGATGAACACTCACCACCGTTTTCTGTGCTGACATGGCTTGAGAAGAAATATTTCAACTCAAAAATCCCGCGAGGGGTGTGCATGTATTTTTGTGTTGTAACACGTGAAATTGTCGATTCATGCATTTCGACCATTTCTGCGACATCGTTCAGCACCATTGGTTTCATGGCTTCTGGGCCATGTTCAAAAAATGCTTGTTGTTGCTGTACGATACAATTGGTTACTTTTAAAAGTGTATCGTTACGGCTCTCTAAGCTTTTAATAAACCATTTAGCTTCTTGTAAATGAGAGCGAATAAACTGGCTATCGCTGCTCGATTTTACTGAGCGTGACATAGCTGCATATTGGCTATTCACTCTAATTTTTGGCATACAATCTGGGTTTAGTTCAACGACCCAACGACCTTTAACTTTTTTGACCGATACATCGGGTATAACGTACTCAGACTCTTCGCGAACTATGCTGTCTGCTGGCTTAGGGTTTAAGCTGTGGATCAGCGTCATTACTTCTTTTAGTTCGCTTTCTTTAAGCTTAGTCTTTTTCATCAAAGTGCGATAGTCGCGACTTGCTAATAATTCAATATGCTCAGATAAAACCATTTTAGTTTCAGCTAAATACGGCGTACTCGCATCGAATTGGCGAAGCTGGATACATAAGCACTCTTGTAAGCTACGGGCACCAATCCCTACTGGATCAAACAACTGTATTCTCTTTAAGACCGCTTCGACTTCATCTAGTTCGATTTCTTCTTCATCATTATTTTGATTAAAACTTTCGACTATGTCTTCGCAGCTAACAGTTAAAATACCTGAGTCATCAATTGCCTCTACGATGGCGACAGCGATCGCTTCATCGGTTGGGCTAAATGGTGTGAGTTGTAATTGCCACATAAGGTATTCATGGAGGGTTTCAGTCGATGCACCTTGATAAATTGACTCATCTTCTGGCATTGGACCTGATGATGTTGATGGGGCAGCACTCATGTACTCATCCCATGTCACATCCATGGCTAAATCGTCACTAACGGTGTCTTTGTTAAGGGCATCGCTGCTTTCTTGTTCGTACTCACTCGGCGCTTCTTCGGCCGATGCGCTTAGCTGAGTATCATCAGATTCAGCTTTTTGCTCGTTCTTACCAATGTTTTCATCGTTGTAATCTGCTTCTTCCACTTCAAGCAGAGGGTTACTATCAAGTGCTTCTTGAATTTCTTGCTGGAGATCCAATGTACTAAGCTGCAGCAAGCGAATTGCTTGTTGCAGTTGTGGAGTCATTGTAAGTTGCTGGCCCATGCGCAGCTGTAATGATTGCCTCATGTATCCCTAACAATCCTTTTATGTGTTATCGACACCTGTGCAGTCACAGGTAAATTTATATCGATTTATTGTCATTGTTATTTAGTTTAGCAGATGCGCTAGATGGTGGCTTATTGGTTATAGCCTGAATTGCTCACCTAGATACACATCGCGTACGGTTTGGTCAGCTAAAACATGCTCAGGTGTTCCTGATGCAATTAGCTCCCCATGAGAAACAATGTAGGCTTTTTCACAAACATCAAGGGTTTCTCTAACATTATGGTCAGTGATTAATACACCAATACCACGATTTTTTAAGTGTTCAATAATTTTCTTTATATCTAACACTGAAATAGGATCAACACCAGCAAAAGGCTCATCTAACAAGATAAATTTAGGGTTTGCGGCTAATGCCCGAGCAATTTCTACGCGACGACGCTCGCCCCCAGATAAGGCCATACCTTGACTATCACGAATATGCTGAATACTAAATTCATCAAGTAAGTTGTTGAGTGTTTCTTCTCGGCCTTGTTTATTTAAATCTTTACGCGTTTCTAAAATAGCCATTAGGTTTTGATAAACCGTTAACTTTCTAAAAATAGATGACTCTTGTGGTAGGTAACCAATCCCTAAACGTGCTCGGCTATGCATTGGCAAAAGTGTAATATCATTATCATCAATGCTGATCTTGCCTTTATCGCTAGGTACTAAGCCAACAATCATATAGAAAGTGGTGGTTTTGCCTGCGCCATTTGGGCCAAGCAAACCAACGATACTGCCCGCTTCAACCTCAAGACCCACATTTTTGACAACTTGGCGGCCTTTATAGCTTTTTGCTAAAAGCTCTGCTTTTAATGTGCTCATGGTTGGCCTTTATCGTCTTGTTTGTTGTCAACAGGCACTAAGATTGTGTGTACACGGTCTGTTGAGTTTTCGTCTTTTTCTGCGCTAATTAGTTGTTGTGCCATATCATAGGTAATGCTTTTCGCTGTTACTTTTTGGCCTGCTTGAGTCACTTCGGCTTCGCCATTTAAAGTTAAGAAGCGCTTGGCTACGTCGTAGCGAACTTCTTTTGCACTGGCGCTCATTACCGTGCCATTTGCTTGCTTTTCTTCAAAATAAGCAGGCTTACCTGTGGCGATAATTAACTCAACAGTACCTTCTGTATCACCACCATGGGCTTCAAGGCGTTCGGCTGTGATCCGGCGGTTACCATGTATAATTTCGACATTGCCTTCAAATATACCAACGCCATCTTTTAGCTTACCAGTTTGACGATCTGAGCTTATGCTAATTTGTGCGCCTGTCTGTTCGGCAGCTACGCCTGAAAAGGCAATCAATAAGCTTGGGATCAGGAGTAATTTCTTCAGTTTATTGGTCATAGTATATGGTTCGTGTATGGTTAGTTAACTCTACAATCTCGGTTTTTAAATTAGCTTTTAGGCCTTTACCGGTAATTTTTAAATTTGGTCCTGTTAGCGTCACAGGTTGCTTCGAAAACATGGTCATTTGTTCTATATCAACGTTAATGTTTTCAGCTTTAATATCTTCGATCATGCCATTATGGGTTAAGTTTTTAGCAACAACATCGCCTTCAAAAATAAGCTGATCGTTTTCATATAAGGTGGCTTCTTTAGCTTTTACTTGCCAAATTTGCTGGTCGCCATAAAGTGTAAAAATAGGTTGCTCAAAAAAGGTAAACCCAAGTTGCTGATAAAGCTCCATTTTCGCAGCGGCCACTTTATGGCTAATCTTGCCTTGCTCATCATAAGCGGTTTGCTTTAGTGCAACGGCCGTATAATCGGGAGTTGCAATAATCTCGTCTTCACTATTTATTGTGTTTGTTGTTTGGTTAAAGTACGGGTACCACAACCACACCATGCAACAAACAAAAACAATACTCAGTAAAATACGGGCTATATTCATGCGCTGGTTCCATCGCTAGTTAACGGCTTACCGTTTTCTAACATCAGTAAATCTGTTAATTCACGTACAGCGCCAAAGCCACCCGGTAGCATGGTCGTATAGTGAGCCAGTTTTTTTATCAATGGGTGCGCATCATTGACTGCTACCGCAAAGCCTACTTTTTCCATTACAGGCAAATCAGGGCCATCGTCACCAATGTACGCTATTTGCTCATCTTCTAGGCCAAGTTTATCTTTTAACTCTTGGTATGCAATCAGCTTTGTTTCTTGGCCTTGATAAATATGCTGTACTGTTAGGCTAGTCATTCGCTGCTGAACTATTTGTGAATGGCGCCCGGTAATAACGGCAACTTCAAAGCCACTATTAATGAGTGCTTTGATGCCAAAGCCATCTTTGGTATTAAATGCTTTAAGCTCTTCGCCCTGATTTCCAAGATAAATTCTGCCATCAGAAAAAACGCCATCAATATCACATATTAGTAACTTAACTTTTTGAGCACGCTGACTTACATCAGGACTAAGGGGCTGGTATAGCTCGGCGAATGTCATTACTTACAGAACTCCTGCTTTTAATAGGTCTTGCATATTAAGCGCGCCAATCGGTGTGTTATTTTTATCGATTACAATCAAGCCGTTGATACGTTTGCGTTCCATAATATTTAACGCCTCAGCAGCCAGCATCTCTGCACTGGCTGTAGTACATGAGCGCGTCATGACCTGGCTAATGGCGGTACTATGAATATCAATACGTTGCTCTAAAATACGACGTAAATCACCATCCGTAAATAAGCCGCAGAGTTTTTGGTCTTCCGCGACCACGGCTGTCATACCTAACCCCTTCGCAGACATTTCAATAAGCGCATCTTTAATGCTTTGCGACTCGTGCACTATTGGTGTTGCATCACCACTGTGCATTACATCGTTTAATGTAAGCAACAAGCGTTTACCTAGGCTACCTCCGGGATGAGATAATGCAAAGTCATCGGCTGTAAAGCCACGTGTTTCGAGTAAAGCAACAGCCATTGCATCACCCATAACCAAGGTTGCTGTAGTGCTTGCCGTTGGCGCAAGACCCAGTGGGCATGCTTCTTGGCTAACTTTAATGCAAACATGCACATTAGAGAGCTTTGCCATTGTTGAGTCAGGGTTACCTGTTAGCGAAATCATTTTTGCGCCAATTCGTTTAATAACAGGAATAATGCTTAACACTTCACTGGTTTCACCCGAATTCGAAATGCACATTACTACATCATCTCGAGTGATCATCCCTAGGTCGCCATGGCTTGCTTCGCCAGGATGAACGAAAAATGCCGGTGTACCAGTGCTTGCTAATGTGGCAGCTATTTTATTGCCAATGTGGCCAGACTTACCCATGCCTATAACGATGATACGGCCTGTGCATTGGTACATTAGCTGACAAGCTTGCTCGAAATGTTCATCGATGTACTGATCTATTTCGTGTAAAGCTTGCGCTTCAATTTCAAGAACGCGCTTACCTTGCGCAATAAAATTTAGCTGGGTCATTGATTATCCTATTTGGCTAAAAATATAGCCTTGATATGCAATAAATGCGACTAACAAAAAGCCACCTTCTACTCTATTGATGCGGCGAGCACCTTTAAAGTTCAATGACATGGCAATCAGCACTAAAGTAGCTGCAATCATGATAAGGGCATCGCGGTTCGCTGCAGATGGGTCGATAATCGATGGGTTGATGATCCCAGCCAGTGGTAAAACAGCGAGTAGGTTGAAAATGTTCGAGCCTACAATATTACCCAATGCTAAATCATCTTCGTTTTTCAATACCCCAGCAATACATGCAGCCAGTTCAGGTAGACTGGTACCAATAGCGATAATTGTTAAACCAATTACAAGGTCTGAAAGGCCAAAGTATTTAGCAATATCAACGGCTGATTCGACTAAAAAATGTGAGCTGATAGGTAAAAGTATCATACCGATAACAAGCCATAGGATGGCTGATTTAGTACTGACATTATCGGGAACATCTTCACATGCCTCGCTCACGAAAGGGTCATCGTCTTGATTTTTAGCGCGTAAAGAAACAATCACTAAGCCTGCGATGAAGACAACAAAGGCAAGAGCTAATGCGATACCTTCGGCAAACGAAAAGTAGTTATCTGAAAACACGTACCATGCCGCAATTGAGACAAGCAGTACTAAAGGCATTTCTCGTTTTAAGGTCATTGACGAGACAGAAAGAGGGCGAAGTAGTGCCGTTACGCCCAGTACTAGTAAGATATTGGTGATATTTGAGCCAACAGCATTACCTACTGCTGTATCAGTTTTACCGGCAAGCGCGGCAGAAGCAGATACCATCATTTCAGGGGCTGAAGAACCCATAGCAACAACCGTTAAACCTATGATTAGGGTCGGGATCCCCATATTTTTTGCGAGTGCAGCCGCACCATAAACAAACCGATCGGCACTCCAAACAAGTGCTGCAAAACCAATAATTAAAATGACAAAAGAAGTCACCATTGTGATACGCCAACATTACTGAAACAGATGACTGCAAATAGTAACAAAAGCGAGCAGGAAAGTATAAGTAAAAGAATAGGCTGGCAGGCACAAAGCACGGTTTTTTAGGAATGAGATTTCAGGTGTGGTTAAGGAGCAACTGCGTAGAGTTTAATTTGACGAATAGAAAATATTACAAAATTTTACGAATTGTTTTTTCCATCTTGACTAAAAAAACTTTAAAATGGCAAAACGAGTGAAAAACGTTATGGAGAGCGACTTGTCGCAATCAATAGTAGAAATCAAGGATGTAACCTTTTCACGGGGCGATAGAATCATATATAAAAATATGAGTTTTAACATTCCGAAAGGCAAGATCACCGCTATCATGGGACCGAGCGGCATAGGTAAAACCACCATGTTACGCTTGATAGGTGGTCAACTTAAGCCTGATTCTGGTGATATTTTGTTCGAAGGCAATAGTATTCCTAGCATGTCTCGCAAGGAGCTTTATGCTGCCCGCACTAAAATGAGTATGCTTTTTCAAAGTGGTGCTTTATTCACTGATATGTCTGTGTTTGACAATATCGCTTTCCCCTTACGCGAACACACTCAACTTAGTGAAGATTTAATTCGGCTTGTAGTCCTTATGAAGTTACAAGCTGTAGGTCTTCGTGGTGCACAAGATTTAATGCCGTCTGAATTATCAGGTGGTATGGCACGCCGTGCAGCTTTGGCTCGCTCGATAGCCCTTGACCCCGAACTGATTATGTATGATGAGCCTTTTGCCGGCCAAGACCCTATTTCGATGGGGGTACTTGTTAAGCTGATCAAATCACTGAATGAGGTGTTAGGTTTATCGTCGCTTATTGTAACGCACGATGTAACCGAAGTGCTTAGTATTGCAGATCACGTGATCATTATTGCTGATCAAGGTGTGATTGGTGAAGGCTCACCTGAGCAAATGCAAAATCATCAATCAGAGCTTGTTCAGCAGTTCTTAAAAGGATTATCGGATGGTCCTGTACCATTCCATTATCCTGCTCCTGCTTATGATGATGAATTATTGGGAGTACCGAATGCTTGATCTGTTTCAAAAGCTAGGTCACAAGACGTTAGGCCGTTTTGCTGCGCTTGGTCGCTCTACGCAAATGTTGTTTGGCGCATTAGTTAATATGCCAAACTTCAAAAAAGGCACGCCGTTACTGATCCGTCAGTTGTATATGGTCGGCTCACAATCGCTTTTAATCATTATGGTGTCGGGCCTGTTTATCGGCATGGTGCTCGCTTTACAAGGCTATACCGTATTAGTCGGTTATGGTGCTGAAGATAGCTTAGGACCATTGGTGGCACTAAGTTTGTTACGCGAATTAGGGCCTGTGGTCACGGCGTTATTATTTGCTGGTCGCGCGGGCAGTGCACTAACAGCTGAAATCGGCTTGATGAAAGCTACTGAGCAATTATCTAGCTTAGAGATGATGGCAATTGACCCACTAAAACGCATTATTGCCCCGCGCTTTTGGGCTGGCTTTATTAGTATGCCATTGCTTGCATTAATATTTTCTGCTGTTGCTATTATCGGCGCTCACTTAGTTGGCGTTGATTGGCTTGGTGTTGATTCAGGTAGTTTTTGGTCAATCATGCAAGCGCAAGTGTCGTTTCAGCAAGATATTGTTAATGGCATGATTAAAAGCTTTGTATTTGCCTTGATTGTAACGTGGATTGCGCTTTACAAAGGGTATGACTGTATCCCTACTTCTGAAGGGATAAGTAAAGCGACAACAGAAACCGTTGTACACTCATCACTGGCAGTTTTAGGTTTTGACTTTATTTTAACAGCGGTAATGTTTACCAGCTAATTAGGGTATAAAGATGAATTCACGGAAATTAGAAATTTTAGTTGGCTTTTTTGTAGCCCTAGGTATTGCGGCTTTTGCATTGCTTGCATTCAAAGTAGCAAATGCCGGCATTAGTGGTAGCGGTGAAACGTACCAACTAAATGCCAAGTTTGAAAACATTGGTTCGTTAAAAGCCCGAGCGCCAATTAAGGTCGGCGGAGTTGTTGTGGGGCGTGTTGAGTCAATTTCAATTGATCCAAAAGAGTTTGTGCCAGTAGTTAACATGGCGATTGACGCAAACTATTTGTGTAAGTTTTCAGATACAACCTCTATCTCTATTTTAACATCAGGTATTTTAGGGGAGCAGTACTTGGGTATTAACCCGGTTATTGCTGCCGATTCTGCAGAGCAACGCTGCATGGGTGAAAAAGTGACAGCCGCTCAAGATGATGCTGCTTTAGATGATTTGTTTGGTGTTGAAAGTAAAGCGCTTGCTGATGGTGATTACATCACCGATACCAAGTCAGCATTAGTATTAGAAGAGCTGATAGGTCAGTTCTTGTTCAACCAAGGAAGTGAATAATGATGTTTAAAAAATTTCTAATCGCTTTAAGCGTGGTGCTTACGGTAGGTGTACACGCTGCAGAGCCTGAGGTCGATTTAAAAGACCCATACAAAATGGTGCGTAAAGTATCAGATAATACCTTTGCACGTATTACTAAAGATCAGCCTTTAATCGCCAAAGATAAAGAGTATCTACGAGTGATCGTAGAAGAAGAGTTAATGCCTTACATTGACTACAAGTACGCTGCACTTCGTGTGTTAGGTAACCATGTATCAAAAGTACGTGCAATCGAAGATAAAGAAGAAAAGGCAAAAGCAATCAAAGATTTGCAACACTTCATTGATGTGTTTCAAAAATACCTAATTGCTACATACGCTGGTGTGTTTACGCAGTATACAAACCAAAGTGTTGAGTTTGGCCCAGCCCAGCCTTTTAAAGGTCAAGATGTGGTACTAGTCAAAACGAAAATTGTGGAACCAGGTAAGCCTGATATTAAAATTGACTTTAAAGTACGTGAAGACCGAGATGGTGATTGGCGTGCATACGACATGATTGCCGAGGGTATTAGCCTGCTTGACGCTAAACAAAGTGAATTACAAGGCATTTTGCGTCAACAAGGTATCGAACACGTGAGTGACTTACTTGAGCAAAAGAGCCAACTACCAGTGCAGTTTAGAGGTGAAGGTGGCGATGAGTAACGTTGATATTACTCAACTCGAGGATAATCAGTTTCGGGTCAGTGGTGAACTGACCCGAAACTCTATCGCCAATGAACGCCTTCTGAACACCAAGTCACAATCTACACACAAAACGTGGTATTTTGACCTTTCTGGTGTATCTAGGGTTGACACGGCGGGCTTAGCTTGGTTAATTCACTCTTTCGCAGAATTAAAGCAGCAAGGTATTCGCCTTGAATTGCAAAATATTCCTGAGCAACTGCAAAACTTGATGCAGTTGGGACAGGTCACAACCTTATTTGAGTGAGATTTATGGAAACAAGCCAAGTCGAAACGTTATTACGCGACGAATTAAAGCTAGACGAAGTGATTGTTAAAGCAAACGGTAGCCACTACGAAGTGATTGCTGTTGGTGAGTGTTTTGACGGTTTAACGCGCGTTAAGAAACAACAATTGGTCTATGCTCCGTTAATGTCAACAATCTCAGACGGTACAATCCACGCTGTATCAATCAAAGCGTTCACGCCGACTGAATGGAAACGCGAACAAAAATTTATTTTACCTCAATAGTTTCAGGGCCTCCTCATGGATCAATTTGTTATTCAAGGTGGCACCTCGCTGGCAGGTGAAGTCACTATTTCTGGCGCTAAAAACGCCGCACTTCCTATTTTGTTTGCAGCACTGCTTGGGCAAGGTAAAAGTACCTTTAGTAACGTACCGCGCTTACGTGATATCGGCACCACCGAAGCTTTACTTAAAACGCTTGGTGCAACGGTAGAATGGCAGCAAGATACGCTGATCATTGATGGCGCGACGGTTGATAAAACTTTAGCTCCGTATGAGCTGGTAAAACAAATGCGTGCCTCTGTGCTTGCTCTGGGGCCTTTAGTGGCACGTTTCGGTGAAGCACAAGTTTCACTGCCTGGTGGTTGTGCCATTGGTGCCCGCCCGGTTGATATTCATATTCAAGGACTTGAGCGCATGGGCGCAGTGATCAAGGTTGAAAATGGTTATATCAATGCCAAAGTTGATGGTCGTTTAAAAGGCGCCGAAATCTTCATGGAAATGGTGAGTGTTGGCGCAACAGAAAACTTACTTATGGCCGCAACGCTGGCTGATGGTAAAACAGTTCTTGAAAACGCTGCACGCGAACCTGAGATCACTGATCTTGCGAATTGCTTAATTGCGATGGGCGCTAAAATCAGCGGTGCAGGTACAAGCCGCATCGAAATTGAAGGTGTTGAGTCGTTATCTGGTTGTGAGTACAGTATTCTTCCAGACCGCATTGAAACAGGTACTTTCTTGGTCGCTGCGGCAATGGCTGGCGGCGAAGTATTGTGTAAAAACACAGATCACCATAGCCTAGATCCCGTGATTGAAAAGTTACGCGCCACGAATGCTTTGGTTGAAGTGACTGATAACAGTATTTATCTTGATATGCGTGGTCGTGAATTAAAAGCGGTTAACATTAAGACCATGCCACACCCGGGCTTTCCAACCGACATGCAAGCGCAATTTACCGCTTTAAATGTGGTAGCGAAGGGCAGTGCTACCATCACTGAAACTATTTTTGAAAATCGTTTTATGCATGTACCTGAGTTACAGCGTATGGGCGCAAATATTCGCTTAGAAGGTAATACAGCAATTTGTGGTGATACAGAAAGGTTATCGGGCGCGCAAGTGATGGCGACAGATTTACGTGCGTCAGCAAGCCTTATTTTAACTGGTATTGTGGCGCAAGGTGAGACAGTTGTTGATCGCATTTACCACGTTGACCGTGGTTATCAGCGTATTGAAGACAAGCTAAGTGCGCTGGGTGCTAATATTAAGCGCCGTTCAAGCTAATAACTTAATACTTATAAAAAAGCCTAACGTCTGTTAGGCTTTTTTTTGGTTAAGATTTTGACTCTAGTTCGCCAACAGTAACCATAATCTTTAATATCTCACCATCACGATAGACTTCAAATTCTAGCTTATTGCCCGGTTCAGTTTTTGCTAGTTTGTCTAAAACTAGTTGTGGGTTAGCAACCGAAATACCGCCGATTTTAATTACGATATCGGTTTCTCTGATCCCCGCTTGCCACGCCGGTCCAAACGGGTCTAGCTCGGTAATACGCATTCCTGCTACAGGCGTAAAGTTATCACTAACATCTTTGCCTGTGCTATCTATGCCGGTGCCTCTAAAACCTAAATAACCTCGTACAACACGACCATGTTTGATTAATATATCCATGATGTCTTTAGCGATTGAGTAGGGCACTGCAAAGAAAATGCCTTGGATATCCAAATCTGCATGGGTTTTGAATTGCGCCGACGTGATACCTACTAAGTCACCACGTGAATTAACTAATGCGCCACCTGAGTTTCCTACATTTATGGCGGCATCCATTTGTAATAGGCTGCTGTATGGGCTGTCGATTAAGTTTTGCTTACCTGTAGCGCTAATAATACCTTGGGTAATGGTTTGACCTAAATTAAGCGGGTTACCAATGGCTAAAACAACATCGCCTACACGTGGTTTAAAATTGTCATTAACAGGAATGACAGGTAAGTGTTCAGCGTTTATTTTTAATAAAGCTAAATCTGTTTCACTATCAAAGCCAATCACTTGAACATCATAAAAACGACGACCGTCTGCCAGTGTAATAATGATCAAGTCGGCATTTTTAATAACGTGATAATTAGTCAGAATGTAACCGTCTTGCGACATAATGACGCCTGAACCAAGTGCCTGAACAGTGTTTTGACGTTTGTAGCGTGGTTGGTTAGAAATGCTTTCGGAAAAAATAGTTACCACAGAAGGGGCTGCACGTTGCACTGCATCGGCAAAGCTCATGTGCTGCGAGCTGATCGCAACGGGTAAATTCATGTTGGGTAATAAAGCGCTACGTAAACTCGGGCTAAAAAGCACGACCAAGAAGGCGATACCTAAACCAGTAAAAAGCGGCGGTAGGATAAATTTTAAAAGTTTTAGCACAATATTCTTATTATCAATGAGCAATTATTTAATGATGGCACAAAAAAAATAACAGCGGCAAGCACCACTGTTATTTTTTCATGAAAAATCAAATAAAATTATTGAATTAATACAAAAATAAGCTCTCGACCTCGTTTTACTCCTAGGACGATATTACCTTTGGTGTTTTCGATTATCTTATTCATGTCGCGGATTGTTTCAACACGTTGACGATTTACTTGCATAATCACGTCACCTTCTTCAAGGCCTACCCGCGCAGCTGGAGAGCGTGCTGCCACACTGGTTATTTCAACTCCTTTACCATCACTCTTCTGAGTGTTCTCTAGTGTTGCACCTTGGAAAGCTGGGTGAGTTTCTTCGCCAGCTGCTGTTAGTGAAGCTGCGCCATCGAGGGTTACATTTACTATTTTAACTTTACCATCTCGATAAATACCTAGTTTTACGCGTTTGCCTTCACCAAGCGTGGCAATTTTGCTGCGTAGTTCATGGAACCCGCTGATCTCAGTGCCATCGACGCTGATGATCACGTCACCGGCTTTGATACCCGCTTTGCTTGCTGCGGTGTCATCCATCACCTGCATAACGTAGGCACCCTGTTTTACATCAAGTTTTTGTGCTTTAGCAAGGCCAGCGTCAAGCGGGCGACCTGAAATGCCCAGTGAACCGCGACGAACTTCGCCATGCTCAATAATTTGATCAACGAGGTTTTTCATCATGGTTGATGGGATTGCAAAGCCGATACCTACGTTTCCACCTGATGCACCTAAAATAGCGGTGTTAATACCAATCAGCTCACCATTTAGGTTTACTAATGCACCACCAGAGTTACCTTGGTTAATAGCCGCGTCGGTTTGAATAAAGTCTTCATAACCTTCTATGTTTAAACCACTGCGACCAAGCGCACTCACAATACCTGAGGTTACTGTGTGGCTTAAACCAAATGGGTTACCGATTGCTACCGCAAAATCACCCACGCGCAGTTTATCTGAGTCGGCAATTTTTAGCTCAGTTAAGTCATCAGCATCAATTTGCAGCAATGCAATATCTGATTCTTTATCACTGCCAATTCTGGTTGCCTCGTACTCACGACCATCCTCAAGGGTGACAATCATTTTTTCTGCATCTTCGACAACGTGGTTATTGGTAACAATATACCCTTCGTCTGCATCAATGATCACACCTGAGCCTAGGCCGCTAAATTCACGTTTTTGACTACCGCCGCGTGGTACGCCAAAAAAGTCATCAAACGGTGTTGGACGACGACGAACTTCTTTTGAGCCTGAAACTTGAATACTCACCACGCCAGGGGTGATTTGTTCTAACATTGGTGCAAGGGTTGGTAACTGTTGACCATTTACCGCCACTGGCAATTTAGCCATTGAAACTGCAGGCGCTAACAATAAGCTTGAAGATAAAATAGCAGCACTAATAACAGATAATTTCATTTTCATAGTCAGGGTTTACTCCACATCAGAGATAAAGCAAAAACTAAAAAGGGCTGCAAAAGCAGCCCTTTTCTTGGTTTAGATATAAAGCTGTTATATCTAAAGACTATGGGGTCAAAAAAAAGTTCATCAAGAGGCTTTAGAATGTTCTGAAACTTTATTTGAACCAGTAAATAACCCTGTTTCACCGACCACATAGTCTGCAGGTTGTGCTTCTGCACTCGAGCGATCGCCACGACGGTCTTGTAATGAGCTTTGCAATTGCTCGGTGGTTTCTTTTGAAAAGAACGGCTCGTTAGGATGCTGCTTTTTATCTGCTAATAATAGTTTGTTCGTTTCTTCAACATGGTTGAGAAGCTGGTCATAGTTATCTTTCATCTTTGAGACAAGTTTCCCTGTGCTTGCCAAGTGATCGGCAACATCTTGGCGGTATTGCTCAAGTGCATTATTAGCTTGCTCTACTTGTTGTTCTAACTCATCTTGCTTAAATTGTTTCTTTGTTACAAACGCACCAATGAAAAATGCCGAAATTGCAACGATGATAAGAATACCTACCCAGGTAATTGTGCCCATAAATCTACCCCTTTGGGAAAAAATAACAAAAACAAATGCTGTAAAAGCACTTATAGTCCAATCATTATTAAAATATGCTTAATTTGATTGTGAAATCATACTGCGGGTTAATATACCCTGAGATACGATGC
>CERC01066834.1_pt1 | contig 51170 bp, 48 predicted proteins | sample 530921 | NCBI WGS metagenome assembly CERC01 (sample SAMEA2621099, study PRJEB7988) | marine metagenome | isolation source: saline water (ENVO:00002010), including
CGCCTCCGGACCAAACATTTCCATAGGCAGGTATGATTCTCCGGGATTTTCAATTCCCATTTCTTGCAAACTTTGCACAGTGCTTTCTGCCAGATTAACAGATGTATCTGGTTCTAGAAAGAGGGTTGAAATTGTTCCTCCTAAGATTGTTCCCAGTGCAAATACCAGATTCCATTTTTGACTCTTCCAATCAAATTTGAAAAAGTCTGAATATTTGCCGCCTCCACTGGCAGCACACATTGTTCTTAGCGTGGCAGACATACCAAATTCACGTCCAAACCATAACAATAAAAACATGGTTAAAGCAATTAAAGGACCTACTACGTACCACGGCCAGGGTTGTTGGATAAATTCAAGTACACTCATAAAAATTAATTGATTGATTGGATGTGAGTAATTAAAGTTTAAAAGACAACACAGGTTTATACAGATGGTTAACTATTCCTTCAGAAGTTCTTGCTTTGAACAAGAATTTTAACCCTGTATAACCATGATTACCAATAGAAATTAGATCGATTTGTTGGTCATCGGCAAAATGAGCCACACCTTCTTCTATTGAAACATCTGCATAAGTATGACAAGAGAAGTTTTGAAGACCATTGGCTTTAGCATATTCGTTCATGCTTTTTTTAAGTTCTCTGGTAGTTTGAAAACTCTTTTTGGTGATTACGTTTAAAAGGTAAATCTCCGAATTGTATACCGCCTGAATAGCTTTTAAAACATCTAGATTATCTTGCTTAATTTCTTTAAAATCACTCGCTAAAATTAGCTTGCTGAAATTCAAATCAGAACGGTCACACTTAACGCTTAGCACAGGTACACCGGCAACACGCATAATTTTTTCAGCTGTTGAACCTTCCAAAAGGTTTTTAGCTCCAAAGGCTCCTGGTGTTCCCATAATAACCAAATCAATTTCATATTTGCGGATATAAGCTGAAATTTGATTGACTACTTCACCACTGGCTACAAAATTGACTACTTCACCGGGAAGTGAAGAAGACCAATTGGCCAATTCTTGTTTCTTAGATTCCAGTTCCGGAAATGTTTCTTCTACACAGGCTTGAGAAATCACATTTTCATCATCGTGAATCATGCTATCATCATGTGCCTTTACAACATTCATTGCATGCCACTCAACGGGCATTTTAGATCCAAAATGTTTTGCTAGTCCAAGTGCAAACTCAGCATAGGGGGAAAAATTTGTTGGTATGAGTACTTTCATGATCGTATTGAGGATGTTAAACAATATTCCCCGGGGCAGCAGGACAACCCTAATGCTTTTCTTTTGCTATCCACAAAATTTGGGCTGTCCCGCTTTACCAGGGAATCCTACCACTTATCCAATCGTTAATTGCGTTGTTACTTTTTTATGCGCCTACAGCAACTTCACCTTGCCACGACATGATTCCTCCCTGAAGATTGGTCAGTTTCTGGAATCCTTCGTTGACCATAATGTTGCAAGCATTAAAACTTCTTGCTCCACTTCGGCAATAAACAAGGTATTGCTTGGCTTTATCTAATTCGCTGATTTTATCTGCGAAATCAAATGAAGAGATGTCAATGTTTACAGCTCCGGGAATGTGTCCCGCTTCAAACTCTTCACGTGTTCTTACATCTACCAATACTGCGTCTGAATTGCTAGCTACTTCTTTTTCAAAAGCTGTTGCGTTTATGTTCTCAAACATGATTTCTACTTTTTATAAGGTTTACAATAGAGTGGTTGGACACACATATTCTGTAGTCTTAAGGTCTGTTTCTAACAATGCGTTAAAACCACCTTCTACGTTTACAATGTTGTGGTAACCTCTTGATTTCAAAATTGAAGCTGTAATCAATGAACGGTAACCTCCGGCACAGTGCAGATACATGGTATTTTCTTTCTCAAACTGCTCCATGCTGTTGTTAATCCAGTCTAATGGAATATTTTTTACGTTATCCGCTGCAAGGTGTTGAGAATCGTACTCAGATTTTTTACGAACATCAACTACTACAGGAACTTTACCTTCTTCAACGCGCGATACAAATTCTGCTGGAGTAATGCTATCAACCGTATCTACTTCTTTCCCTGCTTTTACCCAAGCATCCATTCCTCCTGCTAGATATCCGATTGTGTTATCGTAACCAACACGTGCTAAACGGGTAACTGTTTCTTCTTCTCTTCCTTCTGGGGTAATTAATACGATGGCCTGTTTTAAGTCTTCGATTAATGTTCCTACCCATGTTGCAAAACTTCCGTCAATTCCTACAAAAATTGAATTTGGAACGTGTGATTTCACATACTCTTCTGCAGAACGCACATCCAACATCAAAGCTCCATGCGCATTTACTACATCTTCAAAAGTATCTGGGTCTAAAGCTTTGTTTCCTTGCTCAAGTACTGTATCAATACTTTCGTATCCCATTTTATTCATTACAGCATTCTTAGGGAAATACTGTGGAGGTGGCATCAAACCTTTCGTTACCTCTTTTACAAAATCTTCTTTGCTCATCGGTTGAAGTGCATAGTTTACTTCTTTTTGATGACCTAAAGTATCTGTAGTTTCCTTACTCATGTTTTTACCACAAGCTGAACCTGCACCGTGACCTGGGTAAACGATTACATCGTCTTCAAGTACCAAGATTTTGTTTTGAAGTGAATCGAATAAATGTGCTGCTAAATCTTCTTGTGTTAAATCAGATTTTACAGCAAGGTCAGGACGACCTACATCACCAATAAACAAGGTATCACCTGTAAAGATTGAGTTATTCTTTCCTTCTTCGTCAATTAATAAGAAGGTTGTAGATTCCATTGTGTGACCTGGAGTGTGAAGTACTTTGATTTTTACATCACCAACAGTTAAAATTTCATCATCAACTGCAATGTGTGCATCGTAATTTGGTTTTGCATTAGGACCAAATACAATTGTTGCTCCTGTTTTATTTGCTAAGTCGATGTGACCAGAAACAAAATCTGCATGGAAATGTGTTTCTAGTACGTATTTGATTTTCGCTCCGTTTTCTTCAGCTTTTTTTATGTAAGGCTCAGTTTCACGAAGTGGATCAATAATTACTGCTTCTCCATTTGATTCAATATAGTAAGCAGCTTCTGCTAAACAACCAGTATAAATTTGTTCTACTTTCATGTTAAATCCTCCTATTAGATTATGTTGATCTAGATTTTGTTTATTCTACAATAATGACTTTCCTAAGATGTATACTCCCATCACTAAAACAAACCAACCAAATGCAGGTTTGAGTTTCGCTCCGGAAATTTTATTCGACAAGGCACTTCCGATAAAAATACCCGCGATTGAGATAGCTGTGAAGATCAATAAGAATCCCCAATCAACTTCCATGTTTGACATATCTCCTGTAAATCCGATTAACGATTTAGAAGCAATAATGAGTAATGATGTACCTACTGCTTGTTTCATTGGAAGTTTAGATAAAACTACCAGTGCAGGGATAATCAAGAATCCACCACCAGCTCCTACCAAACCGGTTAGTGTTCCAACCACAATCCCTTCAAGAATAATAACAGGGTAGTTAAACACCTGCTCATGAGGTTTTTCATCTTCCACTTCTTTTCTTCCTCTGATCATACTTACAGAGGCTGCAATCATTAAAATGGCGAACAATACCATTATGGCAATATTCTTTGTGAAGATGAAATCACCTACCGTAAATAATTCATCAGGAATTGCTGGTACAACGTATTTTCGAGTGGTATATACTGCCACTATTGATGGAATCCCAAAAATCACAGCTGTTTTAACGTTTACCAATCCTTTTTTAAAGTAGGTAAATGTTCCCACCAAACTTGATGCTCCTACTATAAATAGAGAATACGCAGTTGACGACACGGCATCTAAACCTATCAAATAAACCAATACAGGCACGGTTAAGATCGAACCCCCACCTCCGATTAATCCTAGTGAGATACCGATCAATGATGCTGCTACGTAACCTAAAATTTCCAGAGTTCCCATTTTATTACTTCTTGTTCCTGTTAATATTGTTGATTATCGAATTACAGAACAAAAGTACTAGAGTAACATTCTGGCTACAGTGACATTCATCACATATGGTTTTCCATATATGTAAACATCAAAAAAAGAGGCTATTTACTATTGAATGACCTCTATCTGGTTACGTGAAATCTTAATCAACCCTCTCTTTTCCAATTGCTTTAGTAGTCTGGAAATTACTTCGCGAGAAGTATTTAGCTCGTAAGCAATTTCTTGGTGGGTTCCTTTGATGTAGCGAGACCCTGTAGCTTCAACTGTTTTATCCAGATAATCCAATAGTCTTTCATCCATTTTGCGGAAAGCAATACTATCAATAGTGTGTAGCATCTCTTCCATTCTACTACTGTATGCAGAAATTACAAAACGATACCATGAAGGGTATTTCGCCATAAATTCATTCATGTACTTGATGGGGATAGCCAACACTTTAGTTTCTTCAGTGGTCATAGCTTTTACCATGCTTATCTTATCATTTGTGCTGCACACCAATGAAATAGCGCATGCTTCTCCGGGATACAAATAGTATAAAAACAACTCGTGTCCTTCCTCATCTTCTCTGAAGATTTTGATTTTACCATCATAAACGAGAGGAATTGTTTTAATGTATTGTCCAAAATCGATAAGCGCATCTCCTGCGGGAATCGTTTTTTTGAAACCAACTTCTTCTATCTCCTTGATTAACTCGGGTTCGGTTAATTGAGGATAATATTTCTTTAGAATTTCTTGAACCGTCATTCCGCAAATTTAAATCAGAATAATTTTAAAAACTCCTCAATTAAAAATTTCTGCCCCCTCATAACACACATTAGATCAAAATAAAACCCTACTTTTGCACACCCAAAATTGTACGGAAAACTTTTGAAAATCAACCGATAAATGAAAGTAACAGAAGAGAAGAAGGACGATTTGAACGCAGTAGTAAGCATCAAGCTTTCAACTGAAGACTATAAAGACAGTGTAGAAAAATTGTTAAAGCAATACCGTAAAACTGCTAAAATGTCTGGTTTCAGACCGGGCATGGTTCCTATGGGAATGGTAAAGAAAATGTACGGTAAATCAGCAATTGCAGAAGAAGTAAACAAAATTTTGCAAGAGCAATTGAACAAGCACATTCAGGAAAATGAATTAGACATTTTAGGCCAACCATTACCACAAGAAGGTAGTGATGTGGTTTTTGATGCGAACACTTATCCTGAGATTGAATTCACATATGAAATTGGTCTTGCTCCTGATTTTAGTGTAAACATTAGTGATAAAGATAAATTCAACTACAGCACTATAAAGGTAGATGAAGAATTGATCGAGAAATACACTAATGACCTAGCACGTAGATACGGCAAGGTAGAAAACGCTGAAAAAGCAGAAGAAAAAGATATGCTTCAGGGCGAATTCAAAGAGTTGGATGCTGAAGGTAATGTTGTTGAAGGTGGTATTGAAAGCACTTCTACTATTGCGTTAGAATTCATCGAAGATGAAAAAGCAAAGAAACCATTAGTTGGTGCAACCGTAGACCAAACATTCACTATTGAGCCTGAGAAGGTAAGTAAAGGTCATGAAGACATGGGCAAAATGCTAGATGTAGATCATCATGCTGTTCATGAACTAATTGACAACAAAACAAAATTCCAATTTACCGTAAAACAGATTTTCCGCATGATTCCTGCTGAAGTAAATCAGGAGTTATTTGATAAAATCTACGGTGAAGGAACTGTAGCGTCTAAAGAAGAATTTGACGCTAAAATCAAAGAACAGTTAGAGACTATGTTCTCTCGCGATTCTGATCAATTGTTAATGCGTGATGCACAAGAAGCTTTGTTAGAGAAATTAAAGCTTGAGCTTCCTGATACTTTCTTGAAAAAGTGGTTGAAGGCTACTAATGAGCAACCATTGACAGATGAGCAAATTGAAGCTGAGTATGATGATTATACAAAACAATTGCGTTGGCAGTTGATTACCAACAAAATCATCAAAGAAAACGAAGTTAAAATTGAGCAAGAAGAGCTTTTAGAATACACTAAAGGACTTGTTCGCAATCAATTTGCACAATATGGTCAAGCTGAAATTGGCGATGAAATTGTTGAAGAGTCTGCAAAAAGAGCACTTCAAAGTGAAGAAGATCTTCGCAATATTTACGACCAGCTATTAGGCCAAAAGATGTTAGCGTTGTTTAAAGAGACATTTAAACTTAAAAACAAAGAAGTAAGCTTCGATGATTTTGTTAAATTGGCTACCGGTAAACCGGCCAAAAAAGGTCTCTTGAACAATTTGACTAACATATTTGGATAATATTATGAGTGATTTTAAAGAATTCAGAAAATTCGCAGTTAAAGATCAAGGCATTGGCGGAATGCACGTTGACAATTATTTTGAGTCTTCGCTAACGCCATACATTCTTGAAGAGCGCCAGATGAACGTTCAGGCAATGGACGTTTTCTCTCGTTTGATGATGGATCGCATCATTTTTTTAGGAACGCCTGTTAACGATCAAATTGCGAATATTATTCAGGCACAGTTGCTTTTCTTGCAAAGCGCTGATGCCAAAAAAGATATCTATCTCTACATCAACAGCCCAGGTGGATCTGTTTATGCGGGTTTAGGTATTTACGATACAATGCACTTTATTTCACCTGATGTTGCAACAATCTGTACAGGTTTGGCAGCGTCAATGGGAGCTGTTCTTTTAGCAGCTGGTGCAGATGGAAAACGTAGTAGTTTGAAACATGCTCGTATTATGATTCACCAACCAATGAGTGGAACTCAAGGTCAGGTTTCTGATATGGAAATTGCATTGCGTGAGACTACACGTGTTCGCGATGAATTGTACAATATTCTTGCTGCGCACACTGGCAAACCATTCGATCAAATTCAGAAAGATTCTGATCGCGATTACTGGATGTCTGCCAACGAAGCTCTTGAATATGGTATGATTGACGAAGTATTGGCAAAAAACAAAGGTTAATAACTTTTTTAGCAATTATCACGCCTGACAAGGAATTGTTGGGCGTGTTTTGTTTTTACTGATTATGAAAGAGAAAGAAGAAATAACATGTTCTTTCTGCGGAAAGAAGAAGAGTGACGTAAATCTTATGATTGGTGGAATTACAGGTCACATTTGTGATTCTTGCGCCATTCAAGCCAATAAGATTGTAGAAGAAGAACTGGAAAGCAGAGTTAAGAATTCACTTTCTCAAAACATGAATCTGCTTAAGCCGGCAGAGATTAAAAAACACTTAGACGAGCATGTTATTGGGCAAGATTCTGCTAAAAAGGTGCTTTCTGTAGCTGTTTACAATCACTTTAAACGCTTAACTCAAAAAGTAGCGGATGACGAAGTAGAGATCGAAAAGTCAAACGTTATTATGGTGGGAAGAACAGGAACAGGAAAAACATTGATGGCTAAAACCATTGCACGTATTTTGAATGTTCCTTTCTGTATTGCCGATGCTACTGTGTTAACAGAAGCCGGCTATGTAGGTGAAGATGTGGAAAGCATTTTATCGCGTTTGTTACAAGCTGCAGACTATGATGTAGCCGCTGCTGAACGTGGTATTGTTTTCATTGATGAGATTGATAAAATCACCCGCAAAAGCGATAATCCTTCTATTACACGTGATGTATCCGGAGAAGGTGTTCAACAAGCGTTATTGAAATTATTAGAAGGTTCAACTGTTGGCGTTCCACCACAAGGTGGACGTAAACACCCTGAACAAAAGCTAGTTGAAATTAATACAAAGAACATCCTTTTTGTTTGTGGTGGTGCTTTTGATGGTATTGAGCGCATGATTTCTCGCAGGTTAAATACTCAATCTGTTGGATATAGCTCTGGTAACCAAGAGAAAGTTGAAGCTGAAAACATGCTTCAGTACGTTTCTCCGCAAGACTTAAAAAGCTTTGGATTAATTCCTGAATTAATTGGCCGTTTTCCAGTATTAACTTTCTTAGATGAACTGGATGCAGATGCATTAAAGCTCATTCTAACTGAGCCTAAAAATGCTTTAATTAAACAGTATAAAAAGCTCTTTGCGATGGAAAATATCGAGTTAGAGTTTGATCCTAAGGTTTTAGATTTTATCGTGAATAAATCGATAGAATTTAAATTAGGCGCTCGTGGTTTACGCTCAATATGTGAAGCCATTATGCTGGATGCTATGTACGAAATACCAACTTCAGATGAGGAAAAACACAAATTTGAAGTTACGCTAGAATACGCTGAAGAAAAGATGAATCAATCTGGAATGAACCGCTTGAAAGTGGCTTAATTCTCAGTAATTGTTTTCAAGACATAAAGCCTGCTCCAATTGGGGTGGGCTTTTTTAATTTGTATACCTCTTTATAAGTTAGGGTAATGTAATTGTGTGATCTCCATTGTTAATGGTAACCGTTACTTTATTATCACAATTGTTACCCAAATCAACAGATCTTGGCGATAGATTTTCAATATTCAGATCATATGACCCTTTGTATTCATACAAGCAAGAAATGCTCACTCTGTGTGGCTCAACCGTTGTGGTTGTGTATGTAGCTCCACGAGAATTCCGTCCACTGGTAGTTCCTGTTATCTGAAACTCATCATCATCAGGAGACTCCGTATTTTTCCCGTTCACAATCAATACTCGCTGTTCTGCTTCATAGCGAATATCTTTCTCAGCATATCCAACACCTTCTTTGTAAGCTTTCCCATCCGATATGGTTCGATCGAAATTGGGAAATACTCCCGAATTTTCATCAAAGTCCATTCTGATCTTACCCTCAAGCGAGTAATCATCGATATAAAAGCTATCTGCTACAATTTCAATACTACTCCCACTAGAAGCATAAGGAGCATTTAAAGTGGCTTGTATTTTACCTGAACGCACTCTACCATCTGAACATTCTATCTGATCATTTCCAAAATCAATGGTAAGGGTAAGCGGATACACTGCTACATTGGGTGTCTTAAAAATCGTATCAAAACACAATTCGTAAGGATAAGTTGTATCCTGACCATTTAGTAGAGTATCCAACAAAATTACCTTGTGTACCTGACGGAACATATCGTTGAATAAATTCTCAGCTATAGCATTGTCTGCAGTTGCCTGAGTTGTAGTGTCATCATCACGATCAGAATCATTACAACCGAATACTATAACAGCTATTAAACTAAATACAGTGGCGAGTTTTGTAAGTTTCATAATGAATTTTCAGCGTTTTCGATATAATTCAAATTTAAGGGTTTCAGCTTTCGAATATATCAAAATTTAACGTTAAATTTTATCATATTGATAAAAGGTAAACCCATATTTATGCCGATGGTCTGGATCGTGCTTTTCACTCCAAACTAATTGCCATTTGCTTTCATCGTAGCTAGGAAAGAACGTATCTCCATCAAAGCTTTCGTGTACTCTGGTAATGTAAAGCCTATCTACCAAGTCTTGCTCTAAAGCATACTTATAAATCTGTCCTCCTCCGATGATAAATGGTTCTTCATCTCCATCTTTTATCGCTAGCTCTATCGCTTCTTCTACACTATTGGTAACCTTACATCCCGGTGCTGCAAATGCTTCCTGAAAAGTGACAACAATGTTTTCTCTGCCAGGCAATGGACGGTATTTTTCAGGAATAGAATGATAGTTTCTTCTCCCCATAATTACGGCATGTCCGGCTGTGGTATCTTTAAAAAATTTCAGATCGCGCGGAAGATACCAAATAAGGTCATTGTCTTTCCCAATTGCTGCATTTTCAGCAACTGCAGCAATTAATGAAACAGTTATTTTTTTGCTCATACTTATACCGCTACTGGTGCTTTAATTCCCGGCCAAGGATCATAGTTGATCAATTCAAAATCTTCAAATTTAAAATCGAAGATGTTTTTTCTTTCAGGGTTGATCTTCATTTGTGGTAGCGGTTTTATTGTCCTAGAAAGTTGTAAATCGGTTTGTTCCAAGTGATTTTTATACAAATGTACGTCTCCAAATGTGTGAACAAATTCTCCTGGCTCTAACCCCGTAGATTGCGCCATCATCATCGTTAAAAGTGCATATGAAGCGATGTTAAACGGAACTCCTAAAAAAGTATCTGCACTGCGTTGATACAACTGGCATGATAACTTTCCCTCTCTCACATAAAATTGAAACATTGTGTGGCATGGAGGCAATCCTGCTTTTGCCATTTCTTCAATTTCAGAAGCATTCCATGCAGAAACGATTAACCTGCGTGAATATGGGTTTCGCTTAATTTCTTCTTCTACCCACTTTAGCTGATCAAATCCGTTAAAATCGCGCCATTGTTTGCCATAAACCGGACCTAGTTCTCCCCACTGTTGGGCAAAGGCATTATCTGATTTAATGTTCTCCACAAAATCTTTCATTGCAGACTTCCATTCATCAGAATATTTAGGGTATTCTTCTTCTAATTGATTTTCGATCAAATAGCGTTGAAAGGGCCACTCATTCCAGATTCCAACTCCATTTTTACAGAGGTATTGAATATTGGTATCTCCATTAACAAACCATAATAATTCGTGGATGATTGATTTCAAATGCACCTTCTTAGTCGTTACCAAAGGGAAACCTTTTTGTAAATCAAAACGCATTTGATAACCAAAACAAGAAATAGTTCCTACACCTGTTCGATCGTCCTTCTCTGTGCCATTTTCAAGAATATGGCGCAACAGTTTATGATACTGCTCCATGAAAAAAATTTTAGTGCAAGTTAACAGAATCCTTTCCGAACTTCCAGTTGATTGTAATGAAAGATATTAAGATGAAATCAACAACCATGCTTTCCATGTGTTTCATTTCTTTTGTTTCACCCATCAAGCTAATTTCAGTGGAGCTATTTATCTTTACACGCTGTATTTTAACAAGCCCTTATCACGAATAAGCAATTATTGTGGCAAAAATTTTAATTGAAAACAAAAGTTTCAAAGTTGAGCTAAACAAGGAGCCAACCCCTCAGGTACTTGAATTACTTGACAATACAACACTTGGTACTACCGGAGCTCAATATGCACATAAGAATATTAGAGAACGCATAAAGCACACCAAGAATCCTTATTTTTTGACACTTTATCGCCATGATAAAATATGGGGAAACATTACGTTTTCTCACCGTGAAATTGATACTCCTTCCGGAAAGGTCAATGCATATTACATTCGTTACTTTGCCTTTTCAAACGGATTAAAATCGGCCGGAAGAAAAGACAAAAAGAAGCATCAAAAGCAAGACACAGGTTCAAGTACTCTCAAGAAATTTGTCAATATTATTTTTAACCGAGGCATTTATCAGGAAGATTACAATTACGGAGAAAATCCTGATATTCCTTTTGTTTATTATGCCTATATCGATGATGACAACCTTCGTTCTATGAATATGGGTGAAGCCTTTGATTTTGAAACAGTAGGAAAATTTGCCACTATATCATTCAGCCGCATCAATCCCAACAGGGTTAAAGGTATCGAGAAGTTAAAGGTTCAAGATCGAATGAGCTTCAGAGAAAAGTTCTTCCAATATTATAAAGACTACAGCTTTACTGATTTTCACGACTTATTCAGAGATGATAATTACTATGTTCTTAAAGCCGAAAATGAAACGTTGATTGGTGCTCAAGTGCATAACTGCCATTGGGAGATCAAATCAATGGGATCTCCGGTTAAAGACTTCTTATTGAAATTTCTCACGATGATTCCGGGAATCAGCAACTGGTTTAATCCTAAAAAACTTTATTTCATCAACATCGATCATTTGTACGTAAATGAAGGTTATGAAGAAGCTATATTCCCATTTTTCACAGGTCTTTTGAGCATTAAAGGCATGAACTTAGCCATGGTTTGGCTAGACCTTCGCGACCCTATGACCAACTATTTATTGGAAAGCAATAAACTTGGACCAATTGCTCGTTTTCAATCTGTTACTCCTGCTAACATTTTAGTAAAATTTTCAAAAGATGTTACCGCAGAACAACGCCAGTTTTTATCCGACAAAACTGTATTTCTATCGGGTTATGATATGACATAAAAAAAGACCTTAACACATAAGCATTAAGGTCTTTTAAGTTTATCGATTGTTATTGATCTTCTTATATCCTATTCTTCAACAATTTTCCACTTGCCACTAATTACAAGCGCTTCTGCCTGCTTGTACTTCAGCTCTTTCTCTTCACCTGTCATTAGGTTTGCAATTTTTACACGGTCATTTCTACCATATTTTTTCTCTGCTACAACTGGCTGGCGTTTTTCAGGTTCTTTATCAGCTGAAGGATCGTGATATTGTTGACCTCCTGTTGCTTGAGAAGGCAACTCATCTTTGCGCGTTTGCAATTCTTGTTGCGGCTGTTTTTTAGGAGGGCGAGCCTCTTGAACAGCTGTTGGAGCCTGTTGAGGCAACCCTGCTTTAATCAAGAAAGAAATTGAGTCTTTGCTGACTTTATCCAACATTTTCTTGAACAGTTCGAATGATTCAAATTTGTAAATCAACAATGGGTCTTTCTGCTCAAAACGTGCGTTTTGCACCGACTGACGCAAATCATCCATTTCTCTTAGATGTTCTTTCCAGTGCTGATCAATCATCGCCATGGTTACGTTACGCTCTACAGCATCAATTACTTCCTGACCTTTTGAGTCATACGCTTTTTCAAGGTTAGACACTACTTGAATAGACTTTCGTCCATCAGTAAACGGAACTACAATATTGACAAAGTTGTTGTTATCATCTTCGTGAACTTTCTGAATTACAGGAAGTGTCATTTGCTTCACTTCGTCTACCTTTTTAAGGTAATGTTTATACGATGCTTCGTAAACTTTCTCTGTAATGTTTGCAGCGCTATCTTTCAAGAAAGTCTCCTCATTCACAGGAGTCACAATATGAAGTGTACCGATTAAATCTAACTTAAAGCCATCGAAATCTTTCGTAGCCTGGTAGTCACTTACCAATGCTTCTGCCAAATCATAGAATGAGTTAGCTATGTCTAATTTCAAACGGTCTCCGTAAAGAGCATGTTTTCTACGCTTGTAGATCACTTCACGCTGTTGATTCATTACGTCATCATATTCCAACAGGTTTTTACGAATTCCGAAGTTATTTTCTTCTACTTTTTTCTGAGCACGCTCAATTGATTTGGTAATCATTCCATGCTGAATAACTTCTCCTTCTTCATGCCCCATTTTATCCATTAAGCGCGCAATACGGTCTGAACCAAATAAGCGCATCAGGTTGTCTTCTAATGACACAAAGAACTGAGAACTACCAGGATCTCCCTGACGACCAGAACGACCTCTTAACTGACGGTCTACTCTTCGTGACTCGTGACGTTCAGTACCAATAATAGCCAAACCGCCTGAAGCTTTTACTTCTTTAGATAGTTTGATATCCGTACCACGACCAGCCATGTTGGTAGCAATGGTTACCGTTCCTGCTTTACCTGCTTCGGCAACAATTTCTGCTTCTTTCTGGTGTAGCTTGGCATTCAATACCTGATGAGGGATATTGCGCATTTTCAACATTCTGCTCAATAATTCTGAAACCTCAACAGATGTTGTACCGACCAATACCGGACGGCCTTTTTCGCGCATAGCCACTACCTCTTCAATAACTGCATTGAATTTTTCACGAGCTGTTTTATACACTTTATCTTGCTCATCAGCTCTTAAAATCGGACGGTTGGTTGGAATCACCACAACATCCAATTTGTAAATTTCCCAAAATTCTCCTGCTTCTGTTTCAGCTGTACCGGTCATCCCTGATAACTTGTTGTACATCCGGAAGTAATTCTGGAGTGTAATGGTAGCGTAAGTCTGCGTTGCCGCCTCAATCTTTACACTTTCTTTAGCTTCAATCGCTTGATGCAACCCGTCTGAGTAACGTCTCCCGTCCATAATACGACCGGTCTGCTCATCAACAATCTTCACTTTATTGTCCATTACCACGTACTCTACGTCTTTTTCGAACATACAGTATGCTTTCAGCAATTTATCAACCGTGTGAACACGTTCAGCTTTTATGCTGTATTCGTTCATCAGACTTTCTTTTGCCTGTAATTTTTCTTCATCCGAGTTTTCACTCTTATCGATATCAGAAAGTGCAATTGAAACGTCTGGTAAAATGAAGAATCCTTTATCTTCTGTTGAAGTGGTAATCAGATCAAGCCCTTTTTCCGTAAGGTCGATTGAGTTCATTTTCTCTTCGATTACGAAATACAACTCAGAATCTACAAAAGGCATTTCTTTTCCTTGATCTTGCAGATAGTGGTTTTCTGTTTTTTGTAAGATTTGACGAATACCAGGCTCAGAAAGATATTTGATCAATGCTTTGTTCTTTGGCAACCCTCTGTATGCTCTAAGCAGTGCCAAAGAACCTTCTTTCATTTGCTCTTTATCGGCTTCGCCTTCTTTAATTTTCTTCTTTGCTTCAGTAAGTAATTTGGTAACCAGCTTACGCTGTTCATTTACCAAACGCTCAACCTTTGGCTTAAGCTCATCGAACATTTGCTCATCACCTTTAGGTGTTGGTCCTGAAATAATTAAAGGTGTTCTAGCATCATCAATCAATACAGAATCGACCTCATCGACAATAGCATAATTGTGCTTACGTTGTACTAAATCTTCAGGAGCACTTGCCATGTTATCACGCAAGTAATCAAAACCAAACTCATTGTTGGTTCCGTATGTAATGTCTGCGTTATAAGCTTCTCTTCTTTCGTTTGAATTTGGACGGTGTTTATCTATACAATCAACCGTTAATCCGTGGAATTCAAACAATGGCCCCATCCATTCAGAGTCTCTTCGTGCCAAGTAATCATTAACTGTCACTAAGTGAACGCCTCTTCCTGTAAGTGCATTGAGGTAAACCGGCAACGTTGCCACAAGGGTTTTACCTTCACCCGTCTGCATCTCAGCAATTTTACCTTGGTGAAGTGTAATACCACCAATCAACTGTACATCGTAGTGAACCATATCCCAGGTTACTTCACCTCCTGCAGCCATCCAGCTATTTTTCCAAATCGCCTCTTCTCCCGTAATTTCAATCGAATCACGTTGCCCAGCCAATTCTTTGTCAAAATCTGTGGCAGATACTCGTAGTGTTTCGTTTTCGGTAAATCTTCGAGCTGTTTCTTTTACGACTGCAAAAGCCTCTGGAAGAATCTCGTTAAGCACCCCTTCCAACTTTTCAGTAATGCCTTCTTCTATTTTATCAATTTGCTCGTAAAGTCCTTCTTTCTCCATTACATCCATATTTGGAGTTGAAGAAATTTGCTCGCGAATTTTTTCTATTTCATCGCGCTCAGCCTTTATCGCTTCATTTAATTTCGCTTTAAATCCGGTAGTTTTAGCACGCAATTGATCGTTTGACAGGCCACTTAATTTTTCGAATTCTGCCTTTGTCTTTTCAACAATTGGCATCACCGACTTAATGTCTCTGTCGCTTTTGTTACCTAGTATTTTCTCAACTGCTTTGGAAAGAATGTCAAACATACTTTTGAATATTTCTCTTTATCTGCCAATTATCATACCTCAAGTAAAAGCATGGCACATTGGCAGACAAATGTTCTCTAAATCAATGTGGGGTTGCAAAAATAGGGCAAACTAAGAAACCTTAACCTATACGACATAAGAAGATAGTATTAATAAGCAAGGTTTGTCAGCATGTGACTATACGGCACAAAAAAACCGCTGCGTATACATACACAACGGCTTCTATGCTTAGTAATGTTATTCAACTTTTAGTATTCATCTTCATTAAAGAAGAAATCTTCTTTCGTTGGATAATCTGGCCAGATATCTTCAATGGTTTCAAAGATTTCACCATCATCTTCAATATCCTGTAGGTTCTCTACAACCTCTAGCGGAGCTCCTGTGCGCAAGGCGAAATCAATAAGCTCATCCTTGGAAGCTGGCCAAGGTGCGTCTTCAAGGTAAGAAGCTAATTCTAATGTCCAGTACATATGGCTTTCGTTTTAAGGTTGATTTTCAAAAACGCAAAAGTAATTTTTTATTGCACAAATGCAACTTAAATATTTGTTGTCCGAAAATTAAGTTAAACTCTAGGTTTCCAAGGAGTTTCCTCAGCTTTCAAATCTTGCGTCAACTTCCGTGACAAGACAAACAGATAATCACTTAAACGGTTTAAGTATTGTACTATTAATGTAGGGATTTCTGCTGACTGTTCCAACTCTATCACTCTGCGTTCAGCTCTTCTGCAAACTGTTCTGCAAATATGACAAACTGAAACGGCCATATGCCCCCCTGGTAATACAAACGAACACATTTCCGGTAATGTTTCATTCATCGTATCCATTTCTGTTTCAAGAAGGGTAATATCCTCTTCGGTTAAAACCGGAACTTTGGTTCTTGGAGCTCGTTTAGGATCTGTTGCTAATGCTGCCCCTAATGTAAAAAGCCTGTCTTGGATTTCGATCAGCATTTTACGCGTAGAATCATCTATTGGCTGATCTCTGAGTAACCCTATATTAGAATTAAGCTCATCAACAGTGCCATACGCTTCTATGCGTTGATGATACTTAGGAACCCGGGCTCCTCCTAAAAGAGAAGTTTCCCCTTTATCTCCTGTTTTAGTATAAACTTTCATTGAGTAAGTATAAATGAATGCATCTCTAATTATAACAGATGTATGCTTTCTACAAAACAAAAACGGAAGTTTTGTTTAAACGTTGTGCGCTTTTTTTAGATCCGACTCGACTTCTCCGTCTCTCAATCGAACAATTCGGTGCGCGTGTTCAGCAATATCTTCTTCGTGCGTAACCAATATTACGGTATTGCCTTGTGCATGAATTTCGCCAAACAAATGCATAATTTCATGCGATGTTTTTGTATCAAGGTTTCCGGTAGGTTCATCTGCCAAAATAATTGAAGGACTATTAACCAATGCACGCGCTACAGCTACACGCTGGCGCTGACCACCTGACATTTCGTTGGGTTTATGATCCATACGGTCTCCCAAATTCACTTGCTTAAGCACTTCTGCAGCTCTTTCTTCCCGTTCTTTTTTAGGAATTCCGGCATAGATTAAAGGCAATGCCACATTTTCCAATGCTGTATATCGAGGCAAAAGATTAAAGGTCTGAAACACAAATCCGATTTCTTTATTTCGAATTTCGGCTAATTCGTCATCATCAAGCAATTGAACATCTGTTCCGTTTAAGACATACTTTCCGCCTGTAGCAGTATCTAAGCAACCCAGAATATTCATTAATGTAGATTTTCCTGACCCTGAAGGCCCCATAAGTGCCACATATTCTCCTCGCTCAATATCAATGGAAACGGATTTCAATGCCTGCACTAAAACAGTTCCCACTTGGAATTCGCGCTTGACCTGATCTATTTCGATGACTTTTCCCATTCGTTCAAAAGTAATTTAATGTGGTTTTGATGTAATCAAGTTTGTGATAAAGGGTCAGATTTATGGATTAGTGCACATCTGGCGTTTCGTGTTCAATAATCTGTTGTTCTTCAAAGTCGTAATGAGTTAAAATGCGGAGCTGAAAATAGCTATCCCAAAAACTTTGCAATGCTTGAATGTAACTTCTGCGAGCTGCATCTTTTTCTGAGGTTGCCAAGTTCATATCTGTCATCTCTATTTTTCCGATTTTGAAGCGCTGCTGTGTCACAAAAAAACGTTTTTGTGCAATCTCATCGGCTCGTTTAGCCAATTCTACTTCTTTGTATTTCAGTTCAAAATTGCGCACTTGTGAAAGCACTTGTTGTTCAAAGCTCAACAATGCGATTTGGTAGTTTGCCGAGGTCATTTCTTTTTGAGCTACAGCTGCCTGGTAGTTCGCCTTGGCCATTCCCCAATTGATAATTGGAATTCGAAGACCTACTTGTAGCAATTGTTGGTCTTGCGGATTGGTGTAAACAGCATCTAAATCAGCAGCACTTTGCGACAATCCATAATATGCATACAGATCGATATTTGGCCTGCGATCTGCATTGGCACTTGCAACATCTCGGTCGGCTTGTAGTTGACTAGCCTGCCATTCAATCTGTGATGAATTACGCTCTAGCGCCATACTCATTGCTTTCTGAAAATCGATATCTATTAATGGAATTACATCGTTCAGTACCGGAGCAACTGTCATTGTATCTATCAGTCCCAAATAGTTTTTCAAACGCAATTCAGCAATCTGAAAATTCAGTCCTGCCTGTCGTAGTGCCATATCGGAGTTCAACAACGCCAATTCAATTTGCAAGAGTTCATTTTCAGCGATTTTACCCATTGAAAATCTCCCTTGAGAGATTTGATAAATCGTATCGTTATAGGTTTTATTTTGTTCAGCTGTTGACAGCATGATATCTGCTAGCAACAGCTGAAAATAATATTCACTTGCTTGACGAGCTACTTCTTCCACATCTTCATCATACTGACGATCGAACTGGTTTTGTTGTACTTCCTGGAGACGGATATTCCAGATCATGCTATTAAACCCAAACAGGGGTTGGTCTAATGTAATTCCTACCGGACTTGACAAATAGCTTGTTGAACTTTGATCTCCAAACAGATCAATACGATCTAAACCTGATGTTAATGACAATGTACCACCTGTCCAAGCAATTTTCTGACTGACGTTGAGTTCAACATTTGAAACAGCCTGACTTCTTTGGATAAAAACATCGGTACCATCATTTTGAGTAACCTGACTTAAGCTTCTATTCAAATTCGGCAATGTTGCATCCATGTATATCTCAGGATAAAAAGACCTCCAAAAAGATTTATTACTGTAAAACCCATTCTTGTAGCGATTTTTAGCCACATGCATTTGTAGCGACTGATCTTTTGCCATTTGAACCGCTTGATCGAGGGTTAAACGAAGGGTATCTTGAGCTATGCTTTCCACGCAAAAGACAAACAAAGCAAAGAGAAAAAACAGGGAAAATCGTTTATTCATAACGAAGAGAGTTAACAGGGTCTTTTGCAGCAGCTTTCTTGGCTGGAAAGTAGCCAAACATTACTCCTACCGCTGCAGAAACACCAAATGAAACTATTACTGACCAAAGTGACACAATGGTCTTTATTTCAAATACACTACTGATGATTTGTGCCAATGCTAATCCTAACAAAACACCAAATAGGCCACCAAACACACTAATAATCAATGCTTCCATAACAAACTGCACTCTAATATCTCTCTTTTGCGCACCAATAGCCATTCGCAATCCTATTTCTTTGATGCGTTCCATTACTGAAGCCAGCATAATGTTCATGATTCCTATTCCGCCAACGATAAGAGAAATTCCAGCTATAGCACCCAACACCAGATTAAAGATGTTCTTGGTTTTTTGCTGTTGTTTTAGCAATAATTCGGGAACAGTTATTTTAAAATCTTCTACACCATTGTGAAGTCGTTTTAGCCTTCGCTGAATAATATCTACAGTAGCTTTTAAATGTTCTGTCTCATCAACCTGCACGACTAGTTTACTCAGCTGATGGTATTCTTTCAAATCTTTTTCATCTTCAGCTGTTGCATCCTCATCATCATCGCTATAACTGCTATTGATCATTTTTTCAGTGATCAAATCTTTGTTTTTGTAACGCAACAGCATTGTTTCAATAGGAATAAAGACCTCTGAACGTAACGAATTCACTCCCATCTCCTCAAGTTCATCACTTATCTGATCATCTGCAACTACAATATCAATAATGGTAAACCACACGTTTCCACACTTCAGGCGTTTACCAATCGGATTATCATAAGGAAAGAGTTTTTTTACCAATCCGCTTCCGATAATGCATACTGGATCATGATTGTTTATCTGGTAATCACTAAAAACTTTTCCATTTTTTGTTTTCACCATATAGACATCAAAGTACTCAGGAACAACACCATGCAATGTTGTTGATGCTTGTCTGCCACTTGAAACAGCGGTAAGATCATATGAAATTTGCGGACTAACTGCTTCTACCGTGGGAATACCTTTTAACATAGCCTCTGCATCTGAAATAGATAGCCCCGGAGAATACTTATTTTTCTTTTTCTGGCTGGTAGAACTTCCTGCCGCCATAGATTCAGCACTGGCCTGAGGGGTAATTACCACATTGTTAACTCCTACCAATTTTATTTGCTCTAGTACTTCTTGCTCTGCACCTTTACCTACTGCCATCATTGAAATGACCGCTGCCACTCCAAAAATAATCCCCAATGCGGTAAGCATACTTCGCACGCGATTGGCAATAACTGCTTCAAAAGCAATAATAAAATTGTGCTTATTGCGCTCAAATAATGCATAGATTCTATTCATTATAAGCGCTCTATTTGTAAGGGTTCTTCTGTCTTCGTATTACTCAATAAAACCTCTTCACCTTCTGCCAGCCCTTCTTCAACTATAATAAAATTATCATTGGCAACACCCACTTTGATTTCAGTAGCAACACTTCCTATTCCATCTCTCTTGTAGACATAAGTAACCGAGTCGCTTTTCATTACCGCTTCAATTGGAATAAACAACACTGATTCATATTTATGAATGTGGATGTTGTTTGATGTTGTCATTGAAGGACGAAGAATGGTATCTACTCTACTTAAGAGAATGTCTACTTCAAATACTTTCGCGTCTGAATTGGGCAATTGCTCTCCAACATTCGCCACGTTTACAATTTTGCCAGAATAGTCTTTATCAGGAAATGCATCTACCTTAATATCTACCGCTTGGTCTTTCTGTACTTTAGAGATATCAATTTCATTAATGTAGGTTCTGGAGATCATGCTTGACATATCCGGCAATGTAGCTACAACCGGATCCCAAGCCGAAACCTGAGAACCTACCTGTATTTTTTTACCATCCCAATCTCGATGATAAACTAACATTCCAGACTTTGGAGCCTTAATGGTGAATTCGTCTATCGTTTGAACAGCTTGCTCATATTTCAACTCCGTTTGGCGGAGTGTTGCTGCTACCTGCGAAACTTTTGCTTCTGCCTGATCTTTTTTAATCTGGTAATTCTGTACTGCCTGATCGTGCTCACGCTCCGCTTTTTCTAAGTTAATTTCTGCCTGACGAATAGTTGCCGGTGGCTCGTATTTTGATTGTTTTAGAATCAGCTCTTTCTCTTCCAATGCATATTTTAGATTCACTAAATTGTCTCTTGCTTCGCGAAGTGTTAAGGCCGTATCAAGTCTTTCTGCTTTGTATTCAGAAGTTATTTTATCGAGCTCAGTACCAATCTCTTTTAGCTTATTGGCCAATTCACTACGGTCGAGTTCAGCAATGTACTCTCCTTTGTTAACGTATGTACCTTCTGCAATTAGATCTGTAATTTTTGTGTTCCAGACTCCTACTCTGCGCATTCCTCTCGGGCCCATTATTTTTTCAGAGTGTTCTGCATTTAATTCTCCGGTAGCAACAACATTAATTTCAAATGGCCCATGCTCTACTTTGGCATAAATTTGCTCTTGATCTTCATCTCCGGAAGAATACCATATAGCAGCGACTATTCCCAGTAAAACTACTACGATGAGTAATTTGGATACTGGCTTCAGGTTTTTCAACATTCAGTTTAGGTTTTTCATTAAACAGGGTAGAAATTTTCACATAGTGAGCCTACAATAATAGAAGGATTAATTGCTCAATTCAACCATCTTTGCTGTTAAAAATGATTAAAAACAGAATTAAGCATGCAAATTGACTTCTCAAAAAAGTGGCTCCAGTGGATAACGCTAATTCTTCTTGCTTTTGTATGGGGCAGCTCATTTATTTTGATGAAACGAGGTCTGGATAGCTTTGAACCCAACGAGGTTGCAGCCTATCGCATCTTTACTGTTTTTGTGGTTCTGGCTCCTTTTTCATTCAAACACATTTCCTATTTAAAAGGATCTACAGGCTTGCCTTTATTGGCCGTTGGTTTATTCGGGTCTGCTTTTCCTTATTTCTTATTTGTTATTTCTATTACACAAATAACCAGCTCATTAAGTGGTATCCTCAACTCACTAACACCGCTTTTCACATTACTCTTTGCGCTATTGCTATTCAAACAACATTTTAAAAAGTCTAGTATTATAGGTGTTTCGCTAGGCTTTGTAGGTGCTGCTGGCCTTATCTATTTTTCGGGAAGTGAGCCATCATTCGATGCTTTTAACCTTTATGTTTTACTCCCCATTATTGCAGCAGCCAGTTACGGAGTAAATGTTAACATCATCAAGATGTACTTACAAACTGTTCCTTCTTTAGCGGTAACAGCCCTTTCTTTTTACATCATTGGCCCTCTGGCCGGAATTTATTTATTTGGTTTCACAGACTTTATTGACCACCTGACCAATTCTCCAGAAGGCTTCCAGAGTTTAGGCTATATCACTATTCTTGCAGTAATTGGAACAGCACTAGCCGTTTACATCTTCAATTTGCTCATTAAAGAAACCAGTGCATTATTTGCTTCAAGTGTAACTTACATGATTCCGGTTTTTGCCATCTTGTGGGGTGTTCTTGATGGCGAACGTTTTTCAATGGTTCAATTTATCTTTGTAGGAGTTATTCTTTTGGGTATTTCATTGATTAACAACAAACGAAGATTTCAGAAATGATTTGCCTGTAGTAATATTTTGTCTATTTTTGCACCCCTTTATAAACATTAGATTGTTAATCAGTATATTAAACAAACACAGATGTACGCAATTGTAGAAATAGCAGGGCAGCAATTCAAAGTTGCAAAAGACCAACAACTCTATGTGCATCGTTTAGAGAACAAAGAAGGTGAATCAGTAACTTTCGATAAAGTTCTTTTAATCGATAACGATGGAAAAGTAAATGTTGGCGCCCCGGTTATCAGCGGTGCTACCGTAACAGCAAAAGTTGTTGAGCACCTTAAAGGAGACAAAGTAATTGTCTTCAAAAAGAAAAGAAGAAAAGGTTACAAGAAGAAGAATGGTCACAGACAGTACCTTACTTCAATTGTAATTGAAGGTATTTCTGAAAAAGGTGGAGCAAAAGCAGCGGCTAAGCCTGCAGCTAAAAAAGAAGAAGCTCCAGCAACTGAAGAAAAGAAACCTGCTGCTAAAAAAACAACAGCTAAGAAAACAGCTGTTAAAGCAGACGAGAAAAAAGCACCAGCTAAGAAAGCAACAACTGCTAAAAAAGCAGCTGCTGAGAAAAAAGCTGAAGAACCAAAAGAAGAAAAGTAAGAATCAATTAAACTGATAAAACCATGGCTCACAAGAAAGGTGTCGGTAGTTCGAAAAACGGTCGCGAGTCGCACAGTAAACGACTTGGAGTTAAAATTTTCGGTGGCCAGGCGGCAAAAGCCGGAAACATTATTGTTCGTCAACGTGGAACAAAACATCACCCAGGTGAAAATGTAGGAATGGGTAAAGACCATACTCTTTTTGCTTTAATTGATGGTGTTGTTCGTTTTGATCGCAAAAAAGGTGACAAATCCTTTATTTCAGTTGATCCTTTCGAGGCTTAATTGAAACCTGAATATTATTTTATTGTAATCCCGGGAGGTTTCTTCCGGGATTTTTTGTTTTTATGAACTTTACCCTGACAGATTAGTCTTAATTTTATCCACCCTAAATTTATTGAAACACCATGTTGCAGATAGCATACATCAGAGAGAATAAAGCAGAGGTGATTGAACGCCTCAAAGTAAGAAATTTTGATGGCGAAGAGATCATCAATAAGCTTTTGGAAGTTGATCAGAAAAGACGTGAAACCCAAGGTCAACTCGATGCCAACCTTGCAGAAGCAAATACCATTTCTAAACAAATTGGTGGGCTTTACAAAGAAGGCAAACGTGAAGAAGCTGATGCTTTAAAAGCAAAAACTGCTGAATTAAAGGAAACGAATAAGGCGCTTCAAGAAATGCTTTCTATCTCAGAAAATGAAATGCAAGAATTGCTCTATCACATTCCTAATGTACCCAACCCACAAGTTCCAGCAGGAAAATCTGATGAAGACAATGAGATAATTGATACTCATGGGGATGCTCCAACATTACACGATGGTGCAGTTCCTCACTGGGAATTAGCTTCTAAATACAACCTTATTGACTTTGAATTAGGTGTAAAAATTACAGGAGCAGGTTTCCCTGTTTATCGTGGAAAAGGTGCTCGCTTACAAAGAGCTTTGTTGAATTTTTTCCTTGATCATGCTACTGAAGCAGGTTATCAAGAAACACAGCCACCTTTATTGGTAAATGAAGCTACGGGATACGGAACAGGCCAATTACCTGATAAAGAGGGTCAAATGTACCATACGGAATTGGATCATCTTTACCTTATTCCAACAGCAGAGGTTCCTGTAACGAACATTTTTAGAGATGTTATCTTAAAAGAAGATGACTTCCCTCAAAAATTGTGTGGTTACACACCATGTTTCCGTAGAGAAGCGGGTTCTTATGGTAAAGATGTTAGAGGGCTAAACCGTTTGCACCAATTTGACAAAGTAGAAATTGTACAGGTTGTTCACCCTGATAACTCTTACGAAACACTTGATCAAATGGTAAGTTATGTAAGAAGTTTACTTGAAAAACTTGAACTCCCTTACCGCGTAGCAAAATTGTGTGGTGGAGATCTTGGATTTACTTCAGCTCTTACATTTGACATGGAAGTTTATTCTGCTGCACAAGACAAATGGCTAGAAGTAAGTAGTATTTCAAACTTTGAAAGTTTTCAGGCCAATCGCTTAAAATGTCGTTTCAAAGGAAAAGATGGAAAAACGCATTTAGCCCATACATTAAATGGTAGTGCTTTAGCATTTCCTCGTATTCTGGCTGCATTGTTAGAGAATAATCAAACACCAGAAGGCATCAAAATTCCAAAAGCTTTGGTACCTTACACCGGATTTGAAATCATTCAATAAGTATTATGAGATATTTACTTTTAACTATTGTTTCCCTCTCTCTTTTTAGCTGTTCCAACTCACAATTCGAAGCAGAAATCAAGCGCATTGATTCTCTTCAGTTGCGACTTGCTGTTGCAGAAAAGCAAATTGATTCAGTGAATCAAGACATGCTTTTAGATTTGGCTGGAAATGCTAGCAATCAATTGAAGTTTATTCAAAAGAATTACAGAGACACCATGAGCAAAGATTTGGCCTTTGCACTAGGTGAATACAAATCTGCTTATCGCAACATGCAGAAATTGATTAAGCGTGCCAACCATACAAAAGAAGAGTTAGAAAAAAGCGAAAAGCAATTGATCAACCTAAAAGCAGACATTGTAAACAATCTCCTTTCGAAAACTCAGGTTGAAGAATTCCTGAAAAACGAAACGGAAATTGCCGGAGAAGTAATTGCCAGCGCTTCAGCCTACCCAAAAGCCAGTGATCGTTATGTAGCCAATTATAACGGCATATATCCTTTGGTAGATTCTGTCATTCATGAAATGAATATCAACGGAATTCGTTAACCCAATATGCCAAGAATATTCTTTATTGTCATCATCGGAATTTTGTGCGGACTCTCTCTTGGAGCTTCTGCACAAATTTCTGATGAACAATTGGCCGAAGAATATTTCAACCAAGGAGAATTTGCTAAAGCAGAACTCTACTACGAAAAGCTCTACGGACAAATCCCATCAAGCTTTCATTTTTCACGTTATTACGAATCGCTTTTAGGACAAGATAAATATGATGCAGCCGAAAAGCTCATTAAGCGGTTTATTCGTAAAAACCCACAAGATCTTACACTTCGCATAGAACTTGGCCAATTGTATAACCGATTAGGTGAAAATGAGAAGGCCGAAAAAGAATTCCAAGCTGTAATTAAAGGATTAGATGGCAATCAAGGATACATCATTACCATCGCCAGGAAGTTTGTTCAAGCCGGGGAAAACGAATATGCCCTCCAAACTTATGAGAAAGGTAGAAAGCTCATTCGTGGATTTTATTCTTTCAATTATGAAGTAGCTGAGCTCTACGGCCAAATGAAGCAATATGACCAAATGGTAGCGCTTTATCTGGAAATGATTGAAACCAATCCCGGTTATTTGCAGACCATTCAAAATGCATTGAACCGTAACTTTGACTTTGAAGATCCGGGTGAAAGTACCGAAGCTTTACGCAAAGGTTTATTGGAAAAAGTACAAAAGAATCCTGATGAATATGTATTCAGCGAGATGCTCATTTGGCTCTACCTCCAACAAAAAGATTTCTATGGTGCATTTGCACAAACCAAAGCATTAGACAAGCGAAAAAACGAATCGGGAAAACGCTTATTAGCGTTGGGTCAACTTTACAAAAACAATGAAGACTATAAGCTGGCCGAAATGTGTTTTGATGCTGTTATTAAATACGGTAAAAAAGCCCCTTATTACCATGAAGGTTATCGTCAGAAATTGAGTACGCAAAAAATTCAACTGGAAGAAAACTATACAGCTACAGTTACTGACTGGCAGCCTTTAGCTGAAGAATACAAGCAATATATTGCTGAAGAGGGAATAACCTATGCTACTGAAGCTGTAGTCAGAGAGTATGCAGAGGTACTGGCCTTAAGATTAGGTCATTTAAATGAATCAATTGCTTTATTGGATGAATTGCTTGCTACTCCCCGATTACCAGAAACAGCTATTGCATTGGCTAAAATAGACTTGGGTGATTACTATTTGATGAAAAATGAAGTTTGGGAGGCCGCACTACTTTATGGTCAGGCAGAGAAAATGTTTAAGTATGACCCTATTGGAGAAATAGCCAAATTCAAATATGGAAAAATCGGTTACTATATGGGTGATTTTGACTGGGCAAAGGCACAATTAGATGTTTTGAAAGGCTCAACGTCCAAACTTATCGCCAATGATGCCATGTACATTTCATTACTAATCACAGACAACACGACTATCGATACCACTTATGTTCCAATGGAAATGTTTGCCCGCGCTGATTTGTATACCGAGCAAAAAAGATACGCTGAAGCCATCACTACTTTAGACTCCATTAACATCAAATACCCCGGCCATTCGTTAGAAGATGATATTCTTTATCTGCGCTATAAGATTTATTTCAAGCAGGCTCAATTTGAAAAAGCAGCAGAAGCACTTCAGCAAATTTCTGAGCAATATAGCGATGATATTCTAGGAGACGAAGCCCTTTATTATTTGGGCGTTTTATACGAAGATCAACTACATGATAAAGAGAAAGCAAAAGCCTCTTTCCAACAGCTTTTAGTTGATTTTCCGGGAAGCGTTTTTGTAGCAGAAGCACGTAAACGTTTCCGAGAGCTTAGAGGAGATCAACTTAACTGATCGACTTGTTCTACCTTTGCAACGCAAAAATCAAACACATGATTATTTACAACGTAACGGTTAAAATCGATAACGAAGTTCATAACGATTGGCTAAACTGGATGAGAACCCAACATATTCCAGATGTTATGGCCACTGGAAAGTTTATCGAATACCGCATGACAAAAGTGATGATGGACGACCCTGAAGGAACTAATTACTCTATTCAATACTTGTGTAACAGCATGGATGATCTACAGGATTATCAAGAAAATCATGCGAAAGCATTGCAAGAAGAACACCTCAATAAATACAAAGACAAATTTGTTGCGTTCAGGACATTATTAGAAATGGTTGATCACAACTCAAATCTTTAAGGAAGGTAAAACGGATGAACGTACGCCCTAAAAAACATCTGGGACAGCATTTCCTCACAGACATGAGTGTTGCCGAACGTATTGCGCAAGGGCTCACAGGAAATGGTTATGACAAAGTATTGGAAATAGGTCCCGGAACTGGCGTATTGACTCAATTCCTACTCAAAAACAACCAGTTTGAAACTACAGTTATTGAGTTAGATACCGAATCGGTAGCATACCTTCACCAACATTTTCCAGAGTTGGAAGGACGTATTTTGTCTGAAGATTTTCTCAAGTATGACCTCCACCAATTTTCTACAGCTCCTTTTGCTGTAGCGGGAAATTTCCCTTACAACATTAGCTCTCAGATTTTATTTAAAGTATTCGATTACCGCGATCAGGTTCCTGAATTAGTGGGTATGTTCCAAAAAGAAGTGGCCGAGCGTGTTGCATCTCCCCCCGGATCTAAAAGTTATGGCATCTTAAGTGTTTTGCTGCAAGCTTATTATTCCATCGAATACTTATTTACCGTTAGCGAAAACGTATTCAATCCTCCTCCCAAAGTCAAGAGTGGGGTAATTCGCATGGTTCGCAACGATGTTCAGCATTTAGATTGTGATGAAGCTTTCTTTAAAACCGTAGTAAAAACAGGGTTTAACCAACGAAGAAAAACACTGCGTAATAGCCTTAAATCATTGGCTCCTTCAAAAGAGGTTTTAGTACATGAATTGTTTAGCCAACGCCCTGAGCAACTATCAGTTGATGAGTTTGTTCAGTTGGCTCAAATGCTAAAAGCAGAATAAAACACATCAGGTTTATCTTTTGCCTTTTCGTTAAGCCTTGCCCACACGGACCTCTACGCAGAAAAGAAATGCTATTTTTGATTGCGAAACGCAGTGGCAGCAATGAATTTTGAACTCACCAAAGAATATTTAACAGACTTACAGGTTGCAATCGATGCCTCTGACGAAGCAAAAATGATTGAACTTGTTGGTGAGTTACACCCTGCCGACATTGCCGAGATTCTTGATGAGTTAGATCTTGAAAGTGCTCAAATATTGGGCAAAGTACTTCCTGGTGACAAAGCTTCAGAGGTATTAATTGAACTGGAGGAAGATGTAAGAGAAAAGTTTCTCAATGCACTTACTTCTGAAGAAATTGCGCATCAGTTTATCGAATACCTTGATTCTGATGATGCTGCCGATATCATTGCCGAACTCCCTGAAGGTAAAAGAGAAGACGTTATCTCTAAACTAGATGATGTTGAACAAGCCAGTGACATTGTAGACCTTCTAAATTATGATGAGGGTACTGCCGGTGCCCTGATGGGAAAAGAAATGATTTGGGTCAACGAAAATTGGTCCGTTACTCAAAGCGTAAAGGAAATGCGTAAACAGGCAGAGCAAATGGAACAAGTTTATGCTGTTTATGTGATTGACGATAACAATAAATTACTCGGCTTACTTTCAGTCAAAAAACTACTGCTTGCACCTGTAAAAGAAACCATCTCTCACCTCTATACCAATAACATTACCTATGTAAAAACCTACACTCCTCAAGAAGAAGTGGCTGCTATTATGGAAAAGTATGATCTTGTGGTTTTGCCTGTAGTAGATGAGCTGAATCGTCTTGTAGGACGCATTACAATTGATGATGTGGTAGACGTAATTCGTGAAGAAACCGGACGTGACTATCAAATGGCATCTGGTATCTCTAGCGATGTAGATCAATCGGATACCGTATGGCAATTGACACGTGCGCGATTGCCTTGGTTACTTATCGGCATGATGGGAGGATTGACCAGCGCAATGGTTATTGGAACATATGAAACAGCAATTGCTTTAGTTCCGGCCATGGCTTTTTTCATCCCGCTGATTACTGCAATGGGAGGGAATATCGGGGTGCAATCTTCAGCCATTATTGTGCAAGGTTTAGCCAACAATTCTCTCCAAATGGGAGGTATGATGTCTAAGCTTTCCAAAGAATTTATGGTTGCAGCCGTTAACGGAAGTGTATTGGCTTCTTTGGCTTTGTTAGGCAGTTACCTCATTTATGGTGATTATCACTTGGGCATTACTGTTTCTTTAGCATTGATGACCAATATTATTGTAGCGGCACTTTTAGGTACTTTCGTTCCTTTGGTTTTAGACAAATACAAAATTGATCCTGCCTTGGCAACAGGTCCGTTTATTACCACCATGAACGACATTATTGGCCTGTTCATCTATTTCTTTGTTGGCCAGCTGGTCTATGCTTACCTCTAATATGAAAGTAGTTTTTATTGATACGGTTCACCCTATTCTGGAAAACCGATTGACGGCAGCAGGATATGAATGTATTGATGCTACAACTGTTGAACACAATAAAGTTTTAACCCTATTGGAAACGGCCAATGGCGTTGTAATTCGCAGTAAATTCAAGCTTACCAAGGAAGTATTTGATTGTGCTACCAACTTAAAATTCATAGCACGCTCAGGCTCAGGATTAGAAAACATTGACCTTAACGAAGCTGAAAAAAGAGGTGTAAAAGTATTTAACTCTCCCGAGGGCAATCGCGATGCGGTAGCTGAACATGCATTGGGTATGTTACTGGCTTTGTTCAATCATTTTCTCCGAGGAGATGCCGAAGTACGAAAAGGAATCTGGCAGAGAGAAGCCAACCGTGGAGTGGAACTCAAAGAGAAAACCGTTGGTATTATTGGTTATGGTGTCATGGGAAAAGCTTTTGCTCAACGCCTTAAAGGATTTGGCTGTAAGGTTATTGCTTACGACAAGTACAAAACCAATTATTCAGACGAGTTTGCAAAAGAAGTATCTCTACAGCACCTCTTGCGCTACAGCGATGTGGTAAGCTTGCACCTTCCGTTGACTGAAGAAACCAACATGATGGTTAACTCTGGGTTTTTACAAGCATTTGACAAACCATTTTACCTAATCAACACTTCCAGAGGGCCTATTTTAAAAACGGAAGCTTTGGTTCAAGCATTAGAAAATGGAAAAGTACTGGGAGCCTCCTTGGATGTTTTAGAATACGAAAGCACCTCATTTATGGAACTTAGCGAAAGCCAACTTCCTGAAACGTTTAGAAAATTGGTTCAATTTGAAAACGTGATTTTATCACCTCATGTGGCCGGTTGGACAGTTGAATCTTATGAAAAACTCAGCACTTTTTTAGCCGATAAAATTCTGGCTGAGTTTGGCCCTCAATAACATCCCTTCAGTTTTATTCTTCCACACACTTTTCCGTAACCTTTAATCTATTTTTAATAAGTCTAAATAAGATTAAATAATACATTTGCCGAAATTTTGTAGTTCCCCACTACTCGATTAAAACAAGAATGGGAAAGAAAAAAGGAAAAGCTACCCTCAGAAAGACAATTGCATGGTTACACTTGTGGCCAAGTTTAGTATCAGCACTGTTCATTATCTTCATTGCTTTAACAGGTACTATCATTGTATATGCCGATGAGATCATCAATTTAGCCAACGATGAAGTGCTACATGTTGAAACGGTTGGCGATCAAAAACTAACGTTTGAAGAACTTCTTCAAGCCTTTAAAAAAGAGTTCCCTAACAGGAACCCAAATTATGCCAATACCTATAAAGATCCTTCGCGTTCGGTAAAAATCAATTCCTTTGATCGTGAAAAAGGGTTGCGTTTAATTTACATGAATCCATACACTGGAGAGGTGATGAAAGACGATGGCACCATTCACTTTTTCTATACCATGGCACACCTTCATGCCATGTTTAATTGGCACGGACCCGGAGAATGGATTGTAGCCATTTTTACCATTGTATTCTTCATTGAATTATTAGCCGGTTTATACCTCTGGTGGCCAAAAAAATGGAATAAATCAGGAAGGAGAGCTAGTTTTTCAATCCGCTGGAAAGCTAAAACCAAATGGATCAATTACGACCTTCATAATGTTGTAGGATTCTATTCATTGGTCTTTACGTTGATTCTTACCACAACAGGATTGATTATCGCTTTTAAGCCTATTGCACATTTCACGATCAATACGTTTGGCGGAGATGCAGATCATGTATGGGAATCCTCTTTGCCGGTTTCAGATTCAACTCAAACTGCTTTAGATTTATTCCCTATTGTAGACAATTATTTCGAGCAAGAACCTTGGGCTGAAGTTGCACAAGTTTCAACCTACAAAGTAAACGAGCAAGGCTTTTACATGTTCTCTTTATCGAACATGGTTGGGCTAAAAAGTAGAGATGGAAACTACCCCGTTTTTGTAAACAAATACAGTGGTAAAAACCTGAATCCACCTGAAAGCGCTTTGCTTCACGAAAATATTGAGAACACCTATTGGTCGCTACACATGGGTACTTGGATGGGACAACTAGGGAAACTACTTACCTTTCTTGGTGGAATAATCGCTACAAGTTTACCCATCACCGGATTTTTCATCTGGTGGAACAAACGCAAAAAACCTTCTTATAACTAGTTCATTTTATGCTTATTAAGCATCAACTATTCTAAACCCAAAGAAATTTATTTTATTTTCAATATTTATTGAAAGTTTAGAATTTTATACTACATTTGCTTCATGCAAAACAGAAAGAACAATAGTTATTAGTAAGGCAATAAAAAATTTTACTTGCTAATTTTCAATAATTACTGAAAGTTTAAAACAAACACACATGCAGCTCAACACATTAACATACATCATATACAGCCTCATCATGGCCTTCATCATTATCTATGTTGGCTGGCGGTTTTATATCAACGGAGAGCATTATCTCCATGAAATTTTTAGTGATGCAATAATGGTTCGCTTTATCAACCGACTTCTGCTCATTGGCTATTACCTTGTTAACCTGGGATATGTAGCTGTAACACTTAACAATTGGCCTACCATCAAATCGTATTTGCAATTGCTGGAGGCCATTAGTACCAAAGCTGGTTTCATCATTCTCTCGTTAGGCATTTTGCACTATTTCAACATGCTATGGATTAGAATATTAAAACTCTATTATAAAACAACTTAATACATCACGATCATGGAAACACTTGAATTAATCAAGGCCAGTAATGCCAAAATGATTTTCATCAGTTACTTATTTTACCTTCCCATTGTTATTGCTCTCACTTTTTTTGTAGCAAAGAGTTTATTCAAGAACGGAAAGGTATTTATGCTCGACATTTTTAGAGGACGAGAAGAAATTGCAACAGCTACCAATCGCTTGTTTGAAATGGGGTTCTACCTCTTAAATGTTGGTTTTGCTCTACTCATTTTAAAAATCGAATTCAATAGTCATCTTGCCTTTACACATCAAAAAATGATTGAAGCATTGAGTACAAAAATTGGTGGATTCAGCATTTATTTGGGCATTATGCTTTTCCTTAACCTCTTTCTTTTCTTTAGAGGAAAACGCAAAGCCAAAGAAAATGCACGTTTCGACCCGGAACCAACCATTTAGATGTTATAAAAGCTCTCTTTTAGGGAGCTTTTTTCTTTTGCTCTTGTGACCAATAACCTCAGTAATTCCATTTCCGTATTACCTTTGGAAACCAAAATAGCATTCGCATGAAACTCTGGGACAAAGGATACACAACTGACAACATTGTTGAACGTTTTACGGTAGGAAAAGACCGTGAGTTAGATTTAAAATTGGCGAAACATGATGTTGCCGGTAATAGAGCCCATGCTCAGATGTTAGCATCTATTGGTTTATTGACTTCTGATGAATTATCTGATATTCTAAAAGGATTAGAAATTATTGCTAAGACTATTGAAGAGGGAACTTTCAAAATTGAAGAACAATTTGAAGATGTTCACTCTAAAGTAGAATTCGAATTGGTTAAACTCATCGGAGAAGCTGGAAAGAAAATTCATTCAGCTCGTTCTAGAAACGATCAGGTTTTAGTGGATTTACATTTATATGTGAAGGAAGAAATTGAAACCATCAAAACACTCATACAACAACTTTTCGACACCTATATTCAGTTAGCTAAAGAGCACAAAGAAGTTTTAATTCCGGGTTATACACACATGCAAGTTGCTATGCCTTCTTCTTTTGGAGTTTGGTTTAGCGCTTATGCAGAAGCTTTGATTGACGATGTAATTATGCTGAATGCGGCATACAAAATTGCCGATCAAAACCCACTGGGATCAGCTGCTGGTTATGGTTCTTCGTTTCCGATTAATCGTACAATGACAACAGAAATACTAGGCTTTGAAACCCTAAAGTATAATGTAGTTGCAGCACAAATGAGTCGCGGAAAGTTGGAAAAAACGTTGAGTTATGCAATGGGCTCAGTTGCCGGAACACTTTCTAAATTCTCTGCAGATGTGTGCTTGTACATGAGCCAAAACTTCAATTTCATTGGTTTCCCTAAAGAATTGACAACAGGGTCTAGTATCATGCCGCACAAACAAAACCCCGATGTTTTTGAATTGATGCGCGCTAAATCAAACAAGATTCAGAATTTACCGAATGAAATTACGCTTTTAACCAACAACCTAACTAGTGGTTATCATCGTGATTTTCAGCTATTGAAAGAAAGCATGATGGATGCGATTGAAACGTTAAAAGACAACCTAGAGGTTTGCAATTTCATGCTACAGCATATTATCGTAAAAGAAGGCATTTTAGACAACCCTATTTACGATTACCTCTACTCAGTTGAGGAGGTAAATAAACTGGTTATGAACGGCATGAGCTTCCGCGATGCTTACAAACAACTGGGACAAGAAATCTTAGCCGGAAACTTTAAACCGGAAAAAACGGTACAACACACTCACGAAGGAAGTATTGGCAATTTGTGTTTGGATGAAATTCGTGAAAAGATGAAAAGAGTTAGGGAATAATTACTTCCCTAACGCCACTTTTATTGCCTTCACAGTAGTATCAATATCTTCTTGAGAAACAATACCCATGTGACCTACACGGAAATATTGGTTTCTAATTGCCCCTAGCAACCCTCCGGCAATTACCACTCCTTCTTGGTTGACTTTACCAATAAACTCACCTCCATTTATTCCTTCCGGATAATAAGGAGCAGTTAACGTGTTAGCAGCAATGGCTTCTGATTTTGGAATAATTTTCAAGCCCATATCTGTCATAGCTTTTCTGAATTCAGCAGCCAATTTTCTGTGTCTTTCAAAACGCGCATTCATACCTTCCTCCAACATCAGCTCAAGACTTACCTCCAAAGCTTGAATCAGGTTTACGGGTGGTGTTCCAAAATAACTAGGGTTCCCATTTTCATAGGCTTGCATAATTGGCCACCAATTGCTCCAATCACAATAGTAATTCCCAACAGGGGTTTTGCGGCTATTCCATGCTTTAATTGCTCTTTGAGAAGCTACCATTAGAGCCAATCCTGGAGGAACACCTATGGCTTTTTGACTCGCTGTGATCACAACATCCAATCCCCATTCAGACTGACGAATTTCTTCTCCGGCAACAGAGCAGACACCATCTAAAATGGTTAACACATTGTGTTTATGCCCTAAGAATCCCATAGCCTGAGCATCCATTAACACAGCGGTAGAAGTATCTACATGAGTAAAGGTCATCACCTTATAGTTATCTTTAGACAAAGCTGCATCTACCTCTTCAGGGGTTACAACTTCACCAAGTTCAGCTTCAAGGATAGTAACTTCAGCTCCATACCTTTTTAAAATATCGGCATAACGTTGACCAAAATATCCTGATGAGACCACTAAGGCTTTATCTCCTGCTTCAATCAAATTACAAGCCGCCATATCCATGGCTAATGTTCCTGAACCCGCAACTACAAAAGGCTGTCCTGTTGGCTCCAACCATACTTGGCGCATTAAATAAAGCGCATTTCCAAACGATTCGATAAAAGCCGGATCGGTATGACTTAGCGTTGGTTTTCCCAATGCTTCTATCACTTTGGGATGAAATTCAATAGGACCAGGAATCATTAACAGTTTTGATGTACTCATAGCAAATAGTTTGATGCTACTAACTTAAACCGAATTGATCAAAAAAGGGAGAAAAAGGTTCGCTTATTCTGCTATTTCCGCAATTTTTCGCTGCTCTGCCTTCCGCATAAGTTTCAGGAACAATAAAGCTGTAGTATAAGTATCTCCACTTGCACTGTGCCTTGCCTCTGGCACAATCTCATAATCTTTACACAATGCATCGAGGTTTTTAAATGCTTTCTTTCCGGCATAGCCACTCATCATAGGATTTTCGATACGCGCACCCAATTGAGCGGTATCAACAGTTTTGTTTAGTAATTCAAACCCAAAGTGCTCTTTCATTAACTGATCTAAACAGCCTTTATCAAACGCTACATGATGCCCTACCAGAACACTGTTCCCAATAAATTTCAATACGGCCAGAATAAAATGATATTCATCTGCACCTTGGAGTGTATCGCTTTTAGTAACATGATGAATTTCTGCAGCTTGAATAGCATTTTCACCAATATTGAGGTATCCTTCCAAACGGTCTTTCAGACGAATTTGACCATTTTCCACACGTACAAAAGCAAAAGAAAGAATGTGGTCTTTAGCTGTATTTAATCCTGTGGTCTCCAAATCAAACACTACATAAGAAGTCTCTCGAACAGATGATTTGATCTTTCTCCCTTCCTCAATTTGACGAAGGTAAAGCTGCACTTCTTCCGGAAAGTGATCTACTTGTTTGGGAATTGTTTTCTTATTGCTCCAGAACTTCCACATCTATACCGGCTTTATTAAATGTTGAATGGAAGCAATAGGTTCAAATGTTTGTTTCAACACTTGTTTTTCCAATGGTGTAAGGTGTGAAGGATCCACAAATCTCCCATCTGTATTGTACTTTAAGCCTTCATAAGCGCGCATACGCATAAAAATTTCATACGCTACAGCACAATCTTCATAGCGTACACTGTTAGCATCATCTGCCTGCATTAAGCGTTTGTAGCGTTCTATGGTATTAGACGGGAACATGGTATTGAACTCTAATGTTTGCAAACGCGCTGCATCAGCCAAAGGCATCATTGCTCTGGCTTTAATGTCAAAAGTGTTTTTATGCTCGCCTCCTTTTTCCAATAGAAGATTTTTGAAAAAGCCTAATGGTGGCGGATTACGCAACGCATTCTCTGCCAAAAAGCTGATGTAACGCCTGTTGCCTTTGTAGTTGCTGTAAATCGATTTTTGCAGCTGATCGGCCAATGCCGCATTACCAAAGAAGGGCATCAAATCAAAGAAGATGGTTGAATGCAATAACGCTTCTTCTTCTGGGATACTAATCCACTTTCTAAATTGATTTTCCCATTCATCAATGGACATAATCCACCGCTCGTTATTGGCCTGAATACCTGCTTTATCACTTTCATAACCGTAGAAAATGAGCTTTTCAAAAACAGCATCTGCCAATTGTTTCAACGCTGTTTGAGTTGATGGATTCTCGCTTGAATAAACAATTGCACTATCCAAATCCGTACGAATCACTTGCTCACCACGAGCTGTACTTCCAAGTGCTAACCAACAAAAATCAGCCTCGGTAATTGAAAGTTGATGGTGTTCAATCGATTTATAAATCACAAGGTTGAGTAACTCTCGATTAAACCCCTGAACAATGCGCGCCACATCCAAAATAGGATGGTCATTCATCACTAAATTGCGAATGTGTTCATCAAATCTTTCTACTACTTTTTTGACATGCTCATCGTCATCAGACCTGCGTAATTCTTTGATTAGGACTACTGCGTTATTTCCACGCGTTACCAGCAAATCATGATCAGTAACTACTCCTTTCAAAGGTTCTAAAGCTGTTCCGCTATCGGTAATGCACAAATGGTGTGTTCCCAATGCTACCATTTCCATCAGGTACTCTTCAGCAGCTTTTCCTCCCGGAACGGTTTTTACCGGGCTGGTCATAATGGAAGAAATAGAAGCATCGATAGAAACATCTCCGGTCACTACTTTATTCCGAAGGTCGGTATCAGTAACAATACCAATCGGAAAATCCTGTTCATTAACCACAATAATAGAGCCTACTTTTTTGCTCCGCATGATAGTGGCTGCCTCACGTATAACTGTAGTTTCAGCGCATTTTACCGGAGATTTTAAATCGGGCAACCTTACATTTTCAAAAGACGATGAAGCTTGATTGGGCTTAAAAGACCTCAACTGACGATTAATTTCACTCAACTTACGCTTGCGCAATGCCATTCCTGAACTAAAATCGCCAAAGAAAAACTCCATTACACGCGGCTCGTGCACTATGATATTGCGCAATGCATCTACAGGAATTTTGATCAACAACGCTTCCGGATCTGCCTGTGCTGTGGCTTGATAAACTTCAGATGACATGAAAGCCCTTGCACCAAAGATTTCACCTTCACTACACAAGTCAACCAATTCATTGGTTTTAGAAATAATTCTAACCACACCTTTTCTGATGACATAGATAGAATCGTGCAGCAAATCATCAAAATGGAATACGATTTCGTCCTTATCAAAATATTCTATTGAAGCACTAGCCGCTACTGCCGAAAGGTCTTTGGGCTGCATAATATTGAAAGGCGAATGCAGTTTCAAAAATTCGATAATTCTACCAACAATCGATTCTCTTTCTGCTTGTTTATCCTTGTTCATAGAGTATGCTCTTCAGTGTAAATAGTACTGGAATATTTCCCAACACAAGTTAAAAATTCCACCCTGATCCGTTCAATTATTTCTACCAAAATCGTCACATCTTAAAAATCAGGTCTGATTGTAATTCCGATTCGTCTATAAAATCGCCCCGTTTGTCTATTTCATTTTAAATAATGTGTGTGATTTAGTGACTTTGAAAGTGATTTCTTTAAGCAAAATAGCATGAGAATAGACAAATTATTTCTTTTAACACTAATGAGCATGGTGACCACTTCGGCCATCGGACAGTCAAAAGTATGGACACTTGAAGACTGTATTAATTACGCCATAGAAAACAGCATAACAGTAAAAGATGCTGAATTAACCAAAACTAATTCTGAGGTTACGCTAACTTCTTCACAGATGCAGCGCCTTCCGAATTTAACGGGTAGTGCTTCACAAAGTTTCACCAATGGTACCAGTATTGACCCCATTACAAGTGATTATGTGAATCAGCAAATTAACTCAACCAGTGTGGGTTTAAATTCTTCTGTAACACTTTTTCAGGGGTTTCAGACAAACAACCAAATTGCTCAAAACAAACTGTTGGTGAACCAAAACTCGCTGTATGTTGAAGAAGCCAAAAACAGTATCACATTAAGTATCGTAGAAGCATACTTACAAGCATTGTATAACCAAGAAGCTTTAGAAGTGGCACAACAGAACCTTAACTCTTCTGAAAAAGAAGTAGAACGTTCGCAAGCCAACTTTGAAGCCGGGAACTTAGCGAAGAAAGATCTTTTAGATGCTCAAAGTCAGGCCGCTTCAAACAAATACAGCTTAATTTCTGCTCAAACCAACTATGAGCAGCAAATGCTAACACTTAAGCAACTGTTAGAGTTACAGCCTGAAGACGCGTTTGAAATACAAACTCCTGATGATGAATTTGAAGGAACAATAGTTCCTAACAAAATGGAAGTATACCAACAAGCATTAGAGATCATGCCTGAAATCAATGCCAGCGAAATGAACATTGAAATCAATGAAAAAGATGTGAGCATAGCAAGAGGAGGCTACTTACCCACCTTATCACTTTCAGGAAGTTTAGGTTCGGGATACACTAGCACACAAGACCTAAGTTTTGCTGATCAGATGGATTTGAACTACAACCAGCGTTTAGGTTTATCGTTAAGCATTCCAATTTTTAACCGCTACAGCACAAAAGCACAGGTGCAAACCGCACAAATCAACATTCAAAAAGCACAATTGAATTTGATTAGTGCCGAAAAAGAACTGTATCAAAAAATTGAAACAGCATGGCAGAATGCACGTGCTGCTCAAGAGCAATTACTATCGGCAAAAGTAGCCAGAGATGCTGCCTTATCAGCCTATGAATTGGCACAACAACAACATGAATTAGGTGCTATGAGTACTATTGATTTAGTGGTAAGTCAAAACACTTATACTGCCGCTGAGCAAACCTACATTCAGGCCAAATACTTAAGCATTTTATACACACAACTTTTAGCATTTTATCAAGGAAACGACATAAAGCTTTAATCGAATGAAAAATAACAAAGCAAAAATCATCATCGGAATTGTAGTCATTGCTGTAATAGCAGGAACTGCTTATTACTTCCTTGGAAAAGGAAGCACCGCTGAAATAACAGTAGAAACCCTTACCGTTGAAAAAGGCGGAGTTTCTAAAATGGTAACCGCTACCGGAACTGTTCAACCCATCAATGAAGTTGAAGTAGGTACACAAGTTTCAGGAGAAGTAGAAAAAATCTATGTAGACTATAACAGTGAAGTTACTAAAGGTCAGCTTTTGGCCGAGTTGGATAAAACCAATTTGAAAGCTTCTTTACTGCAAGCACAAGCTTCATATGACAATGCTTTGGTAGAAAAGAATTACCTCGAAAAAATCTACAAGCGCCAAAAGCAATTGTATGAGAAAGGGTTAATTAGCGAAGCTGATTATGATGAGTCTGAGTACAACTTTAAAAACGCAGAAAGTACCGTTACTCAACGTTTATCAGATCTTAAAACAGCTCAAACCAACCTCAGCTATGCAGATATTTATTCACCAATTGATGGTGTGGTACTATCGCGTGAAGTAGATGAAGGACAAACTGTAGCTGCCAGCTATGAAACACCAACACTTTTTACCATTGCTCGCGATTTGCGCGAAATGCAGGTTGAAGCAGATGTAGATGAAGCAGATATTGGTCAGGTTGAAGAAGGGCAACGTGTTACTTTTACGGTTGATGCTTATCAAGGCGTAACATTTAATGGAGAAGTTACACAAGTGCGTTTAGATCCTACCGAAGAGTCAAACGTAATTACCTATACCGTTGTAATTAAAGCTGAGAACCCTGATTTGAAACTAAAACCAGGCTTAACAGCAACCATTTCAATCTACACGTTAGAACTGGAAGACATCTTAACCATTCAGTCTAAAGCGGTGAATTTTCAACCAAACATGGCTTTGCTAATGGCATATGAACAACAACAGGGTATTCAACGCAAAAAGCCATCAGGACCTCCTCCGGGAGAAGGAGAACCTACAGAAAACAGTGAAGATATGCGTCCGCCTAGAGCAGAAGAAGGTAGTACTATGGTTTGGACATTTCACAATGGAGAAATCAAACCAACACCTATTCAAACAGGTGCTAGTGATGGCGTAAACGTACAAGTCTTAAGTGGCTTAAACGAAGGTGATTCTCTGGTTTATAAAATGGAGACAGTCTCTGCCGATGCTGCCGATGCACAAGGCGATGCCAGCAGCCCATTTATGCCAAAACCTCCAGGATCAAACAAAAAGAAATAATTAGGTAATCATGGGAAACATCATTATTGAAATAAAAGACCTGAAACGTTCATTTACCATGGGCGATGAAACGGTTCACGCACTTAAAGGAGTTTCTCTTTCCATAGAAGAAGGTGAATTTGTAACCATAATGGGATCAAGTGGTTCAGGTAAAAGTACCATGTTAAATACGCTTGGATGTTTGGATCAACCAACTTCGGGGGTTTATGAAATTGACGGTATTCGGGTAAAAGATTTATCAAAAAATGAATTGGCCAAAATTCGCAACGAAAAGATTGGTTTCATTTTTCAATCTTACAATCTGTTACCGAGAACAACAGCAGTAGAAAATGTAGAACTACCGTTGATGTACAACAACAAAGTTTCATCTAGCGAGCGAAAAGAACGTGCCATTAGTGCACTCTCCAAAGTAGGACTAGGTGAACGTTTGGATCACACTCCGGCACAACTTTCCGGAGGACAACAGCAACGTGTAGCCATTGCTAGGTCGTTGGTAAATGATCCGGTTGTAATTCTTGCCGATGAAGCTACCGGTAACCTTGATACGCGAACATCTTATGAAATCATGTCACTATTTCAAGAGCTAAACGCACAAGGAAAAACCATTGTGTTTGTTACGCACGAGCCAGACATTGCTGAATTCAGCAGTAGAACGGTCATCTTAAAAGATGGGCATGTGATTAAAGACCAAAAGAATCAAAACATAAAAAGTGCAGCTCAAGCTTTAGCGGCACTACCAAAAGAAGATTAATATGAATGTATCCAATTTGCTAAAAATCGCATGGAATGCCATCTTACTAAACAAGGTAAGAACCTTGCTTACCATGCTTGGAATTATCATTGGTGTTGCTTCTGTAATTGCCATGTTGGCCATTGGCGAAGGGTCGAAAGAAAGCATCAAAAGCCAGATTTCGAAAATGGGTTCCAACATGTTAACTATTCGACCGGGGGCCGGAATGCGGGGCGGTGTTCGAATGGATCCAAGTGAAATGCAATCGCTAACACTTTCAGACTACAATCGCCTGAAAGACGAAGCTACTTTAATCACTTCCATTTCACCACAAGTATCGGGTAGCGGACAAGCCATTTATGGTTCTAACAACTATCCCACCAGTATTTATGGTGTTACACCAGATTACATCTCAATTCGTAAACTGGAAGTAGAAAGCGGAAGCATGTTTACCGAAGCAGAAGTTAAATCTTCTGCTAAAGTGGTGCTTATAGGGCAAACTATCGTTGAAAATATTTTTCCCGATGGAGGTGATCCGGTTGGAAAAACAATTCGCTTCGATAACATTCCATTCAAAATTATTGGCGTGTTGGGCGAAAAAGGTGAAAACACCTTCGGACAAGATCAGGACAATGTTATGCTTGCCCCATATACTGCTGTGCAAAAGCGAATTTTGGCAATTGATTATTTACAATCAATTGTAGCCTCTGCCATTAGTGAAGATGAAGCAGAAGCCGCAGTAGAAGAAGTCAGTGAGATTTTGCGTGATGCACATGGCATTTCAGGGTCTGATGAAGATGACTTTAATGTTTTCTCTATGGATGAGTTAATTACCATGTTTAGCTCTACCAGCGAAATGTTAACTGTTCTTTTAGTTGCCATCGCAAGCATTTCACTTTTGATCGGAGGAATCGGGATTATGAACATCATGTATGTTTCGGTAAAAGAAAGAACACGTGAAATCGGTTTAAGAATGGCTGTTGGCGGACGTGGCATTGACATATTGCTACAGTTTTTAATTGAGGCCATTATGATCAGTATCACAGGAGGATTAATCGGAGCTACACTGGGCTTTGGAGCTACCATTTTTATTGAGAGTTTTCTCAATTGGCCAACCATTGTCACTATGGATTCTATTATTATTTCATTTTCCGTTTGTGCGGTTACAGGGATTTTCTTTGGCTGGTATCCGGCCAGAAAGGCTTCGGCATTAGATCCTATTGTAGCTTTGCGCTATGAATAACAGCTTTAAGGTGATTAGTAAAAATAAATGGATCGTAATTTTATTGCACTTGATGGTGTGGGGCGTGTTGTTTGGCATGCCTTACATCTTATCCAATGAACTGGAAGAAGAAGGTGTATTTCAACGTATTCTAGTATTCTCATGGTTCCCGTTGGGATTGTATGTTATCATTTTCTACTTCAATTATTTCTTCTTAGTAGAGCGATTGATGTTTACACAACGTATCGCATGGTTCATACTTTCTAATATTGTGCTTATTGCTGCCGTTATTTTTGTCAAAGAGTACCTGTGGAATTTTTATTTCGAAACTCTTTTTCCTCATCCGGAAGACAAGACACCTCCACCCGTTAAGTTTTTCATTTACATGGATCTTGTACGGTTTAGCATTCCGCTTATTTTTTCTATCGCTGTAAAAACTACCGAACGCTGGATAAAGACAGAAGCCGAACGGCAACAAGCAGAAAAAGCCAAATTACAAACCGAATTACAGCATCTTAAATACCAATTACAACCTCATTTCTTTTTCAATGCGTTGAATAACATTTATTCCCTTATCGCTTTTTCTCCCGAAGAAGCTCAAAAGTCTGTACACAGTTTGAGCAAATTGATGCGCTATATGCTTTACGAGACCAATACCGAAAAAGTAAGTCTTTCCAAAGAGATTGAGTTTTTAAAGAAATACCTTGAACTCATGCAGTTACGCACATCTAACAAAACTACCATTCAAGCAAGTTTTCCGGATGTGGCTTCTGACATACAAATTGCTCCTTTATTGTTCATCTCATTAATTGAAAATGCCTTTAAACATGGCGTTTCTGCAAATCAGGAGGGAACTCTTTTTTTTCAAATGGAAGCTTATGACAATGAGATTCTTTTCATATCGCGTAACCCTAACTTGCCAAAAGACGAAGCTGATAAAAGTGGATCCGGCATCGGCATTCAAAACCTTAAAAAGCGACTAGAATTGCTTTATCCTAACAAACACAAATTAGTTACGCGGGTAGTTGATAATGAGTTTGTGGTTCAACTTTCTATTCAACTGAATTAAACCTTTTCTGGCTTAACCGTCTTAGTAACATCGGTTGACTGTAAAAAAGTCAATATTATTGTTATTGAATGGAAAAGAAGAAAATCACTTGCCTTATTGTTGATGATGAACCCATGGCACTCAATTTAGTGGAGAGTTATGTGGAAAAGACTCCTTTTTTAGCACTAGTACAAAAATGCGCAAGTGCTATTGATGCACTCAATTACCTCAACGAGAATGCGGTTGACCTTCTTTTTCTAGACATTCAAATGCCTGACCTCACTGGCATTGAACTTTCTAAGGTATTGCCTGAAAACACTAAGGTAATTTTCACTACAGCGTTTGATCAATATGCACTGGAAGGATTTAAACTAGATGCATTAGACTACTTGCTTAAGCCTTTTGATTATGCTGAGTTTTTGCAAGCTGCGAACAAAGCTAAGCGTTGGTTTGATCTAGTCAACAATCAATCTTCAGCGCCTACAACAACAGCTAAAAAGGAATTCATTTTTGTAAAATCGGAATACAAGCAGTTAAAAATTCAGTTGAACAACATTCTTTATTTCGAAGGGTTAAAAGATTACGTAAAGATTTACACTACCACACAAACTTCACCGATTTTGACGTTAATGAGCCTCAAAGCCCTAGAAGAAGAATTACCTGAAGAAGATTTCATGCGGATTCACCGCTCTTTCATTGTTGCGCTCAACCATATTGATGCTGTAGAACGCAGTCAAATCATTATTGGAGAAAAACGCATAACAGTTTCAGACCAGTACAAAGAGAAGTTTCAGGGGTACATTTCTAGCAATTCTTTGGACTGATTGCCTTTCAGTTTAAAAGTTCATGAAGAGACAATTCTAGCCCTTTTGCAATTTTCATTAGGGTCAATAATCGCGGGTTAGTCTTGCCATTTTCAATCATGTACAATTGAGTTCGTCCTATCTCACATTCAAAGGCAAAAGCCTTTTGATCGATTCCTTTTTCTTCCCTCAACTGACGAATTCTTGCCCCTAATTGCTGAATATATTGCTCTTCTTTCGTGTTCACTATACCGAAAGTCAATATTTTCTATTTATCAATTGTTCGCTATAACGAACAGTTGATGATGAAAAAATTTAGACCCTTAAAAATTTACAAGAAACACCGTACCAGTAGATGGAAGGTTACAATAGTTCCCGAAATCAGACTTGAAGGAAAATGGCTAAAAGAATTAGGGTTTGAAGAGGGGAATGAAATTCAAATTGAACAACATCAAAGCAAGCTCATCATTCGAACTAGAAAATAAACAGAATGCATTACACCCCATAAAAAAACAAACCGTCAAGGCGGTGCCCTGACGGTTTATAGACTCACTGAAACCCAAGTTGATCTCTAAAATCAACCAAAACGCCAATTCGGTGACTAGCCGAACTGAGCTTCTTCTGTAGAACCGGTCAATGCTTTTGTACTTGCTGTACCGGCTGTTACAATATTTTGAACTTCATCGTAGTAACCTGTTCCTACGAATGATTGGTGTTTAACCGCACTAAATCCGTCTGCTTGTAAAGCAAACTCACGTTGTTGCAATTCTGAATATCCTGCCATACCTCTTTCTTTGTAAGCTTTGCTCAATTCAAACATGCTGGTATTCAACGCGTGGAATCCTGCAAGAGTAATAAATTGGAACTTAAATCCCAACGCTGCCAACTCTTCACGGAAACTTTCCATCTCAGTTACACTTAGCTTAGACGCCCAGTTAAAGCTTGGCGAACAGTTGTAAGCTAATAATTTTCCTGGGAATTTAGCATGGATTGCTGTAGCAAACTGACGAGCCTCTTCGATACTTGGGTGAGATGTTTCCATCCAAATCAAGTCTGCATAAGGCGCATAGCTTAATCCGCGGTCAATCGCTTGCTCAATTCCGTTGTTCACGTAGTAAAAACCTTCAGCACTACGTTCTCCGGTTACAAACTTACGATCTCTTTCGTCAACATCACTAGTTAATAAGTTTGCAGCATCGGCATCTGTTCTTGCAATAATCAAAGTTGGAATATCCAAAACATCTGCAGCCAAACGAGCTGAAATTAATTTATTGATAGCTTCTGTAGTTGGAACCAATACTTTTCCACCTAAGTGACCACATTTTTTAGCACTACTTAATTGATCTTCAAAGTGAACTCCAGCAGCACCTGCTTTAATCATTCCTTTCATCAATTCGAATGCATTTAAGTTTCCACCGAAACCTGCTTCAGCATCTGCAACGATTGGCACTAACCATTCTTTTTCTCCAGTTCCGTTTACGCTTTGAATTTGATCTGCACGCAATAACGCATTGTTAATTTTTTCAACTACAGCCGGAACTGAGTTTGCAGGATACAAACTTTGATCTGGATACATTTCGCCAGCCAAGTTCGCATCAGCTGCTACTTGCCATCCGCTCAAATAAATTGCTTCAAGACCAGCTGCAACTTCTTGCACCGCTTGGTTACCTGTAAGAGCACCCAAACCAGCTACCCAGTCTTGTGAATTTAATTTTTCCCACAACACCTCTGCTCCATGGCGAGCGATGCTGTATTCAACGTGGTATCTTCCACGTAGTTTCAATACTTCTTCTGCTGAGTATGGGCGAGTAATTCCTTCCCAACGTGGGTTTGTAGCCCACTCATTTTTTAATGCTTCTATCTTATTAGCGTCCATTGTAATACAGTTTAAAATTGTTGTTTATGTTGAATTGTAACGTGTCCTTATCCTAAAGAATCGTATGCTTCAAGGGTTAAGAATTCTTTTAATTCAGGGGCATTTACGAGCGTATTAAAAATTGTTGCTGCTGCTTCCAACTTGGGCTTCCATGCTGGATTCATTACATCTGTTGTGCGCAATTTTTCCAATTCTTCGCTATAGAGCTTATCGTATAATTCTTGCGTAAATGTTCTGCCATCTTTCAATTCAACACCTTGCTTTAGCCATTGCCAAACTTGTGTTCTTGAAATTTCTGCCGTAGCAGCATCTTCCATTAAGTTATAGATTGCTGCAGCACCATTTCCACTCAACCAAGCTGCCAAGTATTGAATTCCAACATTGATGTTTTTACGTACACCTTCTTCGCTGATCGTTCCCTCGGGAACAGCAATCAGCATCTCAGGAGTTACCTCAACATCTTCGCGTTTTTTCTCAATTTGATTAGCCTGTGGCATAACTTCGTTAAATACGTCCATTGCCACTTGAACCAATGCAGGGTGAGCTACCCAAGTACCGTCATGGCCATCTTTGGCCTCACGCATTTTATCAGTTCTTACTTTTTCATACGCCTGGTTGTTCGCAGCTTCATCTCCTTTTACAGGAATTTGAGCAGCCATACCTCCCATAGCATGTACATTACGCTTATGACATGTTTTGATCACTAACTGAGAGTAAGCTCTCATGAAAGGAACTGTCATCCCTACCTGATCGCGATCTGGAAAAATGTATCCTTCTTGTTGGTGAAAACGCTTAATGAACGAGAAAATATAATCCCAACGACCACAGTTCAACCCTGAAGAGTGATCGCGTAATTCATATAAAATCTCATCTAACTGAAAGCTCGCTAAAATGGTTTCAATCAATACGGTTGCTTTGATTGTTCCTAGCGGTAAACCAACATATTCTTGCGCAAACACAAATACATCATTCCACCAACGGGCTTCAGTATAGTGCTCTAATTTCGGCAGGTAAAAATAAGGGCCGCTTCCGCGCTCAAGTAATTCTTTAGCGTTGTTGAAAAAGTACAATCCGAAATCAACCAAAGAACCACTCATTGGCTCTCCATTTACTGTGATGTGTTTTTCTAACAAATGCAAACCTCTTGGGCGCACCAACAAAGTAGCTACTTCATCGTTCAATTGATACGTTTTGCCTTTGGCCTCATTTGTAAAAGTGATTGTTCTGCGAATTGCATCGTACAGGTTGACTTGTCCGTCTGCAATGTTTTCCCATGAAGGAGCATTGCTATCTTCAAAGTCAGCCATAAACATTTTGGCTCCCGAGTTCAAGGCATTGATGATCATTTTGCGATCAACAGGGCCAGTGATCTCCACTCTTCTATCCATCAAATCTTGTGGAAGAGGAGCAACTGTCCAATCGCCTTCTCTAATTTCTTTAGTTTCTGATAAAAAATCAGGCTTCCATCCTTCGTTCAATTTTGTTTGAGTTGCTTCTCTATTGGTTAACAACTCTTTTCTTCTTGCATCGAACTTTTGGTGGAGCGCAAAAAGAAACTCAAGCGCCTCCTCTGACATAACCTTTTGATGTACAGGCTTCAGAGCTCCATTTACAGTCATTGTATCCGGTAATTTTATGCTTTGAGTATCCATAATTATTTGTTTTGTGTTGACAAATATAAGAAGCAAACTTTACAAAACAAGCGAACGTTCGCTATTTTTATTGTTTTCGTTTTGCCGCGATTGTACGCAAAAGCATATATATTTGTTTAAAACCCAGAATTCATGCAGCTTACAGAAGAGCAAGTCAGACTCATTTTCGGATTAAAATTGAAGCAAATTCGTACAGAAAAAGACCTTTCTCTTTTCGGATTATCCAAATTAACAGGGCTTAGCAAAAGCTATTTGAACGAAATTGAAAAGGGAAAAAAATACCCTAAACCCGATAAGGTTGTTGCTATTGCGGAAGCATTGGAAACACCTTATGACGAAATGGTAAGCATGAAGCTATCGGGTTCTATGGCTCCACTGAGCGACATTATTAAAAGCGGTATTCTAAAAGAAATTCCACTTGAGTTGTTTGGCATCGAAGAAAACAACCTTATTGATATTATTGCCAACGCCCCTGAAAAAGTAATGGCTTTCATTAGCACGCTTTTTGAAATCTCTCGCCATTATGACGTGACACGTGAAAATTTCTACCTCGCCTCATTGAGAAGTTACCAAGAGAGCCATGAAAACTATTTTCCGGAGATTGAAAAAGAGGTTACCGTTTTTGCCAAACGCTACCAAGTTGACCTTTCCAGAAAAATCGAATCGAGTTATCTGGAAGAAATTTTAGCTCAGGAATTTGGATACACGATAGACTATGAAACATTGTCTGACGAAGACTATCCGGGTGAAATCAGGTCTGTATTTATTCCTAAAAAGAAAAAACTACTCATAGCTAATTCAGTTTCCGAAGCGCAACGTGTTTTTATCTTGGCAAAAGAACTAGGATATGCTCACATGAAAATTGAGCAACGTCCGCTAACTTTCACTTGGATTAAGTTTGAGCATTTTGAAGATGTATTAAACAATTTCAAAGCTTCTTATTTTGCCGGAGCACTCATTTTACCTGAAGCACGACTGGTTGATGATTTAAAAGCGTTTTTCAAAAATAAAACATGGAATCCTGAGGCCTTTTTAGAAATGTTATTGAGTTATACTGATTCGGCAGAGACGTTTTTCCAGCGACTTACCAACGTTCTACCGGGACAAATGGGCATTCCTGAAATTTTCTTTTTGCGTTTTTCTCACGATGAAAGCTCAGAGTTTCCCTACCTTACTAAAGAATTGCACTTAAGCAGAAATCACCAGCCCCACTCGATAAAGAACAAAGAACACTATTGCCTAAAGTGGATCAGCACAGATATTCTGATCAACAAGAAAAATTATGTTGAGAAAGACAATGTGTTAACAGGCATTCAACACAGCAACTATCCCGATTCAGGAGACCAATACCTCATTCTTTCCGCCAGTAACTTTGACCCCTTTAAATCAGGCAAGAGACGTAGTGTTTGTATTGGAATTGATCTGAACGGCAAACAGAAGAAAAAGATTGCATTTTCTGAAGAAGCTGTTATTCAAAGAAAAGACGTGGGCGTTACTTGCGAACGTTGTTCTATTAAAGATTGTGACAAGCGCGTGGCTCGTCCTGAGGTTATTTTACAGCAGCAGAAAAACAATTCTATCGAAGAAAAAGTGTACAAACTCATTAACGAATAGTAAAATCAATTTTTCTTCAAAGACAAAAAACTAACTTTAAACGGTTGTTTTTACAGGCTCAACAAAGTTTTAAAACCATTATTGAATGAAGAGTATTGATTTTGCATTATGTTAGAATTGTCAGAAAAGAGGCTTATTGGTTACAGCACACTTTTCATCATCCTGATTTTAAACTCAGTAAAATTGATGGCGATAAGGGAAAGTGGTATCGCTGCTCGTTTTCTGGAATTTGACCTTACTGAATTTCTATTTCAGTTTATTTATAACGGACTGTTCTGCCTAAGCGTTTTCTTCATTAACCTTAGTAATGTTGCAGCTAGGTATGTACAAAGTTCATTCTTCAGAACAATAGCCGGAAACCTAATGCTTCTTATAGTAGCTCTTTCCATTGGCATTACTACACACGAGATGTTTTTTAACCTCACGGTTAAGCCAGAAATGTTTCGTTATGCTTACCTCATCCGCTTTTTATTCACGCACATTTTAGCTTTTATTGTTATACGGATTATCAAAAACCAACGAGAGGTACGTGCCAAAGAAAAAGAGAACGACCGCTTGAAGAACCTATACATCGAAGCACAATCTCAAGCATTGCGCAATCAACTCAACCCCCACTTTTTCTTCAACTCTTTAAGTAGCCTATCAGCCATCGTAAGCGAAAATCCTCCTCTTGCTCAAAAATACATTAGCCACCTTTCTAAGATATTCAGAGTAGTTCTTCAACCTTCTAAAGACCTAGTGACTTTACGCGAAGAGCTAAATGCATTGGACTCTTACATCGAACTGATTAAAATGCGCTACGAAAGCGGTGTTGAAATTTCCATCGACATTCCTGAGCGTTATTTACACTTCGAAATCCCTCACATGTCTTTACAACCACTTATTGAAAATGCTGTTAAGCACAACATCATATCAGCCTCACGCCCATTAAAAATAGACATAACAGGACATGAGCAATCTCTTATTGTAACAAACAACATACAACTCTTAGATTACCCGGAACCCGGAACATCAACCGGACTAACCAATTTATCTGAAAGGTTTCTTTTATTATTAAAGCAGCCTATTTCTATCAAAAAAACAGAACAAGCTTTTAGCATTACTCTTCCTCTTAAAACTGAAATAAATGAAAGTCATCATTCTTGAAGATGAGGCAGCCAACCTTCGTCTATTAAAAGGTACTCTTGAGCGTATAGACCCCACAATAGAAGTGGTGAATACTTTTGGAGATATTAAAAATGCCGTTGAATGGTTAAAGGAAAATCCCGAAGCCTTTGAGCTCGCTTTTTTCGACATTCGCTTAAGTGATGGCTTGAGCCTACAAATATTC
>CERC01007230.1_pt1 | contig 50258 bp, 51 predicted proteins | sample 530921 | NCBI WGS metagenome assembly CERC01 (sample SAMEA2621099, study PRJEB7988) | marine metagenome | isolation source: saline water (ENVO:00002010), including
CTGGAAAACTTATAAACCCGTGGCCAGTTTTACTTGACCACTACAAGAAGAGCTTTCGGATGAGTGGCTGGGTTACCTAAATGAATCAATTAAGAATGGCTATACGCTTAACCAGCCTGGTCGTCTGCTCCGTCCAGAGCGAACAGTGGATACAAGCCCCATTCTTTCGGCAGGTTCGGGAGGAGAATTGTTGAGTGGCTTGGTAGATATTCGACTATGAGGCGACAAAAAAGTTGGTCAGCTAGCTATTAGAAACGGTTGAGAAGGTAGAGAAATGTCCAAAATCGGTAAGTTTGATCAGGCTTTGAATAGTCCCCTGAGCGCAGGTTTCAGGTCGATTATTGCACTCCTATTAGCCCCGTTAATTTTCATGATGGGGATGCAAAAATTCAAGCAGAATAGTTTTTTTACTCCAATATGGGAGCGTGATTATTCAAATATTTGGCATGCGTTGACTGGATTTGGCCACACCAACACCTTAGGGGCTGAGCTGCCTACGGGATTTGTAGGGTTAGCTTCAGCACTAATCGTTGCGTTCATGGTTTTAAAAGGTTTAGTCAATTTTCCCCAGAAAATAAATCTGCACTTACTTGGGCTTCTTATTCTGGACTATTTGGTTATTTCAGTGCTCATAAATATTTTCATTTTTAGTGGTACCGGTGCAAGTGCTGTGTACTACGCAGGCTCGTTTGCAGCGGGGATTTATCTTTTTGGCGACAGAGTTACCAGCCAGATAGCCATCTTAGGGCTTGTTTTTTTGGTCATTATTCGCTTGATTTATGTCGATGGTATGTACCCTTATGTTTTTTGGATACCAATTCTAATAGTTGTTTATATGGTAATACGCGCGCCGATTGATTCAGAAAAGTATCGGGAAGAATTAAAAGCATTTTCAGTTAATAAATTGATAGGAAGAGGTTGATTATGCCGTTATTGGGTGTTGGTTTAATTGCTGTTGGTATCGGTGCGTTTTTCATTGTTCCGCCTATGTGGGGCGTTTTGACTATTGCAGTAGGCGGGCTAATTGTTTGGGGTTCAAGCTGATAATTAATGTGGTTTTCTGGCTTACAAAAGGGCTTGTTTGGCCAATAAAAACCAGGGAGGTCTGTTACCAGCCCACAACCTACTACCGTAACGTCCAATCCGGTGGGCGACGGTAAGCGCCCAAGTTTCATGTTCGCGATATCAGGGTCTTCAAGCCTCATCCGCCGTCTTGATAAGCTAGGGAATCTCTGCATAACCCCCGTAATTTGAGATAATTCTGCGCCCCAATTTCAACCGGACTACTGTATGAGCCAGCTTACCTTCGCCGAAGCCGAATACCAGAACAAAAAGCGTAAAACGCGGCGGGAGCTTTTGTGCTCGAGCGCTTGGTCGATTGCTAAGCCAGCCCAGCCTTAGGGAGCTGTGTGAGTGAATATAGCATGTGTGAAAATGAGCCAAGCGGCAAAGACAGCAGCAAGATGAGTGAATCTATTTAAATCGATCAACAACGGAAATGTTCAGTCTGTTTCCCTTGCGCAAGTCAGCCGGAACATCTGCATGCATGGCGAGAAAGGCGTGTGCATGTTCACACGTTACCTTATAGATATCCTTGCATATCTCGTAGGCTTGAGTGTGGGGCCAGTTTTCGGGAAGCAGTTCGGTGGGCAGGAGTGGGTCATGCAAGTTTGCTCGCCGGAATGAGTGGATCATGAGTGTTTGTAATTGAAAGGCGACTAATGGTGATAGTTTATCCTCATGTACCAGGTCCAGAACGGGCGTGAAGTCATTGATGAATTTCCGGTAGAGGTGCTCAACCTCCTCAAGATTCCAGCTCTCCCTAATCTTCGTGAGGCTGTTCAAACCATTGCTATCTCCAGCGGACTCAGCTCTGAATAGGATAGCTAGGTCTTGATAGCCATTCCGCTCAATGATTTGCCTAGCGGTATCAAGGGTGGCGAGGGGATGAAGGAAAATACCGTTCGAGAGAAGGCTGAAACCATTCCACTCAAGTTCTTTCCGTAGCTCAGATCGCTCTGTCGTGGCTTCGATGTTCTTCTGCAGAACCACCAGGGTCCATTTTTCATCCCAATCAATACTGTACTCTTGGTAAATATGCTTATACGCCGACTCAAAGCGCCGTGTTCCTGCGTCGGTCAGTGAGTAAAAGCTACGTCTGCCCTCTTTTCTTGACGATAGCCAGCCCTCGTCCGCCAGACGAAATGCGCTGGTACGGACCAAGCGTTCGTTCACTGAAAAAGCTTCCATGAGCTTTATAAGCTCACCCAGCCAAATGCCTTCGGAAAAGGGCGAGATAGCATCGCCAAATACGGTAATGATCAGAGATTTTGAGCGTGGTTGCTCCGTTGCAATATAGCGTTCTATCCAGCTGACGAGTGATGGACTTCGAGTAATCTTCGGCATTACTGATTCTTTTCCTTGTCTCTATACCTGCGAACAGAGCGACCCTGGAGCCTGTTATGGCCCTGTTACCTCCAACGCCTAGGCGGCAGTTTAGGCAACTTGCAAGCTGAAGTCGATTGTCGGGCCAATCCAGGCTCTTCTTAGCGTATAGCCAGCGTTGCAGACCCTTGCTCAGCTGCTTTGATTAGGAGTGTGGGTGGTTCCCAAAAATCATCCAAGGTCTGTTGCTGGAATTGTCTGATGCGCTGAAGAGCATTCTCCAGTCCGATCGTCTCCGCATAGAACATTGGGCCGCCTCGCCAGCGGGGGAAGCCATAGCCGTTAACGTAGACGACATCGATATCGCTGGATCTATCGGCAACGCCTTCCTCCAGAATTTTGATGCCTTCTATGACCAGTGCCAGGATAAGACGGTCAACAATTTCGTCATCAGAGATCGCCCGGCGGGTAATTCCCCATCTACTTGAGTGGGATTTTATCTTTTCGACGACGTAGTCATCTTCAAACTGTGTCCCGCTAACGGCGTCGTATCCGTAGAATCCAGCCAGTGTCTTTCTTCCGAGCCTTTTTTCGTCGACTAGCTCGTCGGGTACGGAGCATTCTGGCTGACTACCCACCTCGATACCCTGATTACGACGGGAGAAGTAACCGATATCCAATCCGGCAAGATCCGCGACAGACAACGGTCCCATCGCCATTCCCCAGCTTTTGATTGCATTGTCGACCTGCGCGGGTGTGGCGCCTTCAATGAGGAGAAGCTGAGCTTGGCGCGCATATTTCTGAAGCATCCGGTTACCGACAAATCCATAGCACACGCCAACTGTGACGGGGATTTTGCCGATCCGCTTAGCGACCTGCATCAGGGTTTTGATGACATCGGGTGCGGTTTTATCGCTGCGGACGACCTCCAATAGTTTCATAATGTGGGCTGGACTGAAGAAGTGAGCGCCTACTACGTCCTGTGGGCGTGATGTCATGTTGGCGATCTCATTGATATCGAGATACGAGGTGTTTGTAGCGAGGATGGCGCCTGGTTTACAGATGGCATCGAGCTTGGCAAATACATCGCTTTTGACATCCATACTTTCGAATGTTGCCTCAACAACTAAGTCTGCGTCGCTGATATTTCCAATGTCCGTGGTGCCTGTAATACGCCTGAAGGCCTCGTCAGCAATCGCTTTTTGCGTAATGCCGCGATCGACCGCTTTTTGGTAATTGCCCTGTATAACGCCAAGTCCCCGCTGCAGGTTGTTGCTGCTCAACTCGACCAATGTCACCGCGTAACCTGCGGTGGCAAAACACATGGCGATACCGCCCCCCATGGTACCCGCGCCAATAACGGCAACCCGGTCAATGCTGCGCGGCGGGATATCGTTGCCAATCCCCTTGGGCTTGGCGGCAATGCGCTCCGCGAAGAATAGGTGACGAAGTGACTGGGAGCCCGACGAGGCGCGGCACTCTACAAACCGTTCGCGCTCCAGCTTTTGACCTAGTTCTATAGAGCTGCATGTTGCCGCTTCGATAAGGTCGATAATGTAGTTAGGGGCAAGCAGTTGGCTGCGACTTTTCTCCTGTTTTGCACGCGCTGCAGCAAACAACTCGGGTGCCGGGTTTTCCACTGACAGCTGGCCGGTACGCCTGGTCGATGCGTTGGCTTGCACCAGTTCTCTGGCATAGCTAAGTGCTGATTCGCGGAGATCGCCGTCGAGGGTGCGGTCGATCAGGCCAGTCTGAAGTGCTTCCTCCGCGCTAATGGATTTACCCTCCAATATCATTGCGAGCGCTTTCTCGGCGCCGACCAATCGAGGTAATCGCTGGGTGCCTCCCGATCCCGGCAGTATTCCCAGCTTAACTTCTGGAAGGCCCAGTTTGGTGCCGCTTAGGGCGCTTCGGTAGTGTCCGGCCATCGCTATCTCAAGCCCACCGCCCAGAGCATTGCCGTGCATGGCGACCATGACTGGAATAGTCGCGTTCTCAATTGCATCAACAACATCTGGGAGCTGTGGGAAGTCCTGTGGTATACCGAATTCGGAGATGTCTGCACCGGCAATGTAGGTATTCCCCTCACAGTAAATCATCAGCAATGACGCGCCATCTTCTTCTGCTTTTTTTAGTGCGGCGAGCAGGGAGCGTCGCACGGCCGCTGAAATGGCGTTGATGGGTGGATTGTTGATTGCGGTGACGGCAATCCCGTCGATGATCTGGTAACTGGCTGATTCTAAAGATATTGACGGGTTTGCTGCAGACATATCTGTGCCCCTGTTGCGGTGATGTGGCGTCTTCTCGATGATTCATATGTTACAGAAAACTTGTCCACAGGTAAAAATTATGTATCATAATGAAAAAGGCCGATTCATCGATCGCCTGAATAATTCGGCGCTATTCGACGGGTGCCGCTAATAAAGACTGGAAAATTCGCGCATTGGAGTCAGTTCTATGAAGCTCAGCAGCTACGTATGTGGAAAGTGGTACGAGGGCACCAGCCAAGGGGTAGAAACATTTAATGCCGTCACTGGTGAAGCCGTTTGTCACGTCAGTAGTGAAGGCATCAATTTCGCGGATGTGGTTCGCTTCGGTCGCGAAGTCGGTGGCAAAGCCCTTCGTGAAATGACCTTCCATGATCGCGCGCTGGCTCTGAAGAACATGGCTAAGGCGTTGATGGCTGACAAGGAGAAGTTCTACGAAATCTCCGCACAGACTGGGGCAACCCGTGCTGATGGATGGGTCGATATTGAAGGTGGTTTGGGTACAGTTTTTTCTTATGCAAGCCTTGCTACCCGCGAGCTGCCAAACGATACCGTGCTGGTTGAGGGGGAGGCGGAAACGCTATCTAAAAACGGTAGTTTTCTGGGGAGACACATTCTCACGTCTAAGCCGGGCGTCTCGGTACATATCAATGCGTTTAATTTTCCGATTTGGGGGATGCTGGAAAAAATTGCTCCCAGTTTGATTGCCGGGGTTCCTGTGATTGTTAAGCCCGCAACGCCCAGCGCTTATCTTTCAGAAGCCATGGTCAGAGATATCGTTGATGGTGGCTATTTTCCTGCAGGTGCAATCCAGATTATTTGTGGCTCGGTTGGGGATTTGCTCGAACACCTGAATGAGCAGGATGTGGTGACGTTTACTGGTTCGGCCAGTACCGGGAGAAAGCTGCGCACGCATCCCAACATTATTGAAAACTCCATTCCATTTACTATGGAAGCGGATTCTCTCAATGCCGCCATCCTGGGTAAATCGGTGTCGGAAGACGACCCTGAGTTCGACTTGTTCTTACGGGAAATCAGCAAGGAAATGACCATCAAGGCCGGTCAGAAATGTACGGCTATTCGCCGTGTGATTGTGCCGCGTGAAAAGGTTAAAGCAGTCATTGATGGTTTGTCGACAAAGCTGGATAAAATCGCGATGGGCGATGCCTCCCAGGAAGGTGTTCGAATGGGGGCGTTGATCAGTCGCGATCAGGTACGTGATGTGGCGGAACAGGTCGCCCGCCTGACTCAAGAGTGCGAAATAGTACACGGCGGCAGCGATGACTTTGAGGTCATCGGTGCAGACAAGAACAAAGGCGCGTTCTATCCAAAAACCGTGTTGTATTGCGACCGTCCGTTTGAAAAGACACTGGTGCACGAAGTTGAAGCCTTCGGTCCGGTCACTACCGTTATGCCTTACGACGAGTTGGACGACGCCATTGATATTGCCAAGCTTGGCAAGGGTAGTCTGGTCGCTTCTGTTTACAGCTACGATAACGTCGAAACCAAGAAGCTGGTTACCTCGGCGGCCGCATGGCACGGCCGTATGCTTATCCTGAATCGCGATTGCGCGAAAGAATCTACAGGTCATGGCTCGCCATTGATGCCGTTGGTCCATGGCGGTCCGGGACGCGCGGGTGGTGGTGAAGAGCTGGGCGGCTTGCGGGCTGTTAAGCACTATATGCAGCGTACAGCAATTCAGGGCTCACCTGGCTCACTAATGGCGGTCACGTCTGAATACCATCGCGGCGCCTTGGTGGAATCTGATGGCGTACATCCGTTCCGAAAATATTTTGAAGATCTCGTTATTGGCGAAACGCTGGTAACACATCGCCGTACGGTGACGGAAGCCGATATTGTTAACTTCGGTTGTGTCAGCGGTGATCATTTCTATGCCCACTTCGACGAGATTGCTGCCCAAGACTCGTTCTTTGGTAAGCGCGTCGCTCACGGATACTTTGTGCTTTCCGCCGCAGCAGGCATGTTCGTTGATCCCGGCAAGGGGCCGGTTATTGCCAACTATGGCCTGGAGAGTCTGCGCTTTATTGAGCCGGTGGGAATCGGGGACACGATCCAAGCCAAACTGACAGTGAAAAAGAAGATCAAAAAAGCAAAACGTGGTGACGAAAAAGCCAACGGTGTTGTGCAGTGGGCTATCGAAGTTGTTAATCAACATAACGAACCCGTTGCTGTGTACGACATCATGACGCTGGTTGAGCGTCGCGACGATTGATTCGCAGATAGGGGGGAAGACGATGGACTATAAAAATATTCGATTCGTGGTTGAGGCCGGTACTGCCTTCATTACGCTAAATCGTCCTGAGGCACTGAACAGTTTTACTGTGGAAATGCATTTGGAGTTTAGGGATGCGTTGACGCGTTGCGCCGATGACCAATCGATACGCTGTGTGTTGCTAACCGGCGAAGGCCGCGGTTTTTGTGCAGGACAGGATTTGAACGACCGAGCGGTCGCGCCGGGTGAGGCTTCTCCCGACCTAGGGGATTCGGTAGAGAAGTACTACAACCCCGTTGTCAGGATGATTACCAGTATGGAAAAACCGGTGATCTGTGCAGTGAATGGTGTTGCTGCGGGTGCGGGTGCCAATATCGCGTTGGCCTGCGACATCGTGATTGCCGCGCGATCTGCTAGCTTCATCGAGTCGTTCTGCAAGCTGGGTTTGATCCCGGATTCCGGTGGTACTTGGCATTTACCACGTCTTCTAGGTATGGCGCGCGCCAAAGCGGTGGCGATGCTCGGCCCAAAAATTTCGGCAGAGCAGGCAAAAGAGTGGGGCATGATTTGGGACGTTATTGATGACGACCAACTCGTTGAGCAGTCTCGTGAGATGGCGACCACTCTTGCTACACAGCCGACGAAGGGCTTTGCCTTTACTAAGCAAGCCTTGTATGCGTCGGCCACAAATACACTGGATGAGCAGCTCGAGTTGGAAAAAGAGTTGATGCGCGCAGCGGGACAAACACAAGACTACAAGGCAGGGGTCGATGCGTTTATGAATAAGCGCACCCCTGAATTTGTCGGTCGCTAGTTTTTAGAATGCGAGTTTTGCTCGCGCTGCGTCAATAAGACAAGAAGATGAACGGAGATAATCAATGGAGCCGCTAGTCGCTTATATCTGCGATGCTCAGCGCACGGCGATCGGTCGATATGCCGGTACGCTTGCCGAGGTTCGCGCCGATGATTTGGGCGCCGTGCCTATGAAGGCACTTATGGAACGAAATCCCTCTGTCGACTGGGAAAAAGTCGACGATGTATTTTATGGCTGCGCAAACCAGGCTGGTGAGGACAATCGCAACGTTGCGCGAATGAGTGCCCTGCTGGCGGGACTGCCTGCGAGTGTGCCGGGTATGACGATAAACCGGCTTTGTGGATCGGGGCTTGATGCCGTTGGAACGGCAGCGCGCGCTATTCGTGCCGGTGAAATTAATCTGGCGATTGCCGGGGGAGTTGAATCCATGTCCCGCGCGCCATTTGTTATGCCGAAAGCCGGATCGGCATTTGATCGTCGAGCGGAAGTCTACGACACCACCATTGGTTGGCGTTTTGTTAACAAGTCCATTAAAGCGCAGTACGGCATAGACTCCATGCCTGAGACCGCAGAAAACGTGGCCGCCACGTTTAATATCAGTCGAGAGGACCAGGACGCATTTGCAGTACGCTCCCACGCCAAAGCCCATGCAGCGCAAACCTCGGGTCGTTTCGACATTGAAGTGACGCCAGTCACTATTCCAAAGCGTAAGAGTGATCCGGTGGTTTTTGACAAGGATGAGCATATCCGCCCCGGGACAACCTACGAGAAATTATCAGAATTGCCGACCCCGTTTCGGGAGAGTGGCAGTGTGACCGCTGGTAATGCGTCTGGTGTTAACGATGGCGCTTGCGCGCTGTTGATCGCCTCCACTGATGGAGTAAAGCAGCATGGTCTGCAGCCAAAAGCCAAGATCTTGGGTATGGCTTCCAGTGGTCTTGAACCCGCGATAATGGGGTTTGGCCCTTATGAAGCTTCGAAGAAGGTACTGGAGCTGGTGGGCCTGAGTATCAATGATATGGACGTGATCGAGTTGAATGAGGCTTTTGCGTCCCAGGGGCTTGCGGTTATCCGGGCCCTCGGGTTGAAGGACGACGATCCGCGTATTAATCCCAATGGCGGAGCCATCGCGCTCGGCCATCCTCTCGGGATGAGCGGCGCACGGTTGGTGACTACCGCCATGTATGAATTGATTGAAAAAAAGCAGCGTTATGCGCTGTGCACTATGTGTATCGGGGTAGGCCAGGGCATTGCGCTGGTTATTGAACGTGTTTCTGACTAAGAGGAATGAGCCATGAGTTTATCAACGAATGAAATGAATCGTTCTGCCGATGAAAAGACGCTGGAAGCCGAATTTCAACGCCGCATAGATAACGAAGAAAAAATCGAGCCTAAAGACTGGATGCCGCAGGCATACCGCAAAAATCTGATTCGCCAGATCTCACAGCACGCACACTCGGAAGTGATTGGCATGCAGCCCGAGGGTAACTGGATTACCCGTGCGCCAAGTTTGCATCGGAAAGCGGTATTGCTGGCCAAGGTTCAGGATGAAGCCGGTCATGGCCTGTATCTGTATAGCGCTGCTGAAACCTTGGGTATTTCAAGGGAAGAGCTGATTGATGCACTGCATACCGGGGCTGCCAAGTATGCCTCTATTTTTAACTATCCGTCGTTATCTTGGGCAGATATGGGCGCAATTGGCTGGCTGGTTGATGGTGCTGCCATCGTAAATCAGGTTTCGCTGCAACGGACGTCCTATGGTCCCTACGCCCGAGGCATGGTGCGTATCTGTAAAGAGGAAAGTTTCCATCAGCGTCAGGGCTACCACATTCTGATGACCCTGATGGAGGGCGACGAGAGTCAGCGCAAGATGGCTCAGGATTCGGTTAATCGCTTCTGGTGGCCATCGCTGATGATGTTCGGCCCCCACGATTCGGATTCCCAGCACTCTGGTCAGTCTATGACTTGGAAAATTAAACGGCAGTCCAACGACGAGTTGCGTCAGAAGTTTGTAGATCAAAGTGTAGAGCAAGCAGAAGCGATTGGCTTGACGCTGCCAGACCCGGATCTGCGCTGGAATGAGGAGCGTGGGCATTACGATTTCGGCGAAATCGACTGGGAGGAGTTTTATTCAGTCATCGCCGGAAACGGACACTGTAACCGCGACCGTGTTGCACATCATCGCCGGGCCCATGACGAGGGCGCCTGGGTTCGCGAAGCGCTCGATGCCTACGAAAGTAAAAGATCTGCAGCCCGCACTGCTTGAGGGATAGAAACCATGTCTCAATCCAATATGAAGTTGTATGAAGTGTTCGTTCGCGGCCGTCGCGGTCTCGATCACAAGCATGTCGGTAGTCTGCACGCTGAAGATGCCGAGCAGGCCTTGGAATACGCGCGTGATGTCTATACCCGTCGCGGGGAAGGTATCAGCATCTGGGTGGTTAGTTCGTCGGACATTTGTGCTTCTCAGGAAAGCGACTGCGATAGCTTTTATGACCCGCTGGATGACAAGCCATATCGCCATGCGACGCATTACCAGCTTCCCGATAAAGTAAACAATATGTGAGCCCGCGTATGACTACTGATAACCAACAAGATCTTGCGGCTTATGCCATCCGGCTTGGCGATGACTCCGTTATTCACGGCCATCGTCTGAGCGAGTGGTGCAGTAACGGCCCTTTCCTCGAGGAAGATCTGGCTATGACCAATGTGGCTCTGGACTATATCGGTCGCGCACGTAACTTCCTGACCTACGCCGCAGAATTGACGGGTGAAGGTGTTACTGAAGACACACTGGCTTACGACCGAGACTGTCTGGACTACACCAACCTGCTGATCTATGAATTGCCGCGAGGCGACTTCGCCTTCACCACCGCAAGACAGTATTTGCTGGATGAATTCGAACTGCTGTTCCTGACGGCACTGACGCAGTCCGCTGATGAAACACTAGCGGCAATTGCCGAAAAGTCACTGAAAGAAACTCTCTACCACCTGCGTCGTAGCAAAGAATGGATGTTGCGCCTGGGGAATGGAACTGAGGAGAGCAGGGCGCGGCTGCAAACTGCGCTGGAACAGTTGATTGGCTACACGCCCGAACTGTTTGAAATGGACGCGCTGGAAAAGGAGCTGGCTGAGAAGGGTGTTGCTGTAGACAGAGCGAGTCTTGAACAGGGTTGGCGTTCAGCCTGTGATGCCATCTTCGCCGAGGCCGGCGTGATCTTGCCGGATGTGGCCTGGCGCGTAAAAGGCGGACGTACAGGTTTTCACACGGAGCACTTGGGACACCTCTTGTCGGAAATGCAGTTTGTTCAGCGTGCGTACCCGGGTTGTACCTGGTAACTGACGAGGATCCGGTTTGTGAGTGAAAACAACCTTATCCCGATTCTGCCGCAGGAAGAGTTTGAGCGCCGTGAGCGTCGACATTCTTCAGTAGTGCCGGAGATATGGAACCTGCTCGACAGTGTCAAGGATCCCGAGGTGCCGGTAATCAGTATCTGGGAGCTGGGCGTGCTTCAGGATGTGCTGGTAACAGACGGAGCGGTAACCGTATCCATCACGCCGACGTATTCCGGATGCCCTGCCATTAACGCTATGGCGGAGGATATTGAGCTCTGCCTGAAAAATGCAGGCTATGAACGGGTTGAGGTCTTGCGTCAACTTCACCCGGCCTGGTCGACCAGCTGGATGTCTGTTGAGGCAAAGCGAAAGCTGGCGGATTACGGTATAGCGCCGTCGCAAAAAGATGATGAAGGTATTGCTTGTCCGCACTGTGGTTCCTTCGATATCAAACTGGTAAGCCACTTTGGCTCCACCGCGTGTAAGGCACTCTATCAGTGCCGAAGCTGTAGTGAGCCGTTTGACTATTTTAAGAATCTGTAACGATTAAGATAAGAGAGAATCGGGATAATGAGTACGAGAGGATTCCAGCCGCTGACCATTTCCAGTGTGCAGAAAGAAACGGATTCGGCCGTTGTGATTGGCTTTAATGTCGAAGCGCAACAAGCTGAACTGTACAAATATCGGCCGGGCCAGTACCTCACCCTGCGGGCCAATATCGACGGTGAGTCGGTACAACGTTCCTATTCGATCTGCTCTGGTATCAACGATGCTGCCATGACGATCGCGGTAAAACGTGTCGAGGGTGGTAAGTTCTCTAATTTTGCGAATGACGCTCTAGTCGCAGGAGCACAGATTGAGGTTATGCCGCCACAGGGCAACTTCTGCGCTGATATCAGTCAGGGGAATAGGAAGAACTATCTGTTTATTGCGTCCGGTAGTGGTATTACTCCGATTCTATCCAATATCAAGTCGATCCTAGATGTTGAGAGCAATAGCCGGTTAACACTGATCTACGGCAACAAGCGCACGACGTCGATCATGTTTCGCGACGCACTCAGCTTTCTTAAAAACCAGTATCTGACGCGTTTTCAGTGGATCAATATTCTCAGCCGTGAAGACCAGGGCGTCGATCTTCTCAACGGACGTATCGATAACGCCAAAGGGCGCGCTCTCGGTACACAGTTAATCGACTTGAAATCCTATGATGAGTATTACATTTGTGGCCCTGAGTCGATGATCTCTGAGGTATCAAGGGGCCTGCGTGGACTGGGTATTGAAGAGAACAGTATACGCTATGAGCTATTTGGGGCCTCTGCCGACGATGCCAGTGCCGTAATTGAGAAACACCATGCTCGCGCTAACGCTTACGCTGGAAAGACCAGCGAGGTCACGGTTATTTTTGATGGTCGTGGAAGTTCCTTCGATCTCGCCGCCGATGGCGAAAATATCCTAGATGCCGGCATGAGTCACGGTATGGATCTACCGTATAGCTGTAAAGGCGGCATTTGCTCTACCTGCAAGGCTCTGTTGGTTGAAGGCGAGGTGGATCAGGATATTACTCATGGCCTCGAAGAAAGTGATCTTAAACGTGGCTATATACTGACTTGTCAGGCGCACCCGATTTCCGAGAAGGTCGTCGTCAACTTTGATGAGAAGTAAGTCGATCACCAAAATAGCGGCTAGGTGGGAGAACTATTCATGGCAGTAGAAAGCCTCACTGCTCAGGAGCTCGCGGAGCGCTGTGCGGAGGTCTTGATGCAAAGAGATGACGCCAGCCGCCACCTGCAGATGAATGTCGAATCGGTGTCGCCCGGCACCGCTACAATCACGATGTCAGTGCAGGATTACATGATCCAGGGACATGGCAGTTGTCACGGTGGATACATTTTTTCGCTTGCGGATACCGCATTTGCCTTTGCATGCAACACATACAATAAAGTGACTGTAGCGCAGGGATGTAGTATCGAATATGTTAAACCCGGTAAGCTTGGCGATACCTTGAGGGCAAGTTGCTGTGAAGTCTCCCGTGGCCGTCGAACCGGGGTCTATGATGTCTGCGTGGAAAATCAAGAGGGACTGATTATCGCAGTGATGCGAGGTAAGTCTTATCAGCTTGGGACGGCGTTGCTGTCCTGAAAGTCTTCTATAAAGGGTAGGCTCAAAGCCTTCCAGACAGGGTTTTGGACGGAGTTTCCCCAAATGATTCACAGTAGAGTTTGCTGAAATTGCCGAAATGAAAAAAGCCGCAACTCATGGCGATATCTGAAACTTTGACCCGAATATTCTGGTTTCTAGAAAAAACCAGCAGTTCCCGCGCCCGACGCAAACGCCATTTACGTAGGTACAGCATAGGGGTGGTGTGCTCGTACTGTTCGAAGCCTTTCTGTAGACTTCTTGCACTTACACCAACTGCGTTAGCGATATCCAACACTGTCAGCTTGCGGGTGTAATTTTCTTCAATAAATTCTTTGGCCCTGATGACCACCCGAGGTCTAACCCCGTACTTAGCGTTGAGGATTGCTTCGCTATAACTGTTTCCTTGTGAGAGTAGAGATAACGCAAGCACTTGTTCAATTTTTTCGAACAGTTCGGGATTTTTCGCCATGTCATTTGCGTAGGGGTTGTTAATCAGAAAATTTCCCAGTGCTTCCGAAAATTCAGACAGTGAGGCGAGTCCGGTTGTTGATGAGTTGAATTCAACCGCGTTTTTAGCTTCTATGCCATAACTCTGATAAAGTGTTTCATCGAGCAGTCGTCGGTTAACTTTGTATATCAGGTTACTACAGTCCTCAGACCAACGCATATCGATGTGTTTGTCGGCATCGAGGATGATCGGTTTGCTTGGGGAGGCAACTCCTTCGATGAAGTTTTGTTTTACATTGAAATGGCCACTACTTGGCAGCATGACCAGATAAAAATCTTTAAACGGCTCGGAGTCTATTTGGATTTCAGCATTGTAGAGTAGGCGGCTCAGGGAAGTGTCGCGAACGTCGCGGTGTTTCATCTGTGCGCGTAGTTGGTCTCTGGGGTGGCATAGCTTCAGATCATGGGGCTGGTACAACGCGCTGACTCGCTCACAAGCATCGTCAGGATCGGAGCTGTTTTCGAAGACCGATTGTAAAACCTCGTCAATATTATTATTCATCATAGTCGAATTGCATACGTCGCTACCAGAATACTGATACTACACCCCGCCGCAAGTTATTGTCTAGAAACGGCGGGCGTATGTATCAATCGATCTGTTTTTCTGCTTCACCGATATACATATAACCGGTGATTTTCGGAAAGCTCTCCATATAGCAGTTATCGAGCTCGGTAATGGTGAATCCACTTGACGAAATCATTTCGCTGATCGATCGGTTCAGATGACAGCCGCCGGCTAGTTTCTTCCACATTGGTGTAATCCTGTGTTGCCATTTTGAGACCGGTTCATGACACGAATGGCCATGTTCACAAAACAGCAGTTTCCCTTCGTGTTTAAGCACACGATGCATTTGTTCAAGGGCGCTTTGCCAGTCGGATATAGTGCAAAGGGTATAGGTCAGCAATACTGTATCGACGCTCTCGTCGTCGAGTGGAATTTTCTCCCCTGGCAGATCCAGCCATTTTACTTCGACTGGTGACTTGGCCAAGTTGGGCAGGGCTTTTTTGCGCATTCCCTCTGCTGGTTCAAGTCCCCAGACGAAATCAACGATATCAGGGTTGTAAAGCGGCAAATTGATGCCACTACCCATACCGACTTCGAGAACCACTCCGCGTGCACGTGGTACAACACGTTCACGTTGGCTCATCACTGCCCCGTGGCTACAGAGGGTATCTAGAATATGAGGAAGGATTTTATTATCGTAAAAACTCATCTGGAACCTCGGGAAACGCTGTTATTATTTACTGACGAGGGACAACGTTCACTATTGGATTAACGATACGGCCGGCTGGTATCGCCAACCTCGTGTGCATAGCGAATTCGATCAAGAATAAACTGGCGAATATTTTCCGCATCCCCGGCATCCAGTTCAGATTTGAATGACACCATGCCGCGGCTTTCGAGTATGCCGCCTAGAACTACCGAAGCCCAGGCTTCTTCCGATTGGGTAATGCCTGAAAAGCGAAGGTCCGGCACAACTCCACCACCTACACCACCACCTCCGTGGCAGACGACGCAGTAGCGGTCGTATGTCTCAAAACCCTTGTGTGCGGCATCTTTGTCGATCTGTGTTGTGACTGGAGCCATCTGTAGGGCCACGCGATCATCGACAGGTAACTTTGCACTAGCACCGAGTTTGAAGACAAGTAGTCGACTGATGTTACGTGGATATTGCTGAGCGGCATCCTTTGTCAGCTCACCAGTCATCAATGGCATAATACCACCCCAGCCAGCATTGACCGCAATATATTGTTCGCCATCAATTTTGTATGTCACCGGTGGTGCCACGACGCCGGTTTGCGCATTGAAACGCCACAACCTTTCACCATTGTCGGCGCGGTAGGCGTTTACGTAACCAGTCGCCGATCCCTGAAAAATGATTTCACCCGCAGTGGCTAGCACACCGCCGTTCCAGACGCCGGGATATCCGACCTTCCATAAATCCTTTCCAGTTCTTAGGTCTCTTGCGAGTAGTGCCCCGCTGGTTGCATCTTTAACTGCCTGGATAACTTTTGGGTCATCGGGCAGGTTCGCAGCCTTTGTGTCGACACCGAGGTTTACTGCCAGTTTTGACGGTGTTTGTTCATCTTCAGCAAGGTAGGGAAATGCTGATGTTTGGGTGGGGATATAGATGACATTGTTGTTGGGGTTAAAGGCCATCGGGTGCCAATTGTGTCCTCCCATCCATGACGGCATGACCAGAGCCGGCTTCCCAGTCTTCCAATATTCGGCTTCCGGATTTACTACCGGTCGGCCGGTTGTCATATCGACATGCGAGGCCCAGGTGACGTCTACAAAGGGTTTAGCTGATAGCAACTTGCCGTTAATGCGGTCGAGGATGTAAAGAAAGCCGTTCTTTGGAGCCTGGATGGCGACTTTACGCATCGTGCCATCGAATTCCATATCAGCAAGGACGATCGGTTGCGTTGCGGTGTAGTCCCAAGCTTCCCCTGGTGTAGTCTGATAGTGCCAATTGTAGTTGCCGGTGTCGGCGTTCACCGACACGATAGAGGAAAGGAATAGATTATCGCCGCCGCCAGGTGAGCGAATATTCGGATTCCAGGGAGACCCATTGCCGACACCGAAGATAATACTGTTGGTGTCAGGGTCGTAAACGATGCTGTCCCAGACTGTACCACCTTTCTCCAGATCGCTGCCCTGTGCCGACCAGGTTTTGGCCATCAACGCCTCTGGCTCAACGCCAGAATCTAAGTTTTTGGAGCTGGGGACGGTATAAAAGCGCCACACAAGTTTACCGCTATTTATATCATAGGCTGAGATATAGCCTCGAACCCCGTATTCTGCTCCGCCATTACCGATATAAACTTTTCCCCTGGCCACGCGAGGAGCACCAGTGATTGTGTAGTTGAGTGTGTTTTTGAAGGTGCGGGTTTCCCATAATGGAATACCAGATTTGGCATCCAGGGCGATCAGGCGGCCATCGAGGGTAGCCTGAATAACGCGGCCTTTGTCGTAGGCCAGGCCGCGGGTGACTGAATCGCAGCAGCCTTTAATTCCTTGTTTTTTCGGAACCTTCGGGTCGTACTGCCAGAGTATTTCACCGGTTTTGGCATTCAATGCATGAACATGGTTCCATGCTGAGGTCGTATACATCACTCCATTGATAATCAGAGGCGTTGCTTCCTGGCCGCGATTTTCAGGAAGGTCGATATACCAGGCAAGCCCAAGTTCAGAGATATTTTTAGCGTTGATATCGGTAAGTTCAGAAAAGCGTTGTTCGTAGCGGTTGTTCCCGTGCATCGGCCAGTCGGTATTCGCTGTGCTCTTCTGCGGTGTGGCGTCTATGCCATTGCTAATATATTTGTTGAACCCGTTCGAGCAGGCACTCAGGGTTAAAACCGCCGCAGCGGTTAGGAGTGGAAAAAGTGATATTCCAAGTTTATTGTTTTTCATTGTAATGATCTTTCATTCAAGTAGTTCAAAGTCGGTTTTGGGGCAGCTGCATTCAAAGCATGTCCAGTCGTCCGGTATGTCCTCCCATTTTGTGCCTGGGGGGATTCCGTCCTCAGGAAGACCAAGTGCTTCGTCATAAATAAACCCACACACGATGCATTCGTATTTGGCCATTCTTCATTGGTCCTCGACTTTTTCGAAATCTATTTTGTCTCTAACAGAGCAGTCGGGGCAGGACCAGTCGTCGGGAACCACTTGCCATTGAGTACCCGCAGGAAAGCCTTCGAATTCATCGCCTTTATCTTCGTCATATGTATAGCCACAACCGGGGCAGCGATAACTAGCCATTAGGATGCTCTCCCATATTTCGCAATGAGTGCATCGCGGTGTTTGGGGTCGAGGTTAGCTTTGAGAATGTCTCCGCCATAGACCTCGAGTACTTTTGGATCCATGACTTTGCGCCAGATCGGTGTGAAGTAAGCCATGGTGAAACAGCCAGCGTAACCAGTGGGAAGTTCGGGGGCGTCGTCGCTGCGCAATACCTGGTAACGGCGGGTTGGTCGGGAGTGGTGGTCTGAGTGGCGCTGGAGGTGATAGGTTACGAGGTTGGAAACTCGAAAATCAGCGTTCCATGAGTGCTCAGGGCGTGTGCGCTCAAAGCGACCGTCTTCTTGTTTCTGGCGCAGTAGACCGTAGTGTTCGATATAGTTGGACGTGGATAGAAACTGCCAGCCCCACAAAGTTGATATGACCATAAAAGGAATAACAACAGTGCCCCATAGTGTCAGTGCAGCTCCATAGAGAACAAAGGTAATCGCGAATGACTGTAGGATCTGGTTTTCGGCACTGATTACGGATTTACCCTTTCGCTCGAGTCGTACCTTTTCATCATGAAAGGCTCTGACAAAAGCACCAGGAATTTCTCGAAGAACAAAGCGGTACAATGACTCTCCCATCCTTGCAGATGCGGGATCATCAGGGGTAGCGACATCTTTGTGGTGGCCGCGATTGTGTTCAGCAGAGAAATGCCCGTAAGCGGGTACTGCCAGAACCCATTTGGCTAGGTTCTTTTCCAGGCGATTGTTCTTGTGTCCCAACTCATGTCCAACTACCAGTGCCAGTCCATTGGTCAAGGCAACACCGATCGTCATACCAAGGTAGTCGGATACGGAGACAGCTTGGGTTGACACCCACCAAGCACCATACATCCAAGTTACAAAAAACAGGGGGACCGACAGGAAAACCAACCATTTGTAGTAGTTGTCATTCTCTAGCTCGTCGGCACGCTGTGCACTATAGTTTTTGTCGTCTCTACCAAACAAAAAGTCACCTAGAGGGACAAATAAATACCATAGAATCGGTGTAAACCAGGCATAGATGGCGTTTCCGGTGGTTTTATAAAATTCGATTCCAACAATGGGGGAGATCGCAATAAAAAGCGGAAGCCACCAAAAGTATCGTTTTTTGTCTCGGGTAGCCAAATTTCGTGTTTTTTGGCGATTCATTACTTCACTCATTTATACCACCTTTTTATTGGTAACTTGGGTTTCGAGTCGGCCGTTAAGCCGTTACTGGTAAATGATATTAATGAGAAGGAAAGGGGGCTATCAGTTTTGCGAAGGTAATGTCAGGATTGCGAATATTTGTTGTTTCGCCATGGAATTTTATCTATGCGCGGTTGGATATATTTCGGTATTTGGGCAAGGGTTTGGTGCGCGTGGATTATTCTTTGTCATGCGGTGATAGAGTTTGTGTTTCATCGTTTTTGTTGCTTAGGCTGTTTTTGAAGCCCGCTATTGCGCCACCAAGATCAGAGCCAATGTTTCTCAGTCTTTTTGTACCAAATAGCATGGCTACAATAGCTAGTATGATAAGAAGCTGCCAAATACTAATTCCACTTAGTCCCATTTCAGTCTCCCAGGTTGAGGTGATGGAGAAGTGACAAACAGGCACTTCTCCATTCGGTTAATGTTTCAGCTATATGAGTTACTTTACTGATTAGGCAGTAAATCCATTGGTAGTCCAATTAAGCTCAGCTCCTGGCCGGGAAGCAAAAAGCTTACATCGAGTAACGACGAAGGCGCTGTTGTGACAAGCTGGTCTATTGCCAGGAGGTCCGCCGGTGGGTTGAGGAGCAGCGGTAGCACGATTTGTGTGCCAATGGGTACGAGTTCGCCAACGAGCGGACCGACTAATGGTAAGTCGTTGGATAGAGGAATTAATGATCCAAGCAGTTGGCTATTCAATGCTGCTCCTTGCTGAAGGATTGCATCCAGTCCAGGAGCTGCAGGAATCACTGCAGTGATGTCGTTCAGGGTTGTGATCAAAGCGGATATTTGGGTGTGGCCAATATTCGCACTTAGAAGCAAAGTAAGGCCAAGGCCGTAAGCCTTAATTTTTTTTATAGTCATAACTTCTCCCTATGTTCATTACAAATTTTGCATATAAAGCAGCCTCTTGCGGGGCGCGTTTATCGAATCAATCGCGCATCAAAGCTGGCGCGCCCATATATGTAACACATTAATAAAGTTGCAGCAAATTAATGTATCAAGAGTTTGAGTCGGAATTGATTCTGACGGTTGACATTTCTAAAAATGTAACTATATTTGTTACTTATTGAATGATTGAGGTGATCACTTGAACAACACACGATTTTCTGTGGCTGTGCATGTTCTGTCGGTGTTATGTGTCAGCGATGGAGAGCCCGTCACATCGTCAGTGCTCGCCGCCAGTGTTGGCACTAACCCGGTGGTCATTCGCAAGCTGTTGGTGATGTTGTCGAAAGCGTCACTGGTTTCCGTTGACAGGGGAAAAGCCGGTGGGGCGAGACTGGCGCGTCCGGCGAGTGAAATAAGTCTGGCTGATGTGCTTGACGCCGTTGTCACTTCTAATGAAATGACAAAAATGCACAGCAATCCTAACCCGGCTTGCCCTGTCGGTAAGAGTATTGCGAGCGTGTTGGACGCCATTTTTTCGGATGGCTTTGAGGCCTACCGTTCGGTGATGAAGCAACACTCTATAGCGAGTTTGGCTGTTTCAATTTCAAAGCAGGGAGGTTAAAGGGAAAAAAATTTACCTATAAATGTAACATTTAAAGATACATATATTGTGTCGTGAACTACCTATCGGAATAGAGGAGTGGGTGATATGAGAACTCATAGGGAAACGTTGATCGTTAACTTGCTGAAGTCCATTGAGAGCAAGGATGTTGAGGGTTTTTCGGCTATCAGTCAGAGCCAGTACAGGCAACATAACCTACATGTAGCTGACGGAAGACAGGGCTTTTTGGATTTTGTTTTTTCGATGCCTGACGGTATGCCCAAAGTCAGCACCAGGCGTGTATTCGAGGATGGGGAGTACGTGGTCGCCCATAGCGAGTTAGTGGCGGATCAGACTCTGGCCGTCTTCGATATTTTTAAGTTTGATGGAGAGCGCATTGTCGAGCATTGGGATGCTGCTCAGCCGATGTTGGAGCCGAATCCGAGCGGTAGAACGTTGCTTGATGGTCAGGAATATATTGGCGATGCGGGTGTGTCCCTCGCTGATAGCAAAAAAGTGGCAAGAGCATTTGTAGAAAATGTACTAATGAGCGGGAATCTGTCAGTTGCTGAGGAATATGTCGGGTCAGAGTACCTTCAGCATCACCCGCTGGTAAGAGATGGTTTGGATGGGCTTCGTGAGGCCTTTGCTGATTGGATGTCTTCGGGGGTGGAGGTCTGTTACGAAAATATCCATTTTGTCCTTGGTAAAGGTGATTTTGTTCTTGTGGTTACGGAGGGAGGGTTTAACGGAGCTCCCGTGGCATTTTATGACATGTTTAGGATTTCTAAGGGAAAAATTGTAGAGCATTGGGATGTGGTGGAAGAGGTTCCGCCCAAAGAGCAGTGGCAAAATGACAATGGGAAGTTCTAGATTTATTGGCTACGCAGATCTATTCGTGCTGAAGGATGAATGACAGGATGTCATTCATTTTTTGTGTCATGCTTTTGCACACAATGCCTCCAGCGCTGCACATTATGTGACGCTTATGCATCGGGAATCGGGCAAAGTTCCTCGAAAACGGAGGAATAAAAATGCCTACCCTATCCAATAGTTCCAAGCCCGAGTTGGAACCGATCGAGATGGCTAGTAGAGAAGAAATTTCGGCTCTTCAGCTAGAACGACTTAAAAATACATTAGAAAATGCCTATAAGAACGTACCGTTCTACAAGAAGAAGTTTGACGAAGCCGGCGTCACTCCTAATGATCTTAACTCTTTGTCAGATCTGAATAAATTCCCATTTTTGGGGAAGCAGGATCTACGAGACAATTATCCATTTGGCCTGTTCGCTGTTCCGCGAGAAAAGGTGGTCAGAATCCATGCGTCTAGCGGGACGACGGGTAAGCCCACAGTTGTCGGTTATACCCATGCGGATATTGATAACTGGGCGAATTTGGTTGCCAGAAGTATCAGAGCGGCGGGTGGGCGTCCGGGAGATATTCTCCATAATGCCTATGGTTACGGTCTGTTTACTGGCGGGATGGGCGCTCACTATGGCGCAGAGCGTCTCGGGTGCACAGTGGTTCCAATGTCTGGTGGGCAGACTGAAAAGCAGGTGCAGCTGATTCAGGACTTTAAGCCCCGCATCATCATGGTTACCCCTTCTTATATGCTGAACCTGATAGAAGAGTTTGAGCGGCAGGGTATCGACCCTAGGTCAACGAGCTTGGAGATAGGCATCTTTGGCGCAGAGCCATGGACAAATGCGATGCGGGAAGAAATTGAAGAGCGAGCGGGTATCGACGCTGTAGATATCTATGGTCTTTCTGAAGTCATGGGGCCGGGCGTTGCAAGCGAATGCGTCGAAAGTAAGGACGGGCCGGTGATCTGGGAAGATCATTTTCTTCCTGAAATCATTGACCCTGTGACGGGAGAGGTCTTGCCAGATGGGGAAGAAGGGGAGTTGGTGTTCACATCCCTGACGAAGGAGGCCTTTCCCGTTATACGCTATCGAACTCGCGATTTGACCAAGTTGCTGCCGCCTACTTCTCGGGGCATGAGACGCATCGGCAAGATTACTGGTCGCTCGGATGACATGCTTATCATACGTGGCGTCAATGTGTTTCCCACTCAGATAGAAGAGTTGCTGCTAAAGGTCTCGGAGTTGGCGCCGATTTACTTCATCGAAGTTTCTAAAGACGGAAATCTAGATGTTGTAACGGTCTCGGTTGAGCTTAATCCGGAGTATCAGGAGCTGGGAGCGCAAGCTAGAGAAGAGATCGTCAGTCGGCTCAAGCATCTGGTTAAGACCTATGTGGGGATATCTATCAAGGTGAAGCTGGTCGAGGGTGAAGGCTTAGCGCGCTCAGAAGGGAAGGCAAAACGCGTCAAGGACTATCGGTAGTAATAATGATATGAGCTCTGCATTCATATGTGGAGCCGTGCGTACACCTTTTGCCATCCGAAATAGCTACCTTGAGCGATACTCGACTGCTCAGCTTGCATCATTGCCGTTGGCGGATATGGTCAAAAGGAATCCAAAGCTTGACTGGCGTCGAGTGGATCGTCTGTATGTGGGCTCCAATAATAAAAATTTATGCACGTTAGAGGGCGCAAAGAAGTTTGTCGACGTTTGCGTTGACAAGACCTCAATCGAGCGCAATGTAAGCGTAACGCCGTTAGGTTGGTTGCACTGTACGGGTATGGCTGCCATCGAACGGGCAGCCGGCGACATAGGTACTGGCGCGTCAAATCTTTCAGTGGTTATCGGCGTGAGCTCAAGTTCTAAGGCGAGAGGGCCTGCCACTAATGCCGATTACAGCGGCTCAGAAGGGGAATTCAAGTTCACGAGGCTGTCGGAGAAGGCTGCGCGCAGATCAATGTTGGCGAAAAACTACGCCATATCAAATGAAAATATTAACTCGTATATCGTAGCCGCTTACGGACGGACGATGGCTGCGCGTCAACGGGGATTCTTTGATCGTGAGTGTATGCTGATTAGCAATGATCAGAAGCTGGGTGGAGGCTATTTTAGTGAAGATGAGCTTGATGGCTTGCGACTGCGTGAGCATGGCCGCAGGTTTGTCGACAGTTTGGTTGATATCCATCCGTCATTGCATGAGGGGTTCGCGCCGACGGTTGATGGCTCGTGTTGCCTGCTGGTGGCGTCTATGTCCGGTGTGGAAGAATTGGGTTTGCGAGCGCGAGCGAGGGTTCTGGCCCACGCCGTAGTAGAAAGCCCACTGGCGGCTGATTCGCCTTATTGTATCCCGGCTATCAGAAAAGTATTTGCCGAAACCGGTCTCAGGCCCAAGGACCTTGATGTGATCGAGGTTGGAGAGGTTTGTGCGGTGGAGGCGATAAGCGTAATGAAGGACCTGGGCGTTCCATTGGGACTGGCGAAGCTAAATGGTAGCGGGGGCGACCTAGCCATTGGTGAGGCAACGGGAGCCTCATCCGCTAGGCTGGTCGTCACTGCGATAAACAGTATGCAATCAAAAAATCTTCGATACGCTTTGTGCGCTGCGTCTTCAAACAGTGGACATGGTATTGCGATTATCCTGGAAAATACACAATTCCTTAATAAGACAGAGAGATAAAATGATAAAGGTAAGTATCAGCTACTTCAGATCTGACGATGGTTGCTTTGATCATGACTACTACTTGTCAACGCATATTCCGATGGTGAAAGAGGTTCTTGGGGATGTCTGTGTGCGTTGTGAGATTGATAAAGGCATGTTCGGAGCGAAGTCCGAACAGCAGGCTGAAGTTGTCGCTGCGGTTCAATTATACGTTACCAGTGTCGATGATTTTAACGAAAAGTTTTCTGTGGCGCAGAAGGAAATTATTCGAGATATAAAGAATTACACGAATATTATGCCAAGCATGCAGTTTAGCGAGGTTGTTAGCCTGTAAGGTCGGGCAGGCAATTGCACAAAATGTCACTGTCTCTGCACATGTCGGTACGTTGTGTCACTCAAATTCGGGTGAAATGCTGAAAAGACAAGATATCGCGAATAAAAAGCGGAGATTACATAGTGACGAAATTACAGTCAGAAGCTGGCCTGTTGCCTACAGAAATGTTCCATTTTATCAATGGGATAGAGGTCGAGTCCTCAGATGGTGCCCGGGGGGAGTTGATAAACCCCGTCGATGAAACCGTGTTGGCAAGCTATTCATTTGGGGGTGTTGCCGAGGTTGATGCCGCGGTGTCTGCAGCGAGATCAGAGTTCGATAATGGTGTCTGGTCCGGTCTTAGCGGCTATCAGCGCGGATGCCTGATAAACAAGCTGGCAGACCTCGTGGAGCGCGATGCTGACTTGATTGCAGATATGGATGCCGTTTGTATTGGTCGGGTTCCCATGGAGCCGCGAATCCTGGATCTGCCCAATGCTATCCAAACCATCCGGACCTCGGCAGGTTGGGCTGACAAGATCGAGGGTCGGACAATTCCCACTCCGGGTTATCTTGGTCGGGCTACATTGTCTTATACGGTAAATGAGCCTGTGGGCGTGGTGGCCGCGATTACGCCCTGGAATACGCCTTTCATGATCACATGCTGGAAAGTCGCTCCTTTATTGGCGGCTGGGTGTACTGTGGTGATCAAGCCTTCAGAAGAAACCCCGATGTCGGCGTTACATTTGGCTAAGCTTGCTAAGGAAGCCGGAATTCCCGATGGCGTGGTCAATGTCGTCACGGGGTCTGGCTCAGTCATTGGCAATGCCCTCGTACGTCACCCTGGTGTAGACAAGATCACGTTTACAGGTAGTCCGGCTGTGGGTCAGCATATTCAGACTGAAGCCGCAAAAGACTTCAAGCGAGTATCTTTAGAGCTTGGCGGAAAAAGCCCGCAAGTTGTATTTTCTGATGCAGATCAGGATGAGGCGCTGGCTGGATGCGCGATGGGGATCTTTTTTAATCAGGGGCAAATATGTGCAGCAGGGTCTCGAATACTAGTGCAGCGAGATATCGCCGATGAGTTTGCGCAGAAGCTTGCTGACGTGGCCAGCAATATTGTCGTTGGTAACCCCCAGGAGGAAGGCGTCCAAATGGGGCCTGTGTGCAAAAAAGCACAGCTGGATAGAGTTAACTACTATATCCGCGAGGGCGTCGCGGCAGGGGCGTCACTGCTGGCGGGTGGTGAGTGTCCGTACGAGAAGGGTTGGTTTGTTCGTCCAACAGTTTTTGCTGCGGCCACCAATGACATGGCTATCGCGCAACAAGAAATTTTCGGCCCCGTGGCTACCGTCATTCCCTTTGATGACGAACAGGATGCTGTAGAAATTGCCAATGGGACGGTATACGGGTTAGGCGCTACCGTTTGGACCTCTGATGTAAAGCGTGCTCATCGAATGGCTAAGAAAATTAAGGCTGGAGCAGTAGGGGTTAACTGTTGGGCTCCCATTGATGCGAGGCTGCCGTGGGGCGGCGTTAAGCAGAGTGGCAGTGGTCGTGAGTGCGGCTTATCTGGAGTAATGGCTTACACTGAAGAAAAGGTTATTACCGTCGTTACCGATTAAGGGCTTCTTGCCGCGAGTTGTGCTTCCCCCAGTAGCATTTCTTGCGGCTTTTTTATCAGTACGTTGAGTATGGGTAGATCGGTAACGGTCTGCTTAATCGAGAAAAGGATAGGGAGGTGCCGAAGGGAAGTGATACAAAAAAAAGTATTTACAAAGAAAAATTGATATGTATTATGTAGTTTTATTATTGCACAAAATGTCAGTGGTATGCGCAAGTGTGCTTCCAGAAGTGTGAAGCATGTTTGAAGGGGGTACAGCTGGTTACATTATTTTGCGAAATGCCCTCGCAGCACAAGCATAAATTTAAAAAATAGTGGGGAGGCAAGTAATGCCAGATTCATTTCAGAAAAAAATGCTGGGACATGGAGTTCTCATGATGTTCTCGGCATTGTTGTTTGGCGTGTTTTATTGGATGAGCTTACTGGGTGGGTTCGAAATCATTCCTGGTTATATCATTCATTTCGATATGCCGGGGACGCCCGAAGGATGGAAGCGGGCTCATTCCGGGCCAGTACTAAATGGCATGATGGTTATAGCCGTCGCATTGGTGATGCCTCATCTGGATTTTACCGCCAAGAAAGCGAAGTTGCTGGGTGGAATCGTGCTTCTGGATGGTTGGGGAAATATCGCGTTCTATTTCTTTGGAAACCTGAGTGATAACCGAGCGCTAAGCTTTGGCGACAGTTCTCTAGGCGAAGGTGGTTTGTTCAGCTTCTTGGGGCTAGCACCAGCCTACTTATTTGGTGTGCTGGCGCTTTGGGCGCTGGCCGTTATCGGTCTTGCGGCCTTGAAGCAGGCAAGAGAGAGCTGAAATATTGTTACGATATCGCGGGAGCTTTGCTCCCCCGATATGTCTATTCTAAGTAAAAGTGACCGAAGAATATCCAAAATAACTATTAAAATGGTGTGTTATGAGTGTCATACAGGGGCAAATGGCCGGTGAAACGGCGCTTTCAACGTTGGGCTGGTTGCCGGCATCTACCCGTCAGGTCGAGTCGTTCAAAGAATGGAAAGACTTCGTTCGAGATAACTTTCCCTGGCTTGAATTTAGAAATAGAGCATCTGGTCAGTTTGATGCAGAAATCTACTCTCAGCAGGTGGGTTGCTCTGGTCTGAGTATGATTCGCACCTCGGCTGGTGAGGTGAAACGGACGCGTCACCTCGCCGAAATGACCGACAGCGGATCGATAAAGATCATGTGGCAGCTTAGTGGTGGTCTGATGGTAGAGCAAGATGACCGTAGCTGCAGTCTCTCGCCTGGTCAGGCGACGGTATGCGATAGTGCGAGACCATATAGAATTCAGATGTCTGACCAGTCTAAATTTGCTGTACTAATGTTGCCTCATGATTATTGTGCTGGCTGGGAGCATATTTCAGAGTCGATCTGTGCGACGACCTTATACAAGGGCGCATCGATGCGGTCGGTATTGGGAACATTGATGGCGCTTACTGCTGCCGATCGAGATGAAGGCGAAGAGGACATTGGCGCGGTATTGGACGCGATCCAGTTGATGGTGACTAAACTATTGTACCGGTCGGCTGAGCAGACCGGTCTACAGGCTTACAACGACCCCCGCCTCAACAAAGCTCGAGATCATATAATCCGGAATTTAAGCGACAGCAGTTTTGGGCCTGACGATCTGGCGTCAGCCATGTGCATGTCTCGCAGGTCGCTTTATATGTTGTTCGAGGAAATCGACACGACACCAGTCAAATTAATTCGTGAACTGCGGTTGGAAACCGCGGTGAGAGCATTGCTGGATAGTCGCGAAAAAAATAGAAAGATAACTGACATCGCCTTTGACTCGGGATTTGGTGAGTACGCTACGTTCACGCGCTTGTTTAAGACACGCTACGGAAAAACGCCGAGGGAATTTCGAGAAGATTCTTCAAAATAAGCGTCAAAGTACTACGATTAACGGGAGGCGTGTCACGCCTTCCTTTTGGCCTCCTGCGTTCCGTAATGGCATTGCCCCCAGTCCCTATTCAATCCTTTTCTATCATCCCATTTGTGCCGGCCAAGGAGCAGCCTGACAACACCATAGGCGCCGTGTTCGCACTTTTCTACCCGCACTGATTGACACCCTATTTGCACGAATCGTGGAGAACAATCCGCGTGTATGCATGCATTCTGAAAAAAATAACAGGGAGATAGTCAGGATGAAGAGTCAGAGGGTAGTGCTGAAGGAGCGGCCGCGCTTCCAGGTGCCGACTGAAAAGTGCTTTCGCGTTGAAGAGGCAGATATCAATGCGCCTGGGAAGGGCGAGATCTTGATTCAGACCGTATGGCTTGGCATGGACCCGTATCTATTCTCCAGGGTGAAAAAAGTATCTGACCAGGCGAAGCCGATTGAGATCGGTGAGGTTATGTATGGAGCTGCTGTTGGAAGAGTCGTCGCTTCGAACCTGGCGGGTTTTTCAGAAGAAGATTATGTCCACGGTTTGTGGGGGTGGAAGGATTACCACATCAGTGACGGCTCGGACGTAAGCAAGATCCCTTCGGGAGTGAGTTCGCCGTCGCATATGCTAGGTGCGCTAGGGGCCGCCGGGTTTGGGGCCTACTTAGCCAACAGAAACGTACTCAATGTGCAGCCCGGAGATGTGGTGTTCTGCAGTGCAGCTACAGGCGCCCTCGGGCAAATAATTGGCCAGATAGCAAAACTGAAGGGTGGTGTAGTTGTAGGTACTGCGAGTACGGAGGAGAAATGCCAACTGGCGACTACTTCGATGGGATATGACTATTGTATCGAGCACTCCAGTCGTGATCTTTCGCAGAGGCTTGAAACTGCGATTCCAGATGGGATTGATGCAATGGTGGTTTCGACAGGCGGGCGAAGTTTCGATGCCGCTTTTCCGCTAATGAACAAGAACGGCCGTGTCGCTATTTGCGGTTTGATGGCTTTGTATACATCGACGTCAGGTCCGGCGAGAAATGACAATAATATGACGTTGCTAAACGAGGTTCTGTTGAAGCGTTTACGCATTCAGGGCTCGCTCGTTCTTGATTATCTGAACACGGATATACATAGAGAATTTCTTCAGGAAATGTCTTCTTGGATTCGGCTTGGCGCTGTCAAGCCTGTAGAGCACATCACTAAAGGGCTGGAGAATGCGCCATCTGCTCTCCGAGAGCTGTTCGAGGGCAAGAATGTCGGGAAGTCCATTGTTTCTGTCAGTGATTAGTCGGTCAGGTGCACATTACGTCACTCTCTTTGCACTGTGAGATAGGCTGGACGTTGGCGCAATACTGATAATGAAAGTTGAAGATTTCGTTACCTCAAGACTTCTATGGTCCGCCAGGCCGGGGTCGAGGTAAAAAAATAACCATACGAAGTAGTATTGATATGAACAATCTAAGCTTTAAGATAGCAAGGCAAGTCATTGCAAAGCGGGCGTACGTCGCTTTTGCCTTCCTTCTTATCACAATATTCTTTGCATTCGGTGTGCCCAAGGTGGACATCCGCACAATCTTTGCGGATTTGCTGCCAGCAGATGATCCGTTTGTTCAAACATTCAAAGAGCATCCAAACTTCGGTAACCCTCTGACTATCACTGTTATGGTCAAGCGGACAGATGGGGAGCTCATCTATAACGAAAAGACGCTGCAGAAAGTTTGGGATCTCACTCGTGATATCGATTTGATAGAGGGTGTCGATCACGACCGAATCATTTCAATCACTACTGAAAAAGCAAATTACGCCGAAGCAACATCGATGGGTGTAGAAATGCAGCCCTTGATGGGCGACAGAATTCCCCAGGGTGCTGCAGAATTGAAGGATCTTCAGCGTCGTGTGGAAAGGTCGCCAATGGCGCGCACGTATCTCGTGTCGTCCGACGAGAAAGCAACCCTGATACGGGCGGGCTTCCATGAACACCTCCTCGACTACGGCCACGTATTCAGTGAGGTCCAGCGCTTGGCAAAAGAGGCGAGTGACGGTAGCCACACTATCAGGGTCGTAGGGCAGCCAGTATTGACGGGCTGGATCTATCTGCTTCAAGAGCAGACCTATGCAATTTTCGCTGTCACCGTCGGCCTCCTTCTCCTTGCGCTGGCATTCTATATGCGAAATCTCGCGGGTATTGCCACGCCGATATTGTGCAGTGCCGTTGCTGCGACATGGGGTTTTGGGCTTGTAGGCTGGCTTGAGTCGCCTATCGAGCCGCTGCTAATGGTAGTTCCGCTGCTGTTGATTGCCCGCTCGTTCTCCCACTGTGTTCAGTACACGGAGCGATACTACGAGATCTTCAGCGAGCTGAAAGATAAAAAACTTGCCTCAGAGGCGACACTAGCCGTGATGATGGCGCCCAGTGTATTTGGAATTGTTACCGATACGCTCGCGATCCTGTGTATCGGTGTTGCACCAATTCCAGCTATGCAGAGATTTGCGCTGTTCTGCGGGTTTTGGGCATTTTTCCTGATTCCAACAGGTGTGATGCTGATTGCTGTTTTGTTGTCCTATCTGCCAACACCCAAGAACATCGATTCCATAATCGGTGCGGGAGAGAAAGAGAAAGGCATACACGGTGTGCAGAAGAGAGTTCTGACAAGTGTGGGCCGGTTAATCACCGGCAATGAAAAGAGAACGAAGTTAACAGCTACCGTCGTTTGTCTGGTGTCTGTCGTGGTGATTATTGTGTCTAGGCAGGTGGCAATAGGAAACCCGACGGAAGGCAGTAATCTCCTGTGGGATGAGTCCGAGTTCAATGTTGGTACTCGGGATGTTAATGACCATTTCCCTGGTGTGAACTCACTGGAGATAATCCTGGAATCAAAAGACCCTGGGAATGTTCAGGCGCGTGCGGCCCGAAGTAAAGAAGCCTATGAGGTCTCCAAAGCTATCGTTCGAAGCGTCATGAGCGGCGACAATCCGGCGAAAGCAACGCGTTCATTTTCCGACTTCATGGAAGAGGGATCTCGTCTTTATTCTGGAGGACACCCTGCATGGCTTTCTCTTGATCCCACGGATCGCGCTGTGAACGCCGCGGGCGTGGCTGTGGCCTTTGGTCAAAACCCCCTGAACTTTGCAGATGTCACTGACTTTCAGTTCCAGCACAGTGCCGTGTCGCTGTTCTATCGAGATAACAAGCAGGAAACGATCGACAAAGCATTGGCCGCGGCAAAACAAGCGGTCTCAGAGCTGGGTGATGATCACGAAACTATCAATGTACGAATGGCATCAGGAACTATTGCGCTGCAAGAAGCCCAGAACCAGGTTGTCAAGCGTTATGAATGGATAATGCTGGCGCTGGCATGCGTCGCCATATTCTTTATCGCCTCATTCGCCTACAAGTCATTTGTTGCGTCATTGGTGCTGCTTGTTCCTGTTGTGCTTGCAAACTTCTATCTGACTGCGGCTATGCACATGCTGGGCATAGGCCTTGACATAAATTCTGTCATGGTCGCGGTTCTCGGTGTCGGTGTGGGTATTGATTACGGCATTTATCTCATGTCACGAATCTGTGAAGAGTACAGCGCGCAAGGCGAAAGCTGGGAAAAGGCGATAGTTGAGTCCCTTACAACAACAGGCAAGGCAATCATGTTCACAGCGTCAATCATGCTGGTCGGTATCTTGCCTTGGTATTTCTTGTCGGATCTCAAGTTCATGGCTGACATGGGTTTGCTGCTGTCTTCGGTAATGCTGATCAATATGGTTCTCGCGCTGCTTGTCCTGCCGTTAATTGTATATGTCCTCAAGCCAAAATTCGTTACACGCAACGATCTTATGGTAGGCGAAAGCCTTGATATGTCTTGGTTTGATCAGGGCGAGGCAGAGACAAAGGAAAGTAATCTCGATCTAAAAAAAAATGAAATTAATACTGATCGAGTAATTTGAATAATATGATTTAACCCGTTTTGTCGACGACGGTTAAGGTTCGGCCTTTTTAAGAATAAATTCGGAGGTTGTTATGCACATTCGCAAATACGATATGAATTTTAGCCGGCGGCAGCTGCTCAAAGGGATGGCCTATGGAGCGGCGGCGGGAGTCCTGATGCCTCTCGAAAAGGTATTCGCAAAGGATTTGAGCTTGCTGAAAGCATATCCTGACGAGCTTTATTCAATCGACGATCAGACAAAAGGTAAGATTAGCGTTGGTGACTATATCACCAAAGATAACGTCGAATACGCAAAGCACTTATTGGATCCTTCAATCTACGATCAAATTCTAAATGAAGGTCGTCGGATTAAAGTTCGTGCTCCTACCACTGAGCTGCGTCAGCTATTTAATAACTCCTACTACGAAGCCATGCAGAGAAATATTGCAGAAGGCCGTGGCGGTAAATTTGATAGTAAAGGAAACGTTGTAGATTCGAATGGGAAAGCCTGGAGTGGTGGCCTACCCTTCACAAGTCCAAAAAATGGCCAGGAAATCTGGGCAAATATGGCTATGAGTTGGGGGCGGGCGGACGCCAACACCTATGCGATCAAGCAGTGGGACTATGGCGCGGACGGAAATCTGGAGTACGAGTATGATTTTCAGTGGGTCGAGTTGCAGATGCAGGCTCGTACCGACCGCAAGGTATTTCGCGGATATGAAGATGAAATCCGGCGCCAGTGTGTTTACTTCAGCAACTCACAAGATGTTCGAGGTACGTCCTTCCTGAGTAACTGGTCCTATGACCAGACGAAGATACCTGATTTGTACGGGTACCTGCCCGAGTTCCGCCGTGTGCGTCAGTTCCCGGCAAACCAGCGCTTCGAGCCGTTGATTCCTGGCGCGACTTGGTTCCTGACTGATCCTTGGGCTGCAGGTGACCCATACCTGACGTGGGGCAACCACAAAATCATTGATCGCAAGCCGATGCTTCTCGCCTGTAATGGCAACTTCGCTGATACCGATGATAACTGGAAGCCTAAAGAGCAAGCCAATAATCCCAAGTTCTGGGAGACAGAATATGAAATGTCTCCAGATGTCATTGTTACCGAATGTGAGCCCGTCGGATACCCGCGATCACCGGTAAGCAAGAAGCGAGTATACGCCGATGCTCGTAACAGCGTGCCGAATGGATGTATGCGTTACGACCGTCAGGGGAAACTGTGGGCTAACTTCGAAATGGCATTCGGTCAGTTTGTTGGTGGTGGCGCTGACGGTAATCGAGTCGTCTTGAGTGCTGACGGAAAGACGCCGGCATGGTCTTGGGTATACTGTCTTATCTACGATCACCAGAACAAGCGTATGTCCAGAACCCACCACGCTAAGAAGGGTGTTGGTACAGAGTCCCTCTTCCAGATTGATGAGGACTGGTTGTTCGAAACTTACTGTACTCAGCAAGCACTTCAGTCTCTGGGGCGTGCATAAAAACAATGAACCCTGTGCGGACTATCCGCACAGGAGTTTGGATTTTTTCGGGAGATTAGGATGAGAATGTCGTTCTCTTCTAAACGCAATTATCTTCTTAAATTTAAGATAGCTATTTGCGGCATATTTTTCTCTATCTGTGCTCATACAGGAGAACTTTTGGTTGCACATACACCAACCGATCGCCTGTATGACATCGATATCAGTGGGTCTCATGGATATGCTGTTGGCGAAGCTGGATTATTGATGGAAACATCTGACGGCGGTAAAAGCTGGTCGGAAATTGACACCCCTACAACACTCGCATTAACAAGCGTTGCTGTCACCGAAAATGGGGCAGTTGCAGTAGGTCAGCTCGGCGAGGTGATCGTTAATGTTGATTGGTCCGGGTGGAAAAAGGTTGGTTCCAGTTCACGCATGCGTTTATTAGGCGTGGACATGAATAGTGAAGGACTCGCGGTTGCCGTGGGGGCCTTCGGGACTTTACTTCGTTCTGTCGATCACGGTGTGACCTGGAAAAACATTCAGCCTGATTGGGCTCCTCTGTATGACTCGGGTGCCGGTGATACCGCCGTTATTCGTGATGAACCGACAAACTACGTTGTTCAAGTACTCGAGGATGGTCGAATCCTGATTGGCGGAGAGTATGGCCAAATTTTGACCTCAGTAGACCGCGGAGAGTCCTGGAATGTGATCTATCGACATCCGGAAGAGGGTGACGTTATTGCTCCAACGTTCTTCGATTCCAAATTCTACGGTAATACCGGATATGTAACCGGACAATCGGGAACAGTGCTGATATCTCAAGATAAAGGCATGACCTGGAAGGCGCTACAAACTCCGACTCAATCTAGCCTGTTCGCAATCGGCGGCGACGAGGCGGGGAATATCTTTGCGATTGGGCAACGCGTCGCTGTTGTAAGCAAAAATTATGGAAAGAGTTGGAAAACATTCGACGCGCTGGATATCAGCCTGAATTGGTACTCGGGTATTTCGATCACAGAGATATCAGATTCGGAGCGTGTTACGGCTGTGGGGCATGGTGGTCGCATTATTTCAGTAAATCCATTTTGAATCTAAAAATAGATCGCCGGTATTTAAGGGGATATAAAAATGAGAAAGATAGGTACTGCAATCGCACCGGTTATGCTCTCGGCAGCTGGCGCACTTGGAACTTCCGCGGTCCATGCTGAAGGTCTTATTGAAAGCATCATCGAAAAGACGACTTTTCTTGGGCAGTTTAGGGTTGACGCTGCTTTTAAGACAAACGACGAGCAGAATCCATATAACCAGAATGCGGTCCCATATCAAAATGAAGCGGTTTCACGACAGGCATATCTGCCGCCCGACCTAGGTGGCGGTCGATGGGGTAATACAGAAATTCCTTCGTTACCATTTGTTCTGGATACGAATGACACCGTGGTTAGAAACGACAGGGCTACGGGCGAAGACTACGATTGGAACCAGGTCAATCTCCGCTTTAGTGGTGAAATGGACATGAGGTTTAATCGTCAGTGGCGGTTGAACGTGAAATTGAGGGCTTTGTTCGATCCTGTCGTACATGACGGTTTTGACGCCTACGATGTGATGGGTGATCAAGGTGGTATATCCAAAGGGCGTTATGATCGCTATGCGGATACCGGTGAGACCAATTTCTATCAGGCTAAAGGGCGGAATGGGGAAAATATAAATCCGCTTGAGTTTGCTGGCCGAAATTATATGGTCGACTTCCCCACTTTCATTATCAATTACAAATCAGGTAAATACGATCTTCGCTTCGGTAATCAGCAGATTGCCTGGGGGCAGGCAATCTTCTTCCGTACGCTTGATGTGGCCAATGGTTTAGATTTGCGCCGACAGCTTATTCTCGATCGAGCCATTGAAGAATTTGAGGATGAGCGTGTGCCGAAGTTGGCATTGCGTGCAACGGTTCAAGCGACCAACAATATCCTTTTTGATGGCTTTGTGGGTAAATTTCAGCCGGACATTCTCCCCAATCCGAATACGCCTTACAACGTTATTCCGTCTCAGTTTTATCGGCCTTTAGACAACTATTATACCGGTGGTTACGACAATAAACTTGATGCCGGATTCCGTTTTAAAGGTGATTATGGGAACTGGGGTTGGCAAGCAATGTATGTCAGCCGATACAATCCGTTGGGTGTGTTTCGCTGGGCAGAAAGTGGCGTTAACAAAGGGCTGACCCCGTGGGGGGGAACCGTGGGTACGGCCGTTGAGACTGGCTATTTGCTAAAGCCTAAATGCAGCGGCAGTCAAAACCCCTATGATAATTTCTGTAGGCTCTACGATAGCGTCGGAGAAGCCCTTTCTCACACGCCATTCACCGTTGGCCCGGGCGGTGTTTATAGTGATAGAGAGTGGTTCGCTACCGCAGCCAGCGTGCGTTTAGATGGTGTAGACGTTATTAATGCTGCTATCAGGGACTTCCCGGCATTGAGAGATGTCTTTGCCTCTCCGGTAGCGAATGTCGAAGAAGCAAGCGCATTGCTGAATACATTCTTTATTGGTGCTGGCGGCAGTATTCGTGGCAATGTCCAACGCGACTACTTCCGAGAAGATGTCTTCGGATTTGGGCTTAGCTATGTGACGGAGACGGAGGATAACAAGTCATTCTGGAACCAGATTATTCTGAATATGGAGGTGCAGTACACTCCCGAACGTGTATTTACCTCTCCAGATCTGGGCAAGGACGGTCTGACGTCAGACGAATACATTCTGACCCTGGTGGCTGAGAAATGGCACAGATGGAGCGAGAGCTTCCCTGCTGCTTACTTGGTGGGGCAGTTCATGCACCGCAGTGAGAGTGACTTGGTAGGGCTTCATTTGGATGGCTACGGCGGTAACGTCGGCAATACCGATCCGAAGCAGCCTGGAGGCATATCTAGCGCAAACTATTTGGTTTTCGCCGGGTTCCAGCCCTGGCCTAACAAAAAGTATATCGCGGAATGGGCGATTCTCTATGATGTTCAAGGCGGGCTGCTATTCCAGCCGTTGCTGAAGTGGAATCCTGGGCGAGGTATGAGCGTCGATCTTTACTACAACTATGTTACTGGAGACTTGTACGGAGATGGCAGCAACACCCTCACTAGGGCGTTAGATCATGTGCAGGAAGTGGGTATGCGATTCACTTATCAGCTGTAACCTCCTCAACTGAAAGGGACGGGTGATGTCTGTCACCCTTTTGCCGGCTGTGTTCCCAGCCGGCTTTTTTTTGAGGGTATATAAATGACTGGTTGGAATATTCATTCGAGCAGAAGAAGTATTTTGAAGTATGCGCTGGCGGGAAGCTGTGCGGGATTCTTAAAGCCTTTGTCTGCTGCTGTGGAGGCGGCCGGTAGTATTGAGGGTGTATACCCAGATGAGCTTCTCTCTATAGAGGAATACACTCGTGGGAAGATATCTACCGGTGCGTATATCGATGCCTCGAATGTCGAGGCGGTTAAAGACTTGTTGGAGCCTGCAAAATTCCACCATGTGAAAAATATGGGTAGGCGATTAAAGCTGCTTCCAACAACGACTGACTGGATGAGGCTTGGCCCCTGGGAATATCTTGAGGCTACATTGTCGAATCGAGGAAAAGCCAGATTTGATGACTCTGGGAATGTCGTAAATGATGATGGGCGACCGTGGATCGGTGGTCATCCTTTTCCCGGAACGACCAATGCTTTGGAGTTGTTCGCCGGGCTCACATTGTCGTGGGGAAGGCATGATTCGAGCCTCTACGCTATGCGTGAGTATGACATAAGCCGCGGTGGCATTGTCGACTACGAATATGATTTGGTATGGGCAGAACTTTCCCCTGTAGGACGACTGGTTTCAGACCCTAAGCCATATTGGCCTGAGCATGAGGATAAGCTGCGATTCAACACCGTTGTATACCTATCGCCAAACACTGAACGTGGTGCGAGCTATTTGAATATATGGCCGTATGATCAGAACAAGTTTCCGACGCTGTATGGCTATGTGCCGAGCTTCAGACGAATTAGGCAATTCCCGACGAATCAACGTTTTGAGCCGCTGGTGCCGGGTTCCGCGCTCTATCTGTCAGACGCTTGGGCAGCAGGAGATCCGCTCCTTACTTGGGGTAATTACAAGGTGATTGGTAGGCAGCCGTTACTGGGTGGTGTCTCCGGGGGGTGGAATTCGTCTCATAGTAACTGGGAACATGGTGTTCATGGTGGCGAGAAGGGAGAAAGCTTCTTCGATAGTGTTGTTGAATTGATCCCGGAGACAATTGTTTGTGAAGCGGAGCCTGTCGCATTTTCGAGAGCGCCTGTGAGTAAAAAGCGAGTATGGTTCGACGCGAGGAATGGCATGCCTGTTGCTATGGTTACGTATGACCGGAAAGGAAATCCGTTCCGTTCTTTTGATGGATGTTACAGCATCTATGATGATGGTAACCGGAGAGTCATGGACGGCAAGCACGCGTATTGGTCTTGGACATACCTCCATGCCTATGAATTCCAGTCAGGTCGAATTACTCGAATTGAGCAGGTTAAAGAGCTGGATGGAGGCCACTGGAGCCGAGCGAACGACCAGAGTATTTACGATGAGTACCTCACGCAGGCTGCGCTGCAAAGGCTTGGGCGAGATTGAACTTGTCGCTGTTAATCATGGTGGGCGCGTTCTTTGACGCTTGGCATTTGCACGGTCTGTCTATGATTTTGCACGGAGGACTAATAATTGTGGCCGATTTATCGTAACAATAGCCTCAGTAGGGTTTAAGCTATGACTAGAAATGGCTTAGACCGCCGGTAGCTCAGTGTGTGCCGGATTAAAATAAAGATGTGCATTCGAGGAAAGATAAATGGCTGAGGTTATTGAAGCAGATTACCTTGTGATTGGGGCTGGTGGTATGGGGATGGCGTTCGTAGACGAAATCCTAACTCATAGCGATGCCACAGTTGTCATGGTAGATAAGAACTTTCGGCCCGGTGGTCATTGGAATTATGTGTACCCATTCTGTCGCCTTCATCAAACATCGACGTGCTATGGCGTCAACTCTACGGAGTTGGGCGGTGATCGTAGAGATGAATTTGGTCTCAACAAAGGCTGCTATGAGCTGGCTAGCGGAAGTGAAGTCGTAGCCTACTTCGATAACGTTATGCGACGTCGGTTTATCCCTTCCGGGCGAGTAAAGTTCCTCTCGATGTGTGAGTATGACAAGGATTCAGGGCGAGCAAGAAATACCGTCAGCGGCAGTGAGTATGAGTTTAAGGTAAAGAAAAAAGTTGATTCGACCTATCTGAACGTAACGGTGCCATCTCAACGTCCACCAACATTCGATGTTGCAGAGGGTGCCAAGGCGGTAGCCGTAAATGATCTGCCCAGGATTGCACCTTACTACGAAAATTTTGTCATTGTGGGATCGGGTAAAACCGGTATGGATGCGGTTCTGTTTTTGCTCAGTAACGGCATAGACCCAGACCGAATTACATGGGTAATGCCGGCAGACGCGTGGATGTTTGACCGTTTCACCGTTGATCCAGGCCGTAAATTTTCCGATCCGGTGACACAGTATGCTATCGGTATTCTAGAGTGTGCACTTGAGGCCAAGAGCTATCGTGATTTTTATGATCTGCTCGATGGGCGTGAGCTGATTAAGCAGTTGGATCGAAATCACAAGCCAACTCGCTGGCGCTGCGCAACTTTCACCGAGCTTGAACTCGAACAGTTGCGGCGAGTGAAAAATATTATTCGTATGGGGTATGTTGAGGCTGTTTCTCCTGGTGAGATGACCTTGTCTGACGGCGTCTGCCCTGCGCCTGCCAATGCAGTCTATGTCGATTGTGCTGCAGACGGCTTGCCCAAAGTCCCGGATACCAAAGTGTTTGATGGAGATAAAATTACTCTCCAGACAGTTCGGATGTGTCAGCAGGTATACAGTGCCGGTTTTATCGGCAATGTAGAGTGCAATGTTGACGCGGATGAGGATCGTAAGAACGAGCTTTGTCATCCGGTTCCTCTGCCCTATCTTGAAATTGACTATCTCCGCTGCGCGCTTCAGAACAGCAAGAATATGGCCGTTTGGTTGACAGAGCCTGCCGTAGTTAAATGGATTAATGAGGCTCGTACAGACCTGTTCAGCCCGCTGTTGGACTTCGAGGATCCCGAAGTGGCGAAAAGTATTCAAGCTATGGGTGAATTGATCCAGGAAGCAATTCCCAAGATGGAAGTTTTGCTTGAAGAGGGCATGCGTGGCGAGTGAGTCATGCTGCCAGTCCCAAGTCTCTCTTTGCGCCCCTTATGGGGCGTTTTTTTTAATATTTTTAGAGTCTAATCGGAGTTACGAATGGCTAAAGTCTATGAGATAGATGGCGTCGTTCCCGTCGTGCACCCATCTAGCTTCATTCACCCCGACGCAATACTGATTGGGGATGTTGTTGTTGGGCGGGATTGTTATATCGGTCCGGCCGCTTGTCTTCGGGGGGATTTTGGGGCGATCATTTTGGGTTATGGGGTGAATGTTCAGGATACCTGTGTGATCCATTCCTTTCCCGGAAAAACGGTTGAGATTCTAGATTATGGCCATGTCGGGCATGGTGCGGTACTGCACGGGTGTGTTGTGGGAAAGAATGCTCTTGTCGGAATGAATAGTGTCGTGATGGACGGTGCTGTTATCGGAGATTGCGCTATTGTCGCTGCATGTTCGTTCGTAAAAGCTAACCACAGTGTTCCTGCTTCATCATTGGTGGCGGGGGTGCCTGCTAAGTTTGTACGCGGGCTTAGCGAGCACGAGTTAGACTGGAAAGCTAAGGGAACAGAAGAGTATATCCAGTTATGCAAGCGTAGCCTGGCTACATTGAAACCAACCGAAGCTCTTACAGAAATTGAGGATGGGAGGCCTTCACTGAATCTTAAATCATCTCATAAGCCGCTAAAGTAGTATTCTTGTCTCTCTCAATGTGGAGTGAAAAGCTGATCAGGCGTCGGTTAGCTGGCTTTTCGTGCGAAAGAGCCCCAGCATAATGAGAATTATCATGATGTGAATGCCTATTATGGGGGGATATCCCATTAGGTATATAAGGTCATTTACTGTGCTGGCCTCGAATGGTCCGCCGCCAAAGGCCAGCCCTCTTGTTCCGAATATCGCATTTAGGGTTGCCGCTACAGTAAATACCCAGGCCGCGACTATTGCAGACCAGAAAAGCCATGTCGTTTGTCTTTTTCTTAAAGAGAGAAACTTGCTGGTTGCCCCGACTCCGATAAGCATTAGTCCCTGTGTAATTGCTTCCATATGCGCCATTCGCCATGCCCGACTGTCATTGGGTATGTTTACTGATATGTCTATAGGAAACGGCCAGAGTACGATCCTTTCTAGTAGGGCAAAAAACCATACCCACCCAATCAACAGGCTTAGTGCCAGTAAGCCAAAGCCATTTATAAAGAATAAAAGTCTAGTTTTGTCATCTATTACGTTTGAGTTTTTCATTGTTATTTCAGGTGTTGGTTTTTAATTAAGGAAGGTCTGAAAAATTGATGCCTATAACGACATTGCCATAAATTTGCGCAGAACCTTTTCCGTTTTCGTTAGTTTTAGGCCTTAAATAATACCGTTTTGTCCATCAAGTCGCTATTTCCGGCCCGATGGGCATACAGCAGGCATACTACGCCTGCATTAATAACCGTTGTTGTCGTAGCAGAGTCTTTTTCGCCATGACCAAATTCACCAGTGCACAGGATGTAAATAAATGATGGGCATTTTTGTCCAATCCTTTGTACCGCACTTTGGTAAAGCCAAACTGGCCCTTCATGACGCCAAAGAGGTGTTCGACTTTGGCTCGTACTTTCGATTTGTTCCGGTTTTTGGCGCGGTCTCTGTCGCTGAGAGTTACGTAACGACTGCCTTTCTTGTTGGTGAAGTCTTTAGCCAGCGGAGCATGATTAGCAATTACATCGCCCTGACCCGCATAGGCCGAATCACCCCAGACACGGCTTTCATCACCGTGAAGAAGATCTCCCAGAATGGCAGAGTCATGAACATTAGCGGGCGTAGCCACAACCGAGTGAATCAGCTTGGTTTTGCTGTCGACTCCGATATGAGCCTTCATGCCGAAGTACCACTGATTACCTTTTCTCGTCTGATGCATATCCGGATCGCGCTACTTTTTCTTGTTCTTGGTAGAACTCGGCGCATTGATGATACTGGCATCGACGATGGTGCCCCGGCTTACTTTCAAGCCATTTTCCTTGAGGTACTGATTAACCATATAAAACAGACGGTCGCCCAGATTATGACGCTCCATCAAATGACGGAATTTGTAGATCGTTGTCTCGTCGGGAGCGGGCTCTTCACCCAGATCGATACCGACAAACTGACGCATGGAACGGGAATCGTACAGAGCCTCCTCGGCCGCAGGATCAGACAGGTTAAACCAGTGTTGCAGGAAATGAATACGCAGCATTCGCTCAATGCCTACAGGACGTCGTCCAGCCCCAGCAGGGTTGGGATAGAACGGTTCGATGGCTTCACAGAGCTCTTTCCAGGGTGTAATGGTTTCCATATCCTCAAGAAACTGCTCTTTACGCGTTTTCTTGCAGTATTTCTCGAAGCTGTCTGTAAGCGATGTCTGTTTCATGCAGTTAATAACCGTGATCGAAGCGATGTAGTATTATCGCTGAAGTCTCGAATTAATCAGAGTGTCCTTAGATTTATATAGATATAACGAAATATCGGCCAAAATCAATTAAAATCGTCATTTAAAACAATTATTTATGAATGGCAAATATTTTGGATTATGTCAGCTGAGCGGAGTTTATGCCCGAATTGCGAGGGTAGCTTATGTTGAGAAAGTCACTAAAATTCAATTTTCAATGTAAGTGATTACAGTAAATTACCAACCTCCGCCAAAAGCATGGTAGGCAAGATATTTGCGCACCCGTGATGATTCACCAGATTGCACGAGTTGCCACGGCGATCTCTCTTCAAAAGCACTTATTTCGGTATGTATGTAGTCCGCGGGATGAAGATTAGGGAGCAACACCTGGACAAATTGGTGGATGACTATGATGTTGCTTAGGTCATCGCTGCTGATAGTACTGACAAAAGCTGCCGCTTTGAGGTCTGGTACATGCCATTGCTGAAGAATCTGGCTTGCCCACTTCTGGCCGGCAGGTCGAGGCATGGTGAGCATATCCTCGTCAGGCGCATCACGCACAGCATCAGGTGGTTCGATACCAAGCATCTTTAGCTCGCCAAGTCGTATTATCTGTATTTGGCGGTCGGATTCATTATTTTTTTCATGTACCTATCCTTTGCAGTAAGTTGTGTCACCTGTTAATGCGGTCGTTTATAAGTTTAAACAGGCGACTAGGATTTGCAGTAACCCGGCCATCCTGCTGGTCCAGAAAATAGTATAGCGCTTCCCAGTTATCTGATTCGTATCCTTCACCGAATATCGGAACAAGAGCTATTCCGGTCGGTGTGGCACCTACTGACCCCAGAAACTCATCGATAATGTCGCTGATAAAGTTCAGGTTTAGCTGTAATTGGGTATGTGTTTTCATGAAGTAATCCTTTCGTTACTAGTTGTCGGTTATATGTCCTTGCCCTATGGTGTTGTCCGTAGCCTGCGCGTCAATCGGGTACGCAGTCGGGATACAAAATCCGAACCAGCTCATGCGCTAGTGGGTTTGTAAGCTCGGACGGGTGGTGTGTATAGAGAGCGCCTTGTTGTTCGATCCAGTCTGTAAGTTTTCTTACACCCCCGCCCTCCCCAGGCAGGCCCCTTGCACAATCAGCTTCCAAGGATTGAGGAGCTTGCCAGGTGGCCAGCAACTCGAGAAGGGCGTGCGCCATCTTTCGGCACTCGTCGGCAGTGAGTGCCCGCTGGGGGAGAAATGAATGGCCCTTTGGGGATGGGCAGCTCAGGCGCTCCCAGACCTGCTCTGATTGGCTCCGTAGCACCTCGGTCAGTTTTTCTTGCTCGAGCCCTATAGCAATCGTGACGTCGCGGCTGAAGGGGTCTTGTTCCTCTCCCAGGTCAATATAAAGTCGTTGGCATTCGTAGCGAGCCTGAATCCAGGAGGCAATAGCTTCCGCATTATTGACCTCCCAGCCTTCACCGATGCGCATGACCAAACCGTCTTTAAAGGCACCTCGATAGTGTCGCGCCAAGAGTACTGCAATGACTTCAATGGTGGGTGATGTGGTATGTACCATGTTATGTACCTCGCGGTTTACTCTGAGAAAAGGCCAAAATCAGGATGAAACAGCACGCTGGTCCAGTCTGGATAGCGAGCTGAGCCAAAGTGGATGAGCTCTCCGGCAAAGAACTCCTGGCCTTTGCCCTCGCTCAAGTCATCAATCAGGAAATCGCCCTGAAGTAAGCCCTTGTTCGGGCTAAGAATTAGTCGGTAGGCAGCTTCAAGCCCGAGGTGGGCTTCTATCCACAAGCGCTTCTCCGTATAGCTGTGGGGGTTCAGGACGGAGGGGGCGGTCAATATGAAGACCTCAGTGTTGGGTGCCCGACTGAGGTTATCAAAGGCTTCTATGGCCCCCGGTAATGGCTCTAAATCCAGAAAGAAGCCCGGCAGGCTTTGCGGGTAGGCCAACTCCGGGAATTGAGTCTTAATCTTGTGGTAGTGGCCGACGAAATCACACAAGGTGTCGTCCATATCGATGTAGATGCGGCGGCTCTCGGGATTGAAGTGCCGCGCCGTGCCAGATTTATGCGCGGTGTTCGGTTTTTCTTTACTCATCATCGGCCTCCCGGGGCGTCGGCATGGGGTTGATATAAGGCGACCAACCACCAAACACGAAGTCGTCGAGGTATTGAAAGACGGTGTTGATACCCCCGTCGCGAATGACGGACCACGGGGTCTTGTCCTCGAATGCACTGTTTTGCGTGTGAAGCCAGACAAAGGAGTCGGGCTTTGTGTTGGGAAAGACCAGGCGAAGATAATGGTGAATCTGCAGTACACGCATGATTTCGATGGCGCCGGCTGTCAATGTAAAATCAGCCGCTTCCTCTTCGGGTATGCGCCAGCGCACGAGGGCTTTAGAGAACATGTTCTCAGCCACAGCCCGGGGGGCGACCATGACGTCGTCATCTGCAGCATCCGCCAGCTGCTTGGGGATTTTTAGGTTCAACAGCCGCATATCGCCAACCGTGAAGATGGGTATGTCGCCACCGGCAAGTGCCTCCAATGCGTCTTTAGGATCTTTGCTCATCGTTTGTAGCCTCCGTGGGGTTTTCGTTGTGGTTGACCCCATTCTGCCCAGTTGCTGATAGCGCGGTAGGAAATCGGGATGCCAATAGCCGCTCAAATGCAGATCCGTCCTGGCGAGTAAGGTTGGGGATATAGCGGGAGTAGACTTTGAAGAGCATCTCCGTTGATGAATGGCCCAATACACGAGCTACCCATTCGGCGTTCTCCCCGGAAGCCAGCAACAACGTGGCAGCGGTATGCCGGGACTGGTAAGGGCGCCGTTTGTTTAGCCCTAAGTAGCGCAACATCGGATACCACACGCGATTCGTGACGTTGCAGTTATCCAGAGGTTGGCCTTCTTTATTACAGAACACATACCCGGAAAGCTTTCCGGTCGCTTGATACTGGGCTTTGAGCGCCTCAAACACCGGCCCCATCATCGGGATTTCCCGCTGGGATCCGTCTGTTTTCGTATACTCGGTTTCGCCCCTGATCAGGGTCTCGCGCACTAGTATCTCTTTGCGCTCAAAATCCACATGCTTCCACTTCAGCCCGTGGATTTCGCCTGTGCGCAGTCCCGTGTAGAACCGAACGGTGTAGTAATGCTTGAAATCCGGGCGAACACGCTCGATAAACAGCTCCACTTCCTGCAGCGACAAGGGTTCGATATGCTGCTTTTTGAGCCTGAGCGGTTTGATATTCTTGTAGGGGGACTCAAAACCGAACCGTTCAGCCGCCTCGTCCAGAATCAAACTCAGTATCAGCATATGGTTATTGACGGTTTTGGGTGACAAGGTCGTATTGGTGCCTCGGCCTTTCTTGGCGGCGAGTTGGCCGCGAAATTTCAGGATTTCCGCTTTGGTGATCTCGCCGACGCGTTTATTCTTGAAGGCGGGCTTAAGGGAGCTTTCCAGGATCGACTCAACATTGCGGGTATGGGATGCCCGCCACTGGACTTTCATTTCAGCGAACCACAGATCCGTGAATTCCCTAAAGGTAGGGGTTGATGCTACGCCTGTACTGGTTGATAAGCCGGCCTCTTGGGCGGCAAACTTCCTGGCATTTGGGCTTTCTGGAAAGAACTCCGAGTACTCGAACTCTCCTAACAGTATTTTTGCCTCAATACGTTGAAGAAGCTTTTCTACACGAGCTCTATTCTGAGAGGTATCCGTCAACGCTGTCTGTTCACGGCAGCGTACTCCCAAATAGAAGAAGTCCATGTAGAGCTTCCCGGTCTCCTTTCGCGCTCTCACTTTACCCATTGCAGTAGCCTCCGCTGGCCATGGGAATGAGCGCGCCCCTATCATTAGCGGTCCTAAGCATCTCCTGTTCAACGGCCTCCCAAAGAAACAGAATCTTTCGGCCGCCGAAGGGTTTGATGTAATGCTTGCCCTCAAGAAGAACGCTATCTTTTAGGCGCTGGCGGATTGTCCGGCAGTCATATTTGATACGGCTGGCGAGCTCTTCCGTCGTGAGATATGTATATGAATCAGTCATCGCAATTAGCCTCGACGTCAGGTATTCTAAGTGGCGAAAAGACATTCTTAATATCAAAATGCCATCCTGAGTGACATTTTACACAGCAAAATGCCACCCGCAAGTATTTTTTGCGATTCTGGGTGAATTTTTTATATCTGGAGAAGCATTGGTGATTAAGTGCCACCTAGCCAGGCTCATGGGCGAACGTAAGATGAAAATTGTCGACGTAGCCAGAGAAACGGGTTTGAACCGAAATACTGTGACCCTTCTGTATAAAGAAACCAGCCAGCGTATCGACTTGGATGCGCTAGAGAGGCTATGCAAATTATTTGGATGTGGAGTCGGAGATTTATTGGAGTATGTAGAAGATTAGCGATTCATCTGGGTAACGCGGTATTAGTTATAGAAAGCTTGTGAATATGTGAGTCATCGCGTCTGAACTTGCGACCTCGAGAAGTTAAGGGTTTTGGCTTTGTTCGTAGTCCCCTTAAACCCGATTACCTTTCGTGCTCAGAATGGGGGGCAATGGTAATAAGCGGACGGCTGGCCTGGATCAATATGGCAGGTAACAGCTCGAAGCCAGCATCGCTGCTACTTCGATCCGCCTCCGCCTCTGGTACCAAACAGACGTCCGCTGCGAGAATATTGATGTACTTTAAAGCAAGAGGCTAATCCGATTGTGGTCGACTTAAAGAAAGAAAACGAAAAGGCGTTGATGACATATCTGCTGGTCGCCGTAGTACCGATTTACGTTTCATTGGCAATTGCCCAAGGAGAGCGGCTCCTGCAAGTTGCTGAAAGCCAGCCATGGATAGCTTTTAGCCAGCTCGCCGTAATAGGTATCGGCCCGCTGCTATGCCTGAAGGCGGTCCTCTTGCTACTTGCCAGCGTGATTGCCCCCCAGTGGAAGGAACGACTTGTCCATCTTCGCTGGAGCAACCCCCTGCCGGGAAGTCGCTGTGATCAAATAATGGCGAGGGATGCCAGGGTCGATCTTGCAAATTTACCTCCGGAGGTCGAGGCCCTAAGAGATAGGTCCTTATCCCCCAAGGAGCGAAACGCGCGCTGGTATCGTGATATCTACCGCCCAGTGAGCAATGCCCCGGCTATTTTAAATAGTCATCGGCAGTACCTGCTTCACCGGGACACATCTGCAGGTGTCGCGCTGGTCATCGTTCTCTCAAGCCTCACCGACCTTGGAAGCAGGCTTATTCTCGGGGAGCCCCTAATCTTCGGGCCAGCCTATCTAGTACTTCTAGCCTACCTCGGCCTAGCTATGATCGCTGCGAATGTGGCGGGAAACAGGATGGTCGCAGGAGCAATCGCAAACTTCTCGAACACTCAACACATTGGGGGTGACCAATGACAGCCAGCATAGAGTTCTTCCCAGTAGGTAACGGGGATATGACCCTTATCCGCCTCGCCACTGGTAGGACGATTCTGATTGACATCAACATCAGGAACGACGCCGATGATCAGAATAAGCACGACTACCCGGACGTCGCCAAAATGCTTAAGGACCGGCTCGAGCGCGATGCCGACAACGATAATAGGCTGTACGTTGATGCATTTGTCCTGACACATCCAGACCAGGACCATTGTGGCGGCCTGCAGAACCACTTCCATCTTGGCGCCCCATCCACATGGAAAAAGCCCGAGGGCGAGGAACTCGAAAAAATCTTAATACACGAAATGTGGTCCGCTCCCCTTACCTTTCGCCGCGCCGATAGGGTAGACGGCAATCTCGTTCCGAATGCAGAAGCCTGGAAAAAAGAGGCGAAGAGGCGTGTAAAACTGGCCAAGGACGGTGAGGCATCCGCCAATGAGCTAGGGAACTTGATCAAAATCATGGGCGAAGACGTTCACCACGACAAAACTGAAGGCATCGAACATCTCATTCAGAAGGTCGGTGAATCCACAAATACGATATGCGGGCAGGCGGACCCTTCATTCTCAGCGCTCTTGCTTTCACCAAAGGTCGTCACAGAGGAAGAGGCAGATGCGCTTCCCGGCAAGAATAATTCTAGTATTGTCATGCAGTTCAGTTTTTCACCGAGTGACAGCACCCTAGATAAGAAGACAGCCACACGGTTCCTTACTGGCGGCGATGCCGAGATTAACATCTGGAAACGCATCTGGCACCGCAATGAGGAAACCACTCAAAATCTCGCTTACCATATTCTCCAGACACCGCATCACTGCTCTCTGGGCGCCCTGTCTTACGACAACTATAACGACCAAGCCGGGAAACAGGGAAAAGGCGAGGAATGCGATATCGATAAAGAAGCATACTCGGCTCTGTCGCAAGCAGAAACTGCAGCATATATCGTCGCTAGCAGCGAGGAGCCTGCAGAAAAGAGCGGGAAAGACCTAGCTAAACGACTCTACGAAGCTATAGCCGAAAATGCTAATGGCAAGTTCCTTGGCACGATGACGGATTCCAAGGACGAGCCCTTGAAACTCGAAATTACCGAGCGCGGGCCTGAATCACCACGCAAAAAGGGGCCAATTCCTGCCGTTCCGCCCAAAACCCAAAAAGGTACCACAGAAAAGTCATATGCCCGCTTCACGACCCGGCTATGAGAGTGAATTCGCTCGGTACCAGCGCCAGCTTAGCAGCTGGCTGCATACCCATGTGTGCGATGTTAGAGCTCTAACGTTTGAGGACGTCGAAAAATATGCATGGAAAAAAGTGGTGGCTGGATGGCAAATTCGGCTGCCCGATTCCGATACGCAGCTTTTCGTACTCCTAAACGATTCCTTCCCTTTTTCTAGGATCCAGATCGCCTACCATGGGGACAGCAGGTATTTACAGTGGCCTCACATCGAAGAACACAACTTCCTGTGCCTTCCCGATGAGGGTTGGCGCCCCTGTGAAAATCTTGAACATAGTATTTCCCAGCGCTTATCACAAGCCACAGATTTGATCACGAACTGCCAATCAGAGGAATTTATAAAATCGGAGTCGGAACGGGAATTTCTAACTTACTGGGGCCGTCAGGACAAGAAGCTATCTGCAGTTAGCATTATTGACCCAAGAAACACGAAGGCCAGAAAAATATCCGCCAAGCTATATAACGGTCACTATCTCGTTGGCGAAAGTGACGAACAGATTGAAGATTGGCTCGTAAATTCAGGTGTCGAAGAAAGCGGCCCTAGCATTCAGGCAGTTTTCGCATTTATTGACGAGCCACCCGCAATACCTTTACCCCGAACAACTCGACAATTTGTCTGCGAGCTATTAAACCAAGCTCCAGCGCTCAACGGATTTTTAGGCACACTCTCTCCGTTCGAATCAACTTTGGTGATCCTCGCCTCAAAATCGGACAATGGCGTTGCACTATTCGGTACCAAAATGCACGCGGCACCAAAGCGCGGTTTCAGAAGCATTAGAAAGGCAGCACAACTAAAGCAAATATGGGGTTCCGTGAGCGGCTACTCGCCTGTTCGAGTAAATCGGGCAGACAGCGGATGGATTCATGGGCGGGACCAGGATAACGAAGGTCATGCGACCTTGTCTGCAAGCCACGCGCTCCTTTTGGGGGCTGGTTCTTTAGGCTCGCAAATCGCATCCCGTCTAGCACAGGCAGGGCTTGGACGAATCAGTATTGTAGATCCGGAGGCGCTGGATCCTGCAAACGTGGGGCGCCATGCATTGGGCATGACGAGCATTAATGCCAATAAAGCGAAGTCTTTGGCTTTGTTATTGTCGGAGCGATACCCGCATGGGAGGTTCACGGGCTACCCAACTGGGTGGCAGGACGTATTGCGAAACTACCCCGAGATATTCGAAGAAGCGGATATCGTGGTAAGTTGCATGGGAGAGGCAGATCAGGATCTTGCCTTGGACTCCCGACATCAGTCTGGAGCATTCGCAGATACTCCAATCGTGTATGGATGGCTGGGTACGCAGGGCACGACAGGCCACGCCCTTGCTTTGAAAGCCGGCGTTTCCGCGCTGTCCTGTTTCTTCGACTTGGACGGATTTTTAAAGTGCCCCGACACTGACTTCCGAGGTGATGATCGGCGGCGGGCAGAACCAGCTTGCGGAACTGAGTTTCAGCCCTACGGACCATTAGCAGCAGGACAGGTTGAACTTCTTGTTACGCGAGCGACAATTGATATCCTGACTGGCAAAGTATCCGCTCCGCACCATAAGGTTTACGCTTGCTCTAGTGAGGATCTGCATGAATTGGGCGGAGAATGGACCGATTATCATAAGGGTCACCGCCCAGATGGATACGAGGGCCCATTTGAATATACTTCCGTTGTTGATCCGTGTGGTGAATGCCATAACTGCCAATGACCACATTGAATAGAAGCTCACTCTGGTACCATATTCCAAGTTTCGGGGAAATTGAATTTACCCCTTCTATTCTTGCGCATTTTGAAAAATATCAGCAAAAGCGGAGATGGCATAGGGAAGCCGGTGGACAGCTATTTTGGGAATACACTCAGAGCGGACACAAACGCGTAGGCGCAATCACCGGCCCCAGGCGAACGGATCTCCGCACCCGCACATCCTATAAGGCCGACCCGAATAAAGAACAAACGGAAATCGATGAACACTATGAAAAGGGTTTTTATTTATTAGGGGATTGGCATACTCATCCAGAACCAATCGCCAAGCCTTCATCAGAAGACCGCGAAGCTATTCAGGACATTTTTAGGGAAGGTCTGCACAACCTCTCCCTTTTATAAAATATCGCCAAA
>CERC01001924.1_pt1 | contig 48797 bp, 41 predicted proteins | sample 530921 | NCBI WGS metagenome assembly CERC01 (sample SAMEA2621099, study PRJEB7988) | marine metagenome | isolation source: saline water (ENVO:00002010), including
AGTTCTCGCTTTTACCTCAGGATAAAAACGAGCGATTGGGTCGTTTTCTTGGCTATACGAGCGACTGAGCTAAAACTGTATATATACAGCTTCATTTCAAAGGAATGAAAATGAAAACTCGCTCTCCTTATTTAAACTACATTGCAGACTATATGCTCACTCGTCAGTATTCATTAAGAACAATTAATGCTTATTTAGGTTGGATCGCAATATTTATTCACTTTCACAACAAACGTCACCCAAGCTCAATGGGAGATGCAGAAGTCAAAGCGTTTTTAGACCATATTGTATTAAAACGTAATATGTCACCTAGAACACAAAGTGCAGCTTTAAATGCGCTCGCTTTTTTATATAAACATATTGTCAAAAATGAGCTTTCTTTAAACTTGAATTTTGCACGAAGTAATCGACAACCCAAGCTGCCTGTAGTGATGACGCCTGATGAAGCGGTGCAATTGCGAGTAAACGACATTGATTTTGATTACAAATGCATTCAAATTTGGAACGGAAAAGGCAACAAGCATCGTATAGTTACTCTTGCAAAGGAGCTGATCCCACTACTTAGAAATCAAATTTTGCAAGTTGAAGAATATTTAAGATTAGATTTACAAAACGAGCGATACGCAGGTGTGTGGATGCCTAACGCTTTAACTCGTAAATATCTCTCAGCTAATAAATCACTAGCGTGGCAATACTTATTTCCTTCCTACAAATTAAGTGATGACCCAGAAACTGGCGAGATACGTCGCAACCATTTCCACCCTACATGTGTTAGAAAAGCGATTAAAAAAGCATTAAAGCAAACCAATATTACAAAGGTTATTACGCCTCATACCTTGCGCCATTCATTTGCAACGCACCTATTGCAAAGTGGCGCCGATATTCGCATCGTTCAAGCACAATTGGGCCATTCTGATGTCAAAACCACACAGATTTACACCCATGTTTTACAACAAGGAGCAAACGGTGTTGTAAGCCCATTAAGCAAAATTTTCTAGCTATTATTAAAGATGCGTTAACTTATCATTCAATGTGTAGGGATTGGACCGTTTCTTGATTGCTCAAAGCAGCAGTTAGAGCATTTAACCTAACTTATTTTGGGGCATAATCAAGGTATGGCTTATTTTCTGATTTTGGCACAGAACTGTCCTTCAGCACCAACCCATTTATATCCAAAAATGGTTTTCTACGAATAAGTTTATACACGACAAAAGTGCCCAGAGTGATTTTTAAACGTATATGTTGTGCACATTGCTACTGTGCGCTATTATTTCTGTACTGATGCACAATAGGACAGTGCAAGGATATGGCTCTAAATTTTAAGGATGAGTGGCTCGAAGCATTCTATGAAGAGGATAAACGACATCGATTAATCCCTAAGGTTATAGAGAATGCTTTATATCGTAAGCTAGAAATATTAGATGCAGCAAAGGCTGAAGCTGACTTAAGAGTACCACCAGGTAATCGGTTTGAGCATCTTGAAGGTAACTTGAAAGATTGGTGTTCAATACGAGTGAACAAACAGTATCGATTGATTTTTAAGTGGGTTGATGGTGTAGCAGAAAACACCTATTTAGACCCTCATAAGTATTGAGGTAAGAGTTATGCGTATAACAAAGCGTCGTCCTGTGAGTGTAGGTGAAATGCTCAAGCTAGAGTTTTTGGAGCCTATGGGCATTACATCAAAAATTTTAGCTGAAGCAATGGGTGTACATAGAAATACAGTTAGTAATTTGATTAATGGCGGTAGCTTAACAGCGCCCCTTGCAATTAAACTTGCTGCAGCGTTAGGGAATACCCCAGAGTTTTGGCTTAATATCCAGCACTCTGTAGATTTATGGGATACGAGAAATCGTTATCAAGAAGAAGCTAAATCTGTAAAACCTTTGCTTTCTGCTCAAGAATCTTCACTAAGTACATCACAAACTATTTAAAGAACCCATAACGTATATTGTTAATACACAATCTTGATCATTCCGGCAAATTCATTTGCTAGTGAAGCTGAAAAAGACGAGTTAAAAGCTTTCGTACAGAAGTTTTTATAATTAGCTTTTTCATCTGACAATATTTCGTGGCATGTAATGCACAGAGCCACGCTAACACACAGGTGTTAGCGGGCATCATTAACTTAGGAGCCAATTAGCTCACTCAACTAACTTAATTTACTGTGGGCTGCACATCTAAGCCATAGCCAAACATTACTGCTAAAACTAATACAACCGATGCTGCGACCATTAGTTTAATTAGTAGTGGTAAACAGAATCTAAACCAATGGCCGTAAGGTACACCTGCCATGCCTAAAATACCCATGAGTACGGCATTGGTAGGAATGATCATATTTGAAAAGCCATCACCAAATTGGTAAGCAAGTACGGCAACTTGTCTTGGTACACCCACTAAATCACCTAGTGGCGCCATCAGTGGCATGGTGACATAAGCCTGCCCAGAACCTGAAGGGATAAAGGTATTGAGTAGGGTTTGAATAACCAACATGCCAATTGCAGATATTTCAGCTGATACATAAGAAAGCGGTAACGACATGCCATGTACAAGGCTATGCAGGATTTGGCCGTCTTCTAAAATAAGGGCAATACCGCGTGCAACACCAATTAACACTGCGGTGGTAACAAGATCAGATACGCCTTCTATAAATTTGTTTGCAGCTTCATCAGCAGAAAGTTTACCTAAAATGGCTACAATCACACCCCAAGCAATAAAAACACCGCCTAGTTCATACAAGTACCAGCCCTTTGTAGCGATGCCCCATACTGCAATTGCAAGGGTAATAATAAAGCTGCCTAAAATAAGTTTATGGCGCAGGGCTAGTGCTGGGTAACTTGTTACTGTTTGATTTTCCAGTGGGCAAGGCACGCCAATCATCATTGACTTAGATGGGTCGTTAGCTACCTTTTTGGTGTATTGCCAAACATGATGAAAACCAATGAGCACGAATGGAATAAAAATGGCTAAACGTAACCACAGGCCAGAGTAAACAGGAATACCTGCAATTTGCTGTGCGATTAATACGGTAAATGGGTTAAATGCCGAAACACCATAACCAATACCATAACCTGCGACTATCATACCCACGGCGGTCATTGCGTCTAAGCGCATTGCTTTACAAAGGGCTACTAAAATAATAATAAAAGGAATATATTCACCGGCGGTACCAATACTGCTTGATGCCAAGGCAAAGCAAAACACCACCATAAAAATTAACCGCTGCGGCTTTTTACCGTGGCGCTCTAAAAGCCTACCAATGAGTGCATCGACAGTGCCTGTCGCACGTGCAATAGCTAATACGCCACCAACAATTAACACAAAGAAAATAACATCTTGAGCAGCAGCAAAAGCACGAGGTATGGCTTGTAATAAATCCCATGGGGTTAAGTAATGTCGCTCAGCAACCGTTTGATAGGTACCCGCAACGACCATTTCGCGGCCAGATTCACTTAATGTGGTAGTGAAAAAACCTTGTGGTACTAACCATGTAGCAATAAGTGCAACGACCATCATGCTAAGCAGAAGTATCAAGGTATGTGGAACTTTAAAACGTAAACCCATTTATTCTCCGTAATTATATTAGGTATTTAAGTTAAATTCTTAAAATCATAACATGATAAAAGCTGATAGGTTGCCTCTTAACTAAACACACTGTTAAAGATTGTAATAATTTAGATACAAAAAAGGCCAGAAATCTGGCCTTTTGATAATGATTGAAATTTTATTTAGCTAAACCAAATGGGTCATCAATGCTATGAGCAGGCTCGGTAAACCAGCGCGGGCCTTCGTCTGTCATATAAAAATGATCTTCTAAGCGAATACCAAACTCATCCGGTATCACTAGCATGGGTTCATTACTAAAACACATACCTGTTGCGAGTGGGGTAGGGTTTCCACCAACTAAGTATGGCCATTCATGAATATCTAAACCAATGCCATGGCCTGTTCTGTGTGGGCAGCCTGGTGTTTGATATTCTGGCCCCATGCCATTTTCGGCTAGGTACTGTCTTGCAGCATCATCTACTTTGCCACATGGCTCACCAATTTTTGCAGCAGCAAAAGCAGCAAGTTGGGCATTTTTCTCGTGCTGCCAAAACATACGTTGACGTTCGGTTGCTTCACCAAATACATAAGTACGGGTTATGTCTGAGAGGTAATCATGCACTTTACAGCCAGTATCAATCAGTACCACGTCACCTTTTTTAAGGGTTTGCGGGTTTTTAACACCATGCGGGAAAGAAGACGCAACACCAAATAATACAATACAAAAATAGTTACCCGGAGCGCCGACCTTTTGGTGGGCTTTTTTAATAAATGCTTCCACTTCAGTGGTGGTGATGCCTTCATAAAGCATACTTGCCGTTGCTTTGTGTACTTCTAGGGTCATGTCCATAGCGCGTTGCATTAGGGCAAGTTCGCTGGCTGATTTATGCATGCGGCAGTGAGCTGTTACGCACTGTGCGTTAACAATGTTGTAATTGCTATTAGCTTTATTAATGCCGTCGTAGATGAAAAACTGTGCGCTTTCATCAATACCAAGGGTGCCGTTTTTGCTAATGCCCATTTCTGAAAGTACATCTACACACAGTTGGTAAGGATTTTCGTGCTCTTGCCAACCTCGAATTGGGCCATCAATCACCATAAAATCGTTTAAGCTGCCGATTTCAAAAAATGGTGCTATGTATTGCACATCACCTTTAGCAGGTAAAATCGCGCCAACTAAACGCTCACTTGCGTACCAACGCATACCCGTAAAATAGGCAAGGTTAGTACCTGCATTTAAGTAAATTGCGTCAATATTGTTTGCTTGCATATACGCTTGTGCTTTTGCGATACGCGCATGAAATTCGTCGTTTTGAATAGGGGTTAAATCTGTTGTCATATCTGACAAAGAGTCAAGCGCCTGCTCTGGCGTTTGTGTGCCAATACCATATGTTGTCATTGTATACTCCTTGGTTTTTTGTGCATTGTGGCTTGAGTAAACATCTGATGCAAACTCACTGCGACTAATCGCATAATATTCGTATTTGTGGCGATTATTGTTAGCATGCGCAAAAAATAAGGAGCGACAATGCAAGTTAATTACTTAAAAAGACAAGCTGAATTTAAAGCCTTGCTAGAACAACAAGGTTACAGCGCCATGTTAGTACTTGGTCATGAAAATATTCGTTACTTAAGTGGTTTTAGTGGTAATGCCGCTTATGCATTAATTACTCAAAATGATTGTGTGCTGATCACTGATTACAGATACCACCAACGAGCAATTGTAGAAACAACAGGATTTGAAGTTGTTTGCCGAGACAGAGACAACGAAACTCTTGGTCATTGTATTAACAGGCACCTTAGCCCAAACAGCCATGTCGCATTTGATGCAAGTTATGTCACAGTAGCAATTTGGCAAGGTGTGGCAGATGAGCTTAGCGGCCATACTTTAACAGCAGTAAACGGCTTAATAGAAAAGCTCAGACGCGTTAAAGATAGCTGGGAAGTGGCGCAAATCAAGGCTGCCGCAGCCATCGCTGATGAAGCATTAGCACAAACGCTGCCTTATTTTAAACCGGGTGTAACCGAGCGTGACCTTGCCTTAGAGCTTGAATTTAGAATGCAAAAACTAGGATCAGAGGGTATGTCGTTTGCCACCATTATGCTGTTTGCAGAGCGCTCAGCCTTGCCGCATGGTAATCCGTCAGATCAGGTTTTAAAACAAGGTGACTTTGTAACCCTTGATTTTGGTGCAGTTGTAAATGGTTATCGCTCAGATATGACTCGCAGTTACATTATTGGCGAAGCATCAGAAAAACAAACCCGTATTTATAATACTGTTCTAGATGCACAAAATGCAGCACTAGAAATGGTTAAACCGGGCGTTAATTGTTTAGATTTAAATGCCATATCAAACAAGGTAATTGCTGATGCGGGCTTTGGCGAGTACGCAGGTAAAGGTCTTGGCCATGGTTTAGGGTTATTTTTACATGAAGTGCCATTTATCAACACACTGACAGACTACAAGCTTGAAGTAGGAAATGTGATCACCATTGAGCCTGGCATTTATATACCAGGCTACGGTGGTGTGCGCCTTGAAGATGACATAGTTGTCACCGAATCAGGCTATGACGTGCTTACTCATGCGCCTAAGCCATTCATAATCTAAGATTCATTTTTTAGCATAGGCTAAGCGGGCTAAACGTTCAGTTACATGGTAACTATCAAGCCCGCTAACGGCCACTGTGCCAATGGCTTCAATATCGACAAAGCCATCTTCTTGCAGACACGCCTCATCTAAGTAGATATCAGTTATTTCACCTATGATAAGCTCCGTGCCATTGATGGCAAGGTGGTGGTGTTCTTTGAGTTCAAGGGCATATTTAAGCTTACTTTCTTTAACAAAAGGCGCTGTAAAGTCATTTAGGTATTGAGTAGTAAGCCCTGTTGCATCAAATTCAGACTCGTCTTTATCGTAGCGTGCCGATGTTTGGTGCGCTTTGCTATAAATGTCTTTGTTGACATGGTTAATCGTATATTGCTTAGTCGCTAGTAAGTTCTCTAGGGTGTGGCGAGGCACTGAATGAGGGCGAATTATCATACCCACTAAAGGGGGATGTGCGCCAAGATGAAATACTGAACTAACAATGGCTAAATTAGTTTGGCCGTTACTATCTTGTGTGCCGACTAGGTTAGCACTTTTAAATCCCGACAAACTATTAATTAAATGGGCGCGGTAGCGGCTTTCTAAATCTGCAATGGCTTGCTTTGTTAAATGCATAATTTTCCTGTTACCAGTCTATGGGTTTTCCTTGCCAGTCAAAGTAGGCTGGGCTGGGTGATTGTTGTAAATAATCAGCATCACTTATCAATGAATACAGCTGCTCGGCTACAAACTCAGGGGTAAATAACTTTCCTTCGGGTACATTTGCCTGAAACGGTTTTGATAGTGGTGTATCAGTGGTACCTGGGTGAAATAACACGCAGTGGCATTGTTTATAACGCCTGCTTAGTTCGATCGCAGCAGATTTAAATAACATATTTAAAGCTGCCTTCGAGGCACGGTAGCTATACCAACCGCCTAGATTATTATCACTAATGCTGCCAACCCGCGCACTAAGAGCACAAATCACTGTTGCTACTTGCGGCTTTAAAAGCGTTGAGAATAAAGTCACACAGCGAATTGGCAGTAGGGCGTTTGTATGCATGCTATTGATAAAGTGCTGCTCAGATATTTGTTCAAGTTTACGTTCAGGCGCATTATCTGGATCATGTAATAGGCCATTAAATATCATCAGTTGAGCTAAGTCATATTGGCTGTTGGCAAGTTCTTTGGCAATTTCACCTAAGCTTTGCTCTGAGTAATCAGTTGTAAAATGCTGGTGGCTGATTTCATTGTTCGATGTCTCATCAAAATTAGCATTAAATTTATTACGGCTGATGGTGACGATATGACCACGACTGATTTGTTTTTTTAGTGTTGTGAAATAGGCTTTAGCGATTTCACTGCTTGCACCGCACAGAATAAAGAGTTGCATTTTTGACCTGTTATAAAATATTTAAAAAACTTTTTTAGCTCAATCTATCATCAATAAGTATTGCGATAGCGATTTAGAATCTAATTTACCTAAACTAAAGTAGATAAAAAGGCTCGGTAAAAATTTGACCAAACTGATATTAAGAATGCCTTAATTTACGTGTATTTTGACAATTTAATTGGTAAGTCCATTTTACCAATTGTGTGTGTCGCTAAACCTTGTATCAAAACAAACTGCGTGTTTATTACACTTTTATGTTGATAGATTGGTTATTCTTTTTTACGAGTTTGTTAGAAAATTCGATCTATTAAATTAACGCCGACAATGATATTAATAGAAAGGATCAGTATTTAGCTGCGTTCGTGCTTGGTTAAATACTGCGCAGTAAGTACTTTCAACTTAGCTAAAGAAAGGAGTATGAGAATGAGTGAACAATATGCTGCACTTCGCGGTAATGTTAGTATGCTTGGACAAATGCTGGGTCAAACCATTAAAGATGCACAAGGACAAGCCATTTTAGATAAGGTAGAAGAAATTCGCGCTTTATCTAAATCGTCACGTAGTGGTAACGAAGCCGACAGACAAGCGCTTATCGATGTACTACACGCTCTCACAGATGAAGAACTATTACCGGTTGCACGCTCATTTAATCATTTTTTGAATCTTGCTAATGTTGCTGAGCAATTTCATACCGTATCGCGTTTTAATGATGTTGGCTTTTGCCAACTAAACCCTCTCACTCAAACATTAAAAGCGTTAGCAACAGCGGCAAAACAAGGTCAAGTAGATCCAAATCACTTGGCACAAACACTCTCAAAACTCCACATAAACCTTGTACTAACCGCACACCCAACAGAGGTGACGCGTCGTACTATGATTAATAAACACGTTGAACTTAGTGATTGTCTTGCATCTTTAGAGCGTAAAGACAATTTGCCAAGCGAACGTGCTGACCTATTAAACCGTATTGCTCAGCTAATTAGCCAAGCATGGCATACTGACGATATTCGCCGTTCACGGCCAACGCCAATTGACGAAGCAAAATGGGGCTTTGCTGTTATTGAAAATAGCTTATGGCATGCCGTACCGCGTTTCTTACGTGAATTTAGCGAAGATGTAAAAACTGAGCTCGATTTAGAGTTGCCGATTGATTACAGCCCAATTGAGTTCACTTCTTGGATGGGCGGAGACCGTGATGGTAACCCGTTTGTAACTGCTGAAGTGACACAGCAAGTACTTGATCATGGCCGCTGGATGGCGCTTGATTTGTATTCGCGTGATATCGAAACGCTAAGCAATGAGTTATCAATGTCAGATGCAAGTGATGAGCTTATTGAACTTGCAGGCCAAGACTTTGAACCATATCGTGCGGTACTTAAAAAACTCAAGAATCAAATTGCCGAAACTGTGGCGCATTTAGGCGCTAAAATTAAGAAAAAGCGTACTGATTCTGAAGATTTAATTACAGATATAGCGCAAATTAAACACCCAATCGAAGTGTGTTATCGCTCGCTGATTAAAACCAATATGAAAGTAGTTGCCGATGGTTTACTGCTTGATGTACTGCGTCGTATTAACAGCTTTGGCCTACGCCTTGCTAAATTAGATGTTCGTCAGGATTCGTCGCGTCATGGTGATGTTTTCTCTGAGTTAACACGTTATTTAGGCTTAGGTGATTATCATCAATGGCAAGAAGAAGACAAACAAGCATTCTTACTTGCTGAGCTAAATTCTCGCCGTCCGCTTATTCCAAAACATTGGCAACCGAGCCCTGAAGTACAAGAAGTGCTTGATACATTTGATGTAATAGCAGCGCAAGATGCACAAACATTCGGCCTTTATATTATTTCGATGGCTCGTACTGCATCTGATGTACTGGCAGTGCAGTTATTGCTTAAAGAAAGCGGCTGTAAGTTTAACTTACCGGTTGCACCATTATTTGAAACGTTAGATGACTTAAATAATGGTAAAGATGTTATTGAATGTTTACTTGATAACACCTGGTATCGTGGTCATATTCAAAACCAACAAAATGTCATGATCGGTTACTCAGACTCTGCAAAAGATGCAGGTATGATGGCTGCAGGCTGGGCACAATATGAAGCAATGGATAAGCTGGTTCAATTAGCCGAGAATCGCGGTATTGAGCTTATTTTATTCCACGGCCGTGGTGGTACGGTTGGTCGCGGTGGCGCGCCAGCTGCGCAAGCACTTCGCTCACAACCTCCTGGTTCATTAAAAGGTGGTCTGCGTGTAACAGAGCAGGGTGAGATGATCCGCTTTAAGTTTGGTTTACCAGCTGTTGCTCTACAAAGCTTAAATATTTATGCCGGTGCAGTACTTGAAAGTAACCTGCTACCACCGCCAGAGCCGAAAAGCGAGTGGCGTGAGGTGATGGAACTTATCAGTGCTGACTCGTGTGAGCATTACCGTCAAGTTGTGCGTCATGATGAAAACTTTGTTCCTTACTTTAGAATGGCAACGCCAGAGCAAGAGCTTTCTAAATTACCACTGGGTTCTCGCCCAGCGAAGCGTAACCCAAATGGGGGTGTAGAAAGCCTTCGTGCAATTCCATGGATTTTTGCTTGGAGCCAAAACCGTTTAATGCTGCCTGCTTGGTTAGGTGCGTTAACAGGTCTTAAAGCTGCTTTAGATAAATATGGCATCGAGACACTTCACGAAATGAGCTTAAAATGGCCTTTCTTCCGTGCTCGTTTAGAGATGCTAGAGATGGTATTTAGTAAAGCCGATAGTTGGTTAAGTGCTCATTACGATGATGCATTGGTAACTGAGCAATATAAACCACTTGGTGTGAAGCTTCGCCAAGAGTTGAGTGAGGCAATTGAGCTGGTGCAGTCATTAAGCCCACAAAAAAGTTTACTTGCTGACCAACCTTGGATCAAAGAGTCGATTGCACTGCGTAACCCGTACACTGATCCACTTAACTTACTACAAGTGGAGTTATTACGTCGTTCACGTGCAGCAGATGAAAACTCTGAAGGTGATATCGATAATGCCCTAATGATTACAATGACTGGTATTGCTGCAGGTATGCGCAATACAGGTTAATTGATGTCGTCAACTAATCGTGCATCGATTGGTAATGTAATCACAAACCGTGCGCCGTGCTTTGATGGTACGGCGCATATATTGCCTTTCAAGTTATATTTCACAGCATTAAAAACCACGTTCAAACCAAGCCCTAAGTGATGGCCACCTAAATTAGTGGTATAGAATGGGGTAAAAATTTCTTGCAGGATTGATTCCTTAATGCCTACGCCGTTGTCTTGATAGATAATTTTGACGTTGTCATTACCTGCGCGGATGGTAATGTCTACCTTTCCTTCTGCTGTATGTGTAAAACCATGTTCATAGGAATTAATAACCAGAGTTTTTAGAATATCCTCTAAAATTGAGGGGCAGGAAGTAATGGCTACACTGTCTCCATCAACATGATAAGTAATTTTCTTACCTAAATATTTACTCATAGGCTCTAGTTTATGATGAATAAAGTTTTTTAATGGAATACTCGATAAGGGTTTGTCTAAGTTAATAGACACATTAAGTGCTTTAAATTCCTCAACAATACCTGCTAAGCGGTTAATAGCAGAAATAACAAGATCCTTGGCCTTGTCGGTGTTGGTAATAAATTCATGGAAGTATTTGCTTGATAAGTTTTGTTGTTTAAATTTATCTGACAAAGACTCTAAATATTCGTCGATGAGTGAGCTTGCTGTGACAATTGTGCCTATTGGTGTATTTAATTGATGGGCCATGCCAGAGACTAATGAGGTTAAAGAGGCTATCTTTTCGATTTCAATTAAATGATCTTGCGTTTCATTTAATTGTATTAGTATCTTTTCAAGTTCTTGTTTTCGCTTATCAATATTATTTATCGCGATAAAAGAACCAAACAAGATGATTACCAAGCATATTGATATGACGATAGTAAGATCTTTAAACGCCTGCGCTTTTGTTGCTTTTAATTGCTCTGCCCGTGTAAGTTCTGCAATTTTGAGCTCTTTGGCTTTTGCATCAGCCTGGGCTAACGCTTTAGCTAAATTAACATTTGCTTGGCGTTTTAAAATTTCCGCATTGATCTGTGCATAGTGTTTGTATGCAATCAGTGCTTCAGCATACTGTTCTTGCTTTTCAAGTAGTTGTGCAGTCAACTTGGTTACTTCAAGCTGAGTCGTGATATCAGAGAGCTTAAAAGTATCTGTTTCAATCGAAGCGAGTAAATTTAGAGCTTTGTTCGCTGAATCTTGTGCATCGTATGTTTGCGCTAAACATAAAACCACACTTAAGTAATCACCGCTGTAGGCTTGAGTTTTTATAAGCTCTACCGCATCAGTTAGAAATTCTTCTGATTCATTTAACATACCTTTTAAACGTAATACCTTTCCCTTCAATACAAAACTTTTACTTAGATGAGCAGTAAAGCCGTGGCGTTGTTGTAATAATATCGCGTCATTTAATACATCTAATGCATGATCAAAATCACCTAAACCAATTAGTGCCATTGCAAGGTGGGTACTTGCAAACGACTCATCTAGGGGCTGATTCTCTATTTTTGCGGTATCTCTGTATTGTTCAAAAGCGATGGTAGCGTCACGGTAACGCTTTAAATTGAGGTTAATCAGAGCAATATTGATTTCGGTTTGTTGTAAAAGGTGCTTTCCGATTGTTTTTGCCACAGGTAATGCATCGCTATAATAGTGTAATGCATCTTGATACATGCCTAATCGGGCATAAATACCGCCAGATATGTTTAAGTAGCCATACATTAAATCCTTATTACTCGACTGTAATGCTATATCCATGAAATGAACTAGTGTTTTCATGGCTTGCTCTAATTCATCGTTTTCAAGTAAAAACCAAGCCTTATAATTTGTGATTATTGCTCGTTGTTCTAATGAAAATATTACTGTGTCAGAGGATAATAATGAATTGACTAGCTGTAGGGCATTGGTAGGAGAGCTGGCATAGGTTTCAGTAATTGAGGTTTCTATTTCTTTAAATTCAGTTTCTGTGATTGCTTGTGACAGAGCAGTACTTGTGAACAGCATCAAGCATAGATAAAACAGAAAACGAATTTTCATTACAAATAATCCTTTATACAAACCAGAGTAAGGATGGAAAGTGCATAATCCTTTCGTCTACATATGTGAGGTTATTTATTATGGATTTTAATTAGAAATAGAGTTATACGAAAAAGCTTAATAATGGATTAGAAAACTCATACATGTTCAAAAGGTAAATAGATTATGAAAGTAGGTAACATTTGCGGGTATAAATCCAATCCTTAAGTGTGAACTTTGCAACTGGTCATACCTATTTTATTGCTAGGTATTGACTAAGCAAGGCAGATCCATAAAATAGCCCGGCTTTTATTCAGCAACCATTAATTTTACCTTTACCCACGCATTTTAGAGTAACCTATGTCGAACGTGTCAACGTGCATCACTTATGATGCATCGACGTCTTTAGTGATGATGACGTTAAGAGGGACTGCAAGTGCACAGGATGTGATTAATTTTTACCAAATAGCCCATCAATATTCAGTATTATATGGGTCAGAAAAAATTCTTGTTGATGTATCTGAGTTAACCCATGACTTCGCACCAGCAGACTTGTTTACTATAATGCCAGTGATTGCTAACTCGTTAAAGCGAGCTGTATTAGCTATTGTGGTGAGTTTCGATGGCTTTATGCATGACTTATTTGTGCAAAAAGCTAAACGTTACAACCTTCAAGCCGAGAATTTTGAGTGTTTTAGTAAAGCTAAAAATTGGCTAGTTCATCAATAAACAGAGAAACTAGCTGAAATTCATTTTCTGTGTATATTTGCGCTTACAAAAAATGCCTATTTAACACTTTTTTTGTTGTAAATTTCGAGACACAGCGCGTTGAAACCTAGTATTTAAATGCATAACCTTTTAAACTGTTTAGCCAATTAATAATTATAATTTGTTATGACAGTAACTAGGAAAGACGTATCTAATTCTGTGTCAAGAACAACACCTTTTGACTTCAGTGATGAGCAAAAGCAATCTCTTTTTAGTCAGTTGAAAAGCCAACGTGGCATCTTATCTCAAGCTGATATTTTATTACTTTGTGAGCAACATCAGTTAACAGAGTCACAACTCTTAAAAGCGTGTGTACCTGTTGCGAGTTTGTTTTCTGTCGCACCAATTTCAAAATTCTATGTCGGTGCTATTGCACAAGGTAAAAATCAGCAAGGTGAAACGACATTCTATTTTGGTGCTAATGTGGAGTTTTCTCATCAAGCGCTAAGTTTAGTTGTTCACGCAGAACAATCTGCGATAAATAATGCATGGTTAAACGGTGCTCAATCAATAGATAAAATTGCGATCAGTGATGCCCCTTGTGGATACTGTCGCCAGTTTATGAATGAGCTCAGCACAGCGCAATCACTCGAAATATTACTTCCTGAAAGACACTTTACTTTACATGAGCTTTTACCGTATTCGTTTGGGCCAACAGACTTAGGGAATAACGAAAGCTTATTCTCACAGGAAAAAAACGACGGTCATTTCGCTAGTGTTAATGAGCTTGATCAGAAATTAGCTGAAACTGCACTAAAAGCTTACGTACCTTATACGGCGAACTACTGTAGCGTTAAAATCACGACTTTTGAAAACGGTAATTTTTACGGAAGCTATGCTGAAAATGCGGCTTACAGCCCAAGTTTATCACCGCTTCAAAGTGCTTTAAGTCAGTTTTATCTTGCTGGGTTAAAGTTTGATGATAAGACGGTTAAGTCGATCACCTTGTTAGAAACACAAGGGGCCGAAAATCAGTATGAGGTGGCTAAAAGTGTGCTGGCAAGTTTTGATAACTCACCAGCATTTGAGCACTGTATTGCTAAGCTAGTTAAAGATTAGTTTAGCAATAGTTTTGCAGCTTCAATGACTACGGCGACTGACTTTTTCTCAATCTCGCCGTGGTCAACATTAGGAATTTCTTGCTTAGTACGGTTTACTAATACACCTGCAACACACGCTGCGCGTAAGCCTAGTGCTGCACACATAGTGAAAAGTGTTGCTGATTCCATTTCATAGTTCATCACACCAAGCTTTTGCCACTCTTCACAGCTGCCTTGTAATGAGCGAGGAACATAGCCTGAATAGGTATCGTAACGTTCTTGGCCTGGATAGAAGGTGTCACTTGAAGCTGTAATGCCAATATGGAAATTAATGCCTAAATTATCACAAGCATTAACCATAGCTTGTGTTGCAAAAAAGTCAGATACCGCAGGGTAGCTCAATGGCGCGAAGTGCTGACTTGCACCATCTAAACGAACAGATGCTTGGCTAATTAAAATGTCGCCTTCATTAATGTGTGGTTGAATAGCACCTGTTGTACCAATGCGTAAAAAGGTATCAATACCTAGTTGGGCAAGCTCTTCAACAGCAATTGATGTAGATGGCCCACCAATACCGGTTGAACAAACTACCACGCTGTGGCCATTTAACTCACCACGATATACATGAAATTCACGGGTCTTCGCTAAGCACTTTGGGTTATCGAGAAGTGTTGAAATGCGGGCAGAGCGATCAGGATCACCAGGGACGATTGCCAGTGTTGCACCGTTTAAGTCCTCACGAGTGAGCCCTAAATGAAATACCTTTTCCATTATTAAACCTTATTTTTGTCTAAAGCGTAATACTTTAATCATACGTGTTTAAAGTACAGGACAGATGTCCTATTAGATTACGAATGTTGCAAGATTTGCACAGATAACCTAAACCTAAAGATGTAACGATAAAAGAGGACCTATTATGCCTGCTTCATCATCTATGAGTAAACATCATGAATTTGCTCGCTGTTTAGAGAGTGCTCATGTTTCTATGGCTGCTCCGTTTCATTGGCTTGCTTTAGCGTTTAAAGATATTGCCAATGCGCCAATCCTAAGCTTAGTGTACGGTTTAGTTTTTACACTAATACCTGCAGCAATAATGTACTTTGTGTATCAATTTGATACACATCTTGTCATTTTGCCAGCGGTTGTTGGCTTTGCTCTTATTGGCCCTGCATTTGCGGCTGGGCTTTACGATGTTGCTTGGGAGCTAGAAAAAGGGCATAAACCGACTTTAATGCACAGTTTAAAATCAATGTTTAGAAACCCCGCTGGTGAATGGGGATTTGCAGTATTATTAATGGTGATTATGATTGTGTGGATGAGACTTGCTGCATTGATCCACGCACTGTATCCGAATGTTGTAGATCCTAGCTTTGAACAGCTATCTGCGTTTCTTACGCTTGGCTCGATAGTTGGCGGCATTTTGCTGGTAACAGTCTTTGCTATTTCAGCATTTACCCCGCAGATAATGATGGAAAGACGCGTAGATATAATGACAGCGGTTATCTCATCGATGAATGCAGTAAAAACCAATGTAGGCGCAATGGTTGTTTGGGCAGCTTTAATAATATTCATGGTATTTCTGGGATTTGTCACTGGAACTGCAGGGTTCATTGTTATTATGCCATTATTAAGCTACGCGAGTTGGCATGCTTACATTGCGGTAATAAAAACTAAGAAGCCAAGGGGTTACGAATAATGAGTATTCACCTAGCTTGAATATAAATCTATTGCAGCAATCTAATAGGTTGCTGCAAAATTTGACTTTCCCTCCGTGCATGTTATACCTGCCAAAATACCACGCTCATTGAGTTATTGAGCACCCATAATGAGTCTCTTTAGAAATAATAAACTATAAATTTCAAGAGGTTAATTTTTCCTTCTTCTCATGATAAATGTGATGCTTACATCGCGGTTTCTAGATTATGAGAAAGCGTAATTTTAACGATTACGAATGAATATGCAGTTATTTAGCAGCGGAGTAGAAATGAGTAACACACAAAAAGCATTTCACGAAAAACTAAGTCAATGTCTTTGCCCACCAGGCGATGGTGTTTTTACGGTAAATACAGCGAAAGAACGTAAAGATGCCTTACGAACAAAATTATACGGTCAGACAGAGAACGTAGACGTTCTTTGGAAAGAGTCATTAGAGACACTAGCCGACTCAGAACATAAAGCTGTGATTCTTGGGATCAGCTCTGATTGTGGTGGGGGTATTTTACGTGGTGCTAACTGGGGCCCGTTATTTTTACGTTCTACCTTAATTGATCAACAGCCACAGGCTCGTGCGTTCGACTTAGGTGACGTTCGTGTTATTCCGCATTTATTGCATGATAAATACCTAAACGAAGCTACAATCACAAACTGTCAAAAAGCACTCTATGCTGATGAAAACAGCGAATACCATGTATCACCATTGTCTATCACTGAAGATGTCTGTGATGGGTTTTATGCCAACTACCCAGATAAAGGTATTTTCGGGATTGGCGGTGACCATTCAATCAGTTATCCGCTAACTAAAGCGTATTTAAAAGCAAAGCGTGATGCAGGTAAACGCACTGCAATTATCCATTTTGACGCCCACACTGATTTACTTGTAGAGCGCTTAGGTATCGATTTATGTTTTGGTTCATGGTGTACACATATCCTTGAGTATCTACCTGCACCGCGTAACCTTATTCAATTTGGTATTCGTTCAAGTGGTAAACCGAAACAGCACTGGGAAGAGACTTTTGGTGTTAAGCAGCACTGGGCACATGAAATTATTGAGCGCGGTGCTAAAGCTGTTGCTGAAGAAGTAATTGCTCAGCTTAAAGCAGATAAGGTTGATGAGCTTTATGTGAGCTTTGATATTGATGCACTAGACGAAGTATTTGCTTCTGCGACAGGCACACCTGAAGCCGGTGGCTTAACACCACAGCATGCATTAGACATTTTGGTTGCTTTAGCTGATGAGTTTCCAATTACTGGGGCTGATATGATGGAAATTGCACCATTTACAGACAGCTCTTTGATTGGTCAAACGAGTTCTGAAACAACGCTTAAAGAAGGTGCAAAAATTTCTGCCTTTTTAATTGCTGCGATGAACAAGTAATTTGCCTTGATGCAACAGGGGAGTGTGTTACTCCCCTTAGTCATTCCTTAGTCTTAAAAACATTCCATTATTCCTAACTACACGCTATATTATTATAAAAAATAATTATAAATTTGGTTTGTCTGCGATGTGGAAATCTCTAGCCTTGTTATTGCTTATTATTGCTAAACCTAGTTTTGCAGCAATAACAGTGGTAACTGAAAACTTTCCAAACTTCCAATATCAGAACGAACAAGGTGAGTTAGTTGGCTCTGTCGTGGGCAAAGTTAAAGCTGCCCTCGAAAAATCAGGGATGCAGTACGACATATCAATTAATACTTGGTCAATTACATACAATGCTGCTTTACGTGACGCAAACACGTGTATTTTTTCATTAGCACGTATTCCTTCCAGAGAGAAAAAATTTAAGTGGATACATAAACTTGAAGGCTTTTCAGCATCTTTTTATGCATTTAAATCAAATCGGCTGAGTATCAATAATCTCGATGATGCGAAAAAATATCGTACTGCAGTTCTAAAAAATAACTATTCCCATGTTTATTTAAAAGAGCAGGGGTTTAATGAAAATAAACAGTTAATCTTGCTTGATAGCTTTGAAAATATTTACGACATTCTTAAGAGTCGTCGTACAACTGTTGATTTAGTGGTATTAAGTGACCAACAATATCAATTTGAAAGTAAAAATGATCAAAGCCTTTCTTTTCTAGAGCCCGTTTATCAGCTACCTGTTGCACGCGCTGATTTATACTTTGCTTGTAACGGAAATATCGACCCAGTGACTTTAGATAAGCTCAATAAAGCCTTTGTTTCCAGTGATTCAAAATAGCACTTGTTGATTGCTATAAAGCAGTTATAATCAGCTGCTTTTTGACCATTCTCGCCAAACTCTAAACAGCATAAGTGAGCAAAAAGTTGTTTGCATTCAACAGTCTGAATGCTTTTTACTAGGAGCCACAATGAGTGACTTACTCGTTATTATGATATTAATTTTGATCAGTGCGTTGTTTGCAATGAGCGAAATAGCTATTGCTGCATCACGTAAGATAAAATTAAGGGTTATGGTCGACGAAGGCAATAAAAAAGCCCAGGCAGTATTAACGTTGCAAGAGCAGCCAGGGGCATTTTTTGCGATGATACAAATTGCCTTGAATGCGATTGCTATTTTAGGTGGTATTGTCGGTGAGCAAGCTTTATCACCTTATATTGAACAAATTTTAGGGATGATTTATCAAGGCCCGTTACTAAGTCAAATTAGCTTTTTGATTTCGTTTTTTAGCATAACCTCATTATTCATTTTATTTGCAGATTTACTGCCTAAACGCCTAGCGATGATTATGCCAGAGGCTGTTGCTGTCAATGTGGTGTCTATAATGCGCTGGGTTACCTTTGCATTAACGCCATTTGTTGTGTTCTTTAATGGCACTACAAACTTAATTTTACGCGCCTTTAAAGTTCCGGCTGAACGAGAAGATATTGTTACCACTGAAGACATCGTTGCTATGATGGATGCTGGGGCTGAATATGGCAGCCTTCAGCAACAGGAATATGAGTTAATAGGCAATGTGTTTGATTTGGAGGCCCGGTTTTTATCGAGTGTGATGACTCCACGTGATCAAATTGTATTTTTTGATGTAAAAGCTGATGCCCAAGAAGTCGCTACCAAAATTATTGAGCACCCGCATAATCACTTTTTAGTGTGTGATGGTAGCTTAGACAAATTAATTGGTTCGGTTGAATCAAAAGATATCCTTCGTAAGGTACTTAAAGGGCAAACTGCTGAGATAGATAGTGAGTTAATCAGCCGTGATATTTTTTACTTACCAGAAACACTCAGTCTTTCTGAAGCATTAAATACCTTTAAAAAAGCAGCTGAGCCATTTGCTGTTGTTGTTAATGAATATGCACTAATGGTTGGCATTGTCACTGTTAAAGATTTAATGAAAGGCTTTATGGGTGATTTGATCAGTCATCAGGGCGAAGAGTTAATTATTCAACGTGATAACACTTCTTGGTTAGTGGATGGCCTGACACCTGTGGTTGAGCTTGCTAAAGTGCTAGAGATAGAAGAGTTTCCTGATCAATCACATTATGAAACTGTTGCCGGATTCCTTATTTATACGATGAAACGACTTCCGAAGCGCGCCGAGTTTATACACTTTGGCGGGTTTAAATTTGAAGTGGTTGATGTTGAAGGAGTGAAGGTCGAGCAACTCTTAGTTACTCGAATTTCAGAAGAAAGCAATTAAGGCTGCTCATGCAGCCTTTATTCAAAAGTATCTTTCACTATTGCCTTAGCTTGATGCACCATGTGTACGCCATTTGACCAACACTCAATGGGCTGCAGTGATGCATTATCAAGTAACACCAGATCTGCATCTGCATTGATAGTCACTCTACCTTTATTAATACCAAGCACATCAGCTGGATTTGAGGTAATAGCCATTAATGCGTGTTCAACCGATACACCATATTCTTGAACGGCTTCAACAAACGAGCTATGTAACGTTGACTCTTTACCAACTTCAAGACCTAATAGATTAAAGTTATCATCAAAAATAGGTAAGCTTGCATGACCATCAGAGCTCATAGTGAGCTTAGTCGGTTGTACATTATTTTTAAGGCAGTAAGCCAGTGCCTGCGCGGCTGAATATTCACCATGGGCAAGATCATACTCTGTCGTGCTTGTGGTAAAGTCGATAGTGCCACCCGCTTTGCAAAACGCCACGCCCGCATTGAGTAAAGCAAGATTTCGATTCATATGCGTAGGATAAAACTGGCTAAGCGAAATATCAGTTAAGCTATCTATCTCATGTAATAAAGATAAGTGACTATCTACTGGACCTACATGAATACTAACCGTGCCTTTTTTGCCACTTAACATGCCAGCCACTTTTGCTTCAGCGGCTAGTTCAGCAAGTTGCTGAGCCGTAGGCTGACTACTGCGATGATCAGAAATGGCGACTTCACCGACACCAATAAACTCCTCAATATACATAATGTCATTCGTTATTGAACCAGTCAGTGTTTTAGCAGGTAAGTGATATGAACCTGTATGGCAAAAAACATTCAATCCTCGTTCTTTAAGTGCTTTTGCTTTTGCAATTAAATTACTATGGGTTCGACTACTTGAGTCAGTACCAAGCGCGGCGATAACCGTTGTTGTACCATGCAATGTTGCATCTGTTAGGTTCATTTCAGGTGTTCTGCTAGCAAAACCAGCCTCACCGCCACCACCTGTTATATGGACTAAAGAGTCAACAAACCCCGGAGTTAAAATGCAATTAGATCCATCAACGATGGTAACACCATGATAATTTTCGATATTAATTTCAGGCTGTATATCCACGATTTTTCCGCCCGCGATTAAAACATCTTGGTTTCCAAGCGGCGAAGGAGCGAAAATATCTGCGCCTTTTATAAGTGTTAACATAATTAAATCTTTTACTGATAGTTAATAAAATGTGCGAGAAAAATAAAGCAACTAGCAAGGCCAAAGAGCGCTAAGGTAAAACGCCAAATAAAGCTTGCCCACTCACTCCAATCAAGTTTGACAATGCCTAAACAGCCGATGAGGCTTGCTGAGGTGGGAATAAATATATTGGTTAGTCCATCACCTAATTGAAACGCCAGCACTACAATCTGCCGTGAAATATTTAATAGATCACCCAGTGGTGACATTAGCGGCATTGTGATTGCTGCTTGTCCTGAACCTGAAGATACAAAAAAGTTAAACACACTTTGAAATAATAGCATACCCCAAGCGGCGATATAGTCTGGTACAACTGAGATGCTGGTGGCGCTATAGTAAAGCAAAGTATTTAGAGTTGAAGGCGATGTTAAATCGCTACCGCCAAGTATTAAAATAACGCCTTTTGCTAAAGCAACCAAAAGCGCTGCTGGCAGGAGTTCTTGTGCACCCTCTTTAAATGCATTTGCGCTTTCATTTGCTGTTTGTTTTTTAAATAGACTAGCAATAACAGCAGAAGCTACACCTAAGCAGAAGAACTGCGCAGCTAATTCAGGAATATAATACTGCCTTGCCATAACACCCCAAATAACCCAAATAATACCTGCAATAAAGGTTATTAAGATAAGTTTATCTGCGCTGTCTAAGCTAATTGACTTGTTATTTTCTTGAGCACTTAGGTTCTTTGCCGATCTGATTGAATTAGCATATCGGATAGTAAATAGAAGGCCAAATGAGGTAAAAACCAGCCACGCAACCATTCTGAATCCTGCACCAGAAAACACCGGGATCTCTGCAATTGATTGAGCAATTGCGATACTAAATGGGTTCATCCAAGAGGTAGCAAAGCCAATCTGTGTCGCAACATAAGTTGTCAATACAGTTACTTTTGCATCATAACCAAGTTGTTTCATAATGGGGAATAACACAATACAAAAGGCGATGGCTTCTTCACCCATACCAAATACTGCGCCTCCTAATGAAAAAAGCACAAATAGCAAAGGAATGAATATCCACTCTACGTGTTGTGTTTTATTAATCAGCGCCATAATGCCGTTATTAATCGCACCCGTTTTTAAAATAACGCCAAAGGCGCCACCTGTGATTAAAATAAATGCCATTACCCCGATGGCTGCACCATATTTATCACCAGAGACTAAGCCTTCAAACAATACATTGGCTAGACCAATGCCTCCTCCTTCTGCAAAAAGGGCAGGTGGTGTATGTTCTGTTGCTTTTTGATACTGTGATAATTCAACACTGTGACTATCTTGTTCGGCATTAAACACACCGGGTGTTATAAATAAACTGGCTAAATAGGCGATGACTGCGACGCATAACAAAATGATGCTCGCATCAGGCATCGCAAACTGTTTGTTTTTCATAAAGTCACTTAACGATTGTTCGAAGAATGTGAGAAAAGCAAGGTATTGTAGCCCTTGCTGAGAAAGATTAACACTGAGAGCCGCGAGTTTGAGTTATTGATAACACAAACTTAGCAATGTGGGCGACATAGAGCCGCCCACATTAATGTTAAAAGCGATAGCTCAGACTCAACGTATAGCGAGTGCCATATGCATTATGATTGATTGAATCAAACCCGCGGCTTGAGCCATATAGCTTAGGGGGTTCTTTATCGAAGATATTATCAATACGAGCGCGGATTGATAATGCTTCATTGACAAAATAGCCAGCTGATAAATCCCATACTAACCAGTCATCAACGTCACGTTTTAACTCCTCGTTAAGCTCGCCAAGCTCTTCTAGTTCGTCTATTTCACGACCACGCAGCCCTTCGATATCATCCTCATAACTACTGGTATAATTGGCACCGAGATTTAAGTAATAACTCTCAGCTTCCCAATCAATAGAAAATCTGCCTACATTTTCAGGGTAGCGATAAGTACCGATTAATTTTTCGATTGCATCTGAGCCAGGTTTATTTCGCTCAAACTCTAAATAGTGTGTACCATCGAAAGCGAGTGTTAAATTGCCTTTTGCAAAATTAAATCGATGATCAAATTTAAAATCGATACCTGCTAATGTCTGGGTGCCGGTATTTTCAAGAGGAATAACATGGTCTCTAAATAATGGCAGGAATAGCTCATCTTCTCGCGGGTTAAACTCACTAATATAGTTTGTGAGGATCTCTGAAAGGTTAGCGCCATCACTTTCGATATTGAGTCCAGCATTATCGGTTACTTCACACAACTGCTCCTCGTACGAAATACCTTGTTGACCCTGTGGTACTAGCCCACAGTGACGAAGAGAAGCATCTGTTATAGCTCTATCTAGCACTGCAGTCATATTGGTATCGATAACTTGTTCGTGATCAAAATGCCAATAATCAACCGTTAAGTTAGTATTTACAGATGGGCTCCATGCAAAGCCAATGCTGAGCGCTTCAGACTCTTCGGCTTTGAGTGCTTGATTACCGAGTTCTAGGCTGTTAACGCTGACCTCGGTGCCATCACCCATACAATATAAATCTGCAACAGCCTGATTAGCACCGCAATCGAAGCGTGATTGTGTGGTACGTAATTTTACGCCTGCTTGAGTTAATGAAGGTGCTCTAAATGACGTTGACCAAGAACTTCTAATGATTAGAGAATCTGAAGGACGATAGCTTAAACCAACTTTAGGGTTAAACGTTCCACCAAAGTCATCGTAATGATCGTAACGACCAGCGACTTGCAGTTCTAGCTGCTCAGTGAGTGGCACATTCAACTCTAAAAATGCAGCGTACTGAGTACGATCGGCTTCAGACAAGCTAGAGCCGAAACCAAATACATCTACCAAATAACCATTTTCAGGACGGGCTTGTGAGTCTAACGACGGAATATCTTTTAATTCTTCACGTCGAGCTTCAATACCAAATGCAGCATAAATGGGTAACTCATTAAACGTAAATAAATCGCCATTAAAGTTTAAATCCCAACCGTATACGGTACTTTCACCGCTTCTACTTGGGTTTGCCTTTGCAAGATCAAGCACTGCATCGTTATTACTATCCCCCTGTAAAAACGGGTTGTAGAACGGCATTAACTGACCTTGTGCACAATTGAGCCGTGTTCCATCGTATGTAGCTAATGATCCGTCAGAGCATAATTCACCAGTGATAGCTGCATGAAATTGATAGCGGTTATAAATACCATCAATTGCTTGTTGCTCTGACTTAGAACGAGAAAATGTTACACCTGACTCCCAACTCCAATCACCAATGTAACCGGCAAGGCTACTGACTAAGCGAAAGTTTTTGGTTTCGACTTCAACCGTTCGCGGTGAATTAAAGCGCGCATCAAATGCAAAGCCATACACATCTCGACCCGCTTGAGTGGTAAATGGATCAATATAAAGCTGGTCCATCAGCTCGTTACTGCCGTCAGCGTTATCATAAATAAATAACGCATCTTCAATAATATAAGGGCCGTCTTCGTCGCTTATTTGATTGATAGGGGCTGGTGATGAATACGCTTTTGATTTAGTTTGGCTATAGAAGAAATCGGTATGCCAATCTAAATCACCTAAGGTGCTGTTAAACATAAAGCCAGTTGAAAGGCTTTCAAATGGGGTTTCTAGGTAATCATCTTGGTTTGCATAGTAAGCACAAATTTGCTCACCATACTCAGTCGTGACAAGCTCTGTTTTACAGTTTGGCGCTGGTAGTTCATTGCCATCTCGGCTGCTGTAATAATAAATGTTTGGTGAGTTCTCAAGTTTCGGTAAATATGAGTATCCATTCACTAAATTTGGGGTTGCAGTATAGCTTCTGTCGGTCGCTTTAAAGGCATCGCGGTCGTAAATATCGGCAAATACCGTTAAGTTACTCTCACCTATATTCGTGCCGTAAACTAAATTAAGTTGTTTCTTACCTTCGTCATGACTGTCAAAACTATTAGTGTAAGAAGTGTTTACTTCAGCTCCTTGAAAGTCATCTTTAAGAATATAGTTAATAACACCAGCGACAGCATCAGCCCCATATATTGCCGATGCACCAGTGGCTAAAATATCAATGCGCTCGATTGCGGCAAGTGGAATTGAGTTCACATCAACAAAGTTTTCAGTGCCTGCTGCGAACGAGCTCGGCGCGACACGACGGCCATTAATCAGTGTTAATGTAGCTGAGGGCCCCATACCACGAAGGCTGGCAGCAGATTGGCCCGCTGGCGTTGAGGTTGATGTACCGCCGCTTTCAGACGTCGAAAAGGTACCTGATCCGCCTTTGAATACAGATAAATCTTTTAATAACTCATGAATAGTGTTCGCTCCTGAGCGCTTGATTGCATCTTGGTCAAGCACGGTAAGCGGAATGGTTCCTTCTAGATCAACTCCTTTAATTCGTGATCCTGTTACTTCTACTCGTTCAATTTTTTCTGATTGTTGGTCGTTTTGAGCATACACAGTGTGTACTGGGCACAGCACAGCGCTGATTGCTACAGCAATTGATAACTGACGAAACATATTGATTTACCTTTGTCTTATACCAATCCGCAAAAATACTTAATTAAGCGAAATGGTATTAAATACCCACGGCAAAACCGTGATATTTTAAATAATTGTTATAATTTTTTTAGACAGGGCAGTGGGTTATAGACACAACTAGCCCCTCACAGGAAGTGAGGTGTGGCTACTCGTCAAACCACTCCGAAAGGTAGTGTGGAGAGTAGAAATATGTACAAAGCGATAATGCGTTTTTCAACATAATTCCAATCCGTAAGGTCTTTTGACAAAGCTAGTAATACAGTGCTAGCTTACTCGCGTTTTAAATGTTCCTTTTTTTATAGCAAGCAACAAAAAGCTGTGCAAGTAATTTTCTAATATTTTTTTACAAGAGTGTAACAATATGAACATCCTTAAGGAGCAAAGTGCTAAATACCACATTGGGTTTATTTTTGGGGTATTTAGTGTTGTTTTCGCGTCATTTGGCAGTAAAGTTAATGCAAGTGAGCAACAGCAAACGTTAGTTTTAATTGGTGGGGCATTGACAACCTGCTCAAGTATGAGCCCTAAAAATTGCCTTTCCAATAAACAGATTAGTGGTAAACAAACTAATCAATTTCGATTAAATAATGATGCTTTATCTGCAATAAAGACAAACTGGCCAACAAATAATGAAAAAAATCGCCAGCAAACGCTTAAGGTATTAGCACAGATTGCACGTCAACAGTCTGATGTGAACACTAAAAGTGATATTTTATGGGCATGGCGTGATTTAGATAATACGTTATTGAACGCGTTAACAGATAAAGAGTATAACTTCGTGCTAGATACTCTCGAAGTTCCTGTGTTAACAGCCGATTCTACAAGACAAAAAGAGCAAGTTATTGTACCGGATAACAATGAAAGTGCAGCAAGTGATATTTTAGACTTTGTGTCTGCTTCGTTAAAAACAACGGATGAATCACCAACCATTTTAGCGGTTACAGCTTCAAGCAGAGACCCTTATGAATCAGCAGATTTTTATGAAGGATTATTAAGCTTTAATGGTGTCGAATCAAAGTGGTTACCTTTAACACCCGCTTTAGCAAGAGCGATTACCAGTAAGCAATGTGAGAATTTAGATGCATTACGTACTGAGACAATGGCTGTTTTTAACCGTGAGACTATTTACCCTGACCGAATTAAGGCCGAAAAAGCGCTTTGTGATCAAGGGGTAGAGCATTTAGTTAAACTGATTGAAAACGCAACGGGCATTATGTTTAACGGTGGTGATCAGAGTTTAACTAGACAGGTGCTTTTTGATGATAACGGCAAGCAATACCCTTGGACTCACGCAATCTTACAAAGGCCATTACTTGTTGGCACAAGTGCAGGAACAGCCGTGCAAAGTGGTGGTAAGAATGCTTATGGTTCGGTGCCTATGATTTCTAATGGGACTAGTTTAGCAGCATTAAGAGCTGGAGCATTTGCTGTTTCACCACCGAGTGAGCGCTGTAAAAATGAATGTGATAATAGCCTTTCAGCAGATTCATTAACCTATGAAAAACAAGGCGGTCTAGGTAGCTTTACTTATGGGGTTCTAGATACTCATTTTAGCGAGCGCAACAGAACCATGCGTTTGGCTAGATTACTGGCAGATTCTGGGCAAAAACATGGTTTTGGCATTGATGAAACTACGGCGCTTGTATCAATTCGAGCAGGTGAAACCGCATTAATGACGGTGATTGGTAAAAGTGGTGTAGTACATGTTCAATCAGACGCTAAAAACAAAGGAGCAATCAGTTATTGGCCTGCAGGGGCGGTTATTGATGTAACAAAGGATGGTTTTAGTCTCGCGAAGCGAACTGTTGATAATGCACTGCCTAGTATTAAAATTCCGCGATTACCGATGCAACGTTTTGGCACTATTTTTTCTGATGCTAAATTGCGCTCGCTTGTGCAAGCTATGTGTTTAACTCAAGAACAACAAGCTGTAGCCCAGCATGATGAGTTTCTACTCGATTTAAATGCTACTGAAGATACGCATTACTACCGTGTTAATAAAAGTAGTACGGGCTGTGCTGTAGAGAATCTAGCCTTTAGTGTTAAATCCTTTTAACACTATAAAGCACTGAAAAAGTAGTAGATGATTTGTTCGTTATTAGTTAGCGTAACACTAATAACGAACAAATCATGGAATGAGTTAATGAAATATAATCTACTACTTTTATTTATTTTTGGCTGTTTGTTTGCTTATTTATCTATTCCAGTAGTAGGGGTTGGCTCAGCTTTAGCGATCCCTAGCGAAATTCTTACACCTCTTTATGATTTGTCACCTAAATTTGCTTTAACAGTGATTGATATTGTTACGTTAGGTATCCCACTAATAGCATTACTTTTTGTGTTCTTATTATTAAGTAAATGGCTCTACCTAAAAGACAAAGCGTATTCATATTTTATATTACTGACACCTTTTTTAGCACTGCATTTATATTTTGCTGTTAACACCTTTTCTGCAAATTTTGATAATACGACTTTGCTTGTAAGTTTGCCTAAGTATCTATTATTAATAATTTTTGTGGCTCTGTTTTCTAATCATAAAAAACCGAACTTTAGTTGATGTAAGTCATACGCGAAAGTTCAACATATAAGCTAATCTCTAATTAATCAGTGAACGAAGTTGGTCATAGAATGAAAAAATTACTGCTATTAACAAGTGGGGGTGATTGCCCTGGGCTAAATGGGGTGATCAGAGCTGTGGTTAAAGCAGCAGAACATGATGGCAATTGGCAGGTATATGGAAGCCGAAGAGCTTACTGTGGTGTTCTTGAAAAGCCAAATGATATTATTCACTTAACTAGTGAAGTAGTGGCCGGTATTCATGTTCGTGGCGGCACAATCCTAGAAACAGTTAATAAAGGGAATCCTACCGCATTTCCTGCAGAGATAGCAGGCGAGCAAGTATTTATTGACCGTTCAGATGAGTTAATAAGTATTGTTAAACAATTGGGTTTTGATGCAGTCATTAATATCGGGGGCGATGGTTCTCACAGAATTTCTCAGCATTTATTTGAGCATGGCTTAAATATCGTAGGCGTGCCAAAAACCATTGATAATGATTTATATGGCACTGATTACACAATTGGTTTTCAAACTGCCGTTGACACTGCAACAGAAGCCATTGATCGATTAATACCAACTGCGCAAAGTCATAATCGCGTGATTGTGACGGAAGTTATGGGTCGTGATGCGGGTTGGATTTGTTTACATTCAGCAATTGCAGCAGGCGCTGAAGTAGCACTTATTCCTGAAATTCCCTACGATATTGAAGCGATTAAAGCAAAACTTAAATCACGTTTTGATAATGGCCATGGATTTGCAAATATCGTTATTTCAGAGGGAGCTAAACCTGTTGCAGGAAGTGTTGTAAGTAAACAATCAAGTGAGTTTGGCTACGAAAACCCAGTGCTAGGTGGAATTGCTGAGCAACTAGCCTCACAGATCCGTATAGCACTTGACCTTGATGTAAGAGTCACTGTGTTGGGGCATATTCAACGTGGTGGCACACCCAATGCGTTTGATAGGGTGCTTGCAGCAGAGTTTGGGGTGCAAGCATTCGAACTTGTTAAGAAAGGCCAGTTTGGTTTTATCCCCGTAAGTAAAGAGGGTAAAATTAAACCAATCAGTTTAAAAGCCGCAACTTCTGAATATCGTGTTATCCCTCTAGAACATTCTTTAATAACAAGTGCCCGCGCAATGGGTATGTGCTTAGGTGACTAATCAAGCAGTTCTAACTGATAGTTTTAAAATGATTTTCTTAACTAGCTGCTAAATTATTCAATTAGCAACTTATTTGTTGCACAAAAAACACACTGCAAAGCAAGCAAAATATTTAATGTAAAGATACTTAAAGGTGGTTGATCTGTGCCTTTTTTAGTTTAGAATGATCGTTCACTCTAAATTAAGGAACTACACATGCAGCGCTCTCGCATTCCATTTTTTGCAGTGTCAGCTTTGGCTGGTGCTGTTTTATTATCAGGCTGCGGCCAATCAGAATCGGCTCAAGGGCAATCGCAGGCAGCTCAAGCTGTACCTGTTGGTGTTATTGAGATGCAAAGCAAACCACTTACGCTAACTAAAGAATTGCCAGGTCGTGTGGCTGCTTCACGTATCGCGCAAATTCGTCCACAGGTAAGCGGTATTATTCAGTCTCGTATGTTCGTTGAAGGTGCTGAAGTAGAAAAGGGCCAAGCCTTATATCAAATTGACCCATCTACATTTGAAGCAGAGGTCGCTACCAGCAAAGCCGCTATTACTAAAGCTCAAGCAAGTATTGCTAATGCCAAAGCAAAAGCTGAACGCTATAAAGAGCTGTTGAATATCAAAGCTGTCAGTCAACAAGATTATGATGAAGCGGATGCGGCATACAAAAGTGCAAAAGCCGACTTATTGACTGCTCAAGCACAGCTTAAAACCGCTGAAATTAATTTAAACTACAGCAAAGTGTTAGCACCAATTAGTGGTCAAATTGGTAAATCGGATGTCACTGCCGGTGCCCTTGTTAGCGCTAATCAAGCAACAGCATTAGCTACTATCACTCAGCTTGACCCAATCTATGTTGATTTAACACAGTCAAGCAGTGAACTAACACGTTTGAAAAAAGCTATCGCCGCAGGTGAGCTTGATAAAGATGCCGCTTTACATTCAAAAGTTGAATTAAAAATGGAAGATGGCAGCACTTATCAACACAAAGGCACATTACAATTTTCTGAAGTAACCGTTGATCCAAGTACAGGCTCTGTGACTTTACGTGCTGAATTTCCTAACCCTGAAAAATTACTTCTACCGGGTATGTATGTTCGCGCAGTGATTGTTGAAGGTGTGAAAAGTGATGCGATTTTAGCACCACAACGTGGTGTGAGCAGAAACACCAAAGGTGAACCTACTGCCATGGTCGTAAGTAAAGATAACACCGTTGAAGCACGCGTTCTTAAAACTGACCGTACTGTAGGCTCAAACTGGTTAGTGACAGATGGCCTAAATAATGGCGATAAGCTGATTGTTGAAGGTTTACAGAAAATCCGCCCAGGTGCCCCAGTAAACGCAATGCCAGCAGAATCAGTAGCTAACAGCCAGTAACGGAGAAACTTAATGTCACGATTTTTTATTGATCGGCCCATATTTGCATGGGTACTTGCTATCGTTGTTATGCTGGCAGGTATCTTAGCAATTAGAAGTTTGCCGGTTGCGCAGTATCCATCAATTGCACCGCCTGCAATTAGTATTCAAGCCTCATACCCTGGTGCGTCGGCCCGTACTTTAGAAGATACGGTTACACAGGTTATTGAACAAAAAATGAAAGGGCTCGATGGCTTGCTCTACATGTCGTCAACCTCTGAATCGAACGGCTCTGCGACTTTAACGTTAACTTTTAGTGCAGATACCGACCCTGATATCGCACAGGTTCAAGTGCAAAACAAATTGTCGCTAGCAACACCATTATTACCAGAGGAAGTACAACGTCAAGGTGTCTCGGTTGCAAAATCGGCTCGTAACTTCTTAATGGTTGTAGGCTTTGTATCTGAAGACGGTAGCATGAACAACATCGATATCGGTGACTATGTTTCATCTAACGTACTTGATATTATTTCTCGTGTTAACGGGGTGGGTGAAGTACAACTTTTTGGCTCTCAATATGCAATGCGTATTTGGTTAGATCCAGCTAAATTACTTAAGTACTCATTAACTCCTGCTGATATTAGCGCTGCAATCAGTGCCCAAAATGCACAAGTGTCGGCAGGTCAACTTGGTGCCTTGCCAGCAGTGAGTGGCCAACAACTGAATGCAACAGTGACTGCGCAAAGCCGCTTACAAACACCTGAGCAATTTAGAAATATCTTTGTAAAAACCAATGCTGATGGCTCGGTTGTTCGTTTAAGTGACGTTGCCGATGTTGAATTAGGCGGTGAAAACTATGGTGTTGTCGCTCGTTTTAACGGCAAACCGGCATCAGGTTTAGGTGTTAAGCTTGCCAGTGGTGCTAATGCACTTGATACAGCTGATGGCGTAAAAGCGGCACTTGCTGAACTTGAGCCTTTCTTTCCTGAAGGTTTAACAACGGTTGTTCCTTACGATACGACACCATTCGTATCACTTTCAATTGAGAAAGTAGTTAGCACTCTAATTGAAGCTGTTGTGCTGGTGTTCTTGGTAATGTACTTATTCTTACAGAACTTCAGAGCAACACTTATTCCAACTATTGCAGTACCTGTTGTATTGCTAGGTACGTTTGCCATCTTACAAGTGTTTGGCTTCTCAATTAATACTCTCACCATGTTTGCTATGGTACTTGCCATTGGCCTACTGGTTGATGATGCGATCGTTGTTGTTGAAAACGTTGAACGTGTAATGACCGAAGAGAACTTGTCTCCTCTTGAAGCGACACGTAAATCAATGGATGAAATCAAAGGCGCGCTTGTGGGTATTGCCATGGTGCTATCGGCGGTATTTGTGCCTATGGCGTTCTTCCCGGGCTCTACAGGTGTTATTTATCGTCAGTTCTCAATCACCTTGGTAACGGCAATGAGTTTATCAGTGCTGGTTGCGTTAATTCTAACGCCGGCCCTTTGTGCAACAATGCTAAAACCAAGTCATGTTCATAATGATAAGTCTTTATTTGGTCGTTTCTTCCTTGGTTTTAACCGTGGTTTTGATAAAACAAACTCGGGTACACAAGGTTTTGTGTCTCGTATGATCAAACACAGTAAGCGCTATTTACTTATTTACGGTTTAATCGTGGGTGGCATGGTGTTTATTTTCTCACAATTACCATCGGCATTCTTACCAGATGAAGACCAAGGGATTTTGTTTAACCAAGTAAGCCTACCTGCTGGAGCAACAACAGAACAAACCTTAAAAGTTGTTGAAAAGATGGAACACCACTTCTTAGAAGAACAATCAGAAGCGGTTAAATCTATCTTTACGGTAACAGGTTTCAGCTTTGCAGGTTCTGGGCAAAACGCAGCAATCGGCTTTGTTGGCTTGAAACACTGGGATGAACGTCAACGCCCTGATTTATCAGTAGGCGCTGTTGCTGGTAAAGCCATGGGATACTTCTCAACCATTAAAGAAGCCTTTGTGTTTGCTTTCCCACCGCCTGCGGTTGTTGAGCTTGGTACTGCAAATGGTTTCACTTTATACCTACAAGACCGTGTTGGTTTAGGGCATGACAAATTACTTGAAGCTCGAAACATGTTTTTAGGTATGGCGGCACAAAACCCTGTGTTATCGGGTGTGCGCCCAAATGGTCAAGAAGATAAACCAGAGCTGGAGCTTGATATTGATTTAGCGAAAGCCGAAGCATTAGGTCTGACTCAAGCAGATATCAATAATACGTTATCAACGGCTTGGGGTAGTCGCTATGTAAATGACTTTATTGACCGTGGTCGTGTTAAAAAAGTGTATTTACAAGGTACGCCTGAATCACGCATGGTGCCAGAAGATTTAGACAAATGGTACGTGCGCAATGCCAATGGCGATATGGTGCCATTCACTGCGTTTGCTCAATCTTATTGGACTTATGGCTCGCCGCGTCTTGAGCGTTATAACGGTTTTTCAGCGATGGAAATCCAAGGTGCCGCTGCACCTGGTTATAGTACAGGTCAAGCGATGGCCGAAGTTGAGAAAATGGTTAAGAAGTTACCGCCAGGTGTGGCGTTCGAATGGACAGGTATTTCATATGAAGAGCGTTTAAGCGGTGGTCAAGCACCATTACTTTATGCACTTTCATTGTTAGTTGTATTCCTTTGTTTAGCGGCGTTATACGAGAGCTGGTCAGTGCCTGCGGCGGTTATGCTAATTGTACCGCTTGGGGTATTTGGTGCATCGATTGCCTCATTTGTATTTAATTTATCAAACGATATTTATCTACAAGTGGGTCTATTAACCACTATTGGTCTGGCATCAAAAAATGCCATCTTAATTGTAGAGTTTGCGATTCATAAAATGGACGAGGGTATGAAACTTGTCGATGCTGCTGTTGCTGCTATTCGCCTTCGTTTACGTCCAATCTTTATGACATCAATGGCATTTGTGTGTGGTGTACTACCACTTGCAATTGCATCAAGTGCGGGTTCGGGTGCACAAAACGCACTAGGTATTGCTGTTATTGGCGGTACTCTTGCGTCATCGACCATTGTGGTGTTGTTTGTGCCATTGTTCTTTGTATTGGTGCGCCGTGTATTCCCTGGCAAAACAAAGTCAACCAAAGAGGAGCAGGCATAATGAAAGCTAAACTTATCTCAGTGTCTGTTGCTGCACTTATGTTATCTGCCTGTAATATGGCGCCAGATATGGAGCAGCGTGAATTACCCGTTGCTCAAAACTATGATGTTCAAGGTACTGCAGGTGATATCAATGCACTTAATTGGCAGTCATTTTTCACTAATGCTCAGCTGCAACAGCTGATTGCGCTAACGCTTGAAAACAACAAAGACATTAAAACTGCTGCACTTAATGTGCAGCAGGTAAGAGCGATGTATCAGATTGAAGATTCTGCGCTTTACCCAAGCATTGATTTAAATGCAGCGGGAACCCGTCAGCGTCTTCCGGCAGATTTATCTGGTACTGGTCAAGCGACTATTTCTGAAAACTATTCAGCGACTGTTGGCTTAACTGCTTATGAAATTGATCTTTGGGGCAAAGTGCGCAACCAATCAGAGCAAGCTTTACAAAACCTCTATGCCGCTGAATACAGTTTAACCAGTGTGCGCATTAGCTTGATTTCGGAATTAGTGAATGCGTGGCTTAACTATGCGACGGATAAAGAGCTATTGGCGCTTGCAAACGAGACGTTAAAGTCTCAGCAGGAGTCTTTAGAACTAACCCGTAAAACATTTGCTCTTGGCGCTGCGTCTCAGTTAACGCTATCGCAACTGGAAAGTACAGTAGCAACCGCTAAGGTCGATATTGCAAACTATCAGCGCTTACTAAAGCGTGATAAAAATGCTCTCGATTTTCTAGTGGGTAAAACCGTCACTGCTGATTTACTACCAAATCAAAATATAGATGATGTACTGAACTTACCGGATGTGCCTGTGGGGTTGCCGTCAGAGTTACTGACGCAACGACCAGACATTAAGGCCGCTGAGCATGATTTATTGGCAGCTAATGCAAATATTGGTGTGGCAAAAGCGGCATTCTATCCGAGTATAAGTTTAACCGCCAATGCTGGAACGGCCTCTGCTGATTTGAGTAATCTTTTTGATTCGGGCTCAGGTACATGGAGTTTTGTACCATCGATTAACTTACCTATCTTTAATATGGGTCGTAATCAAGCCAATCTCGATGTTGCAAAGGCACAACAAGAAATGGCGCTTACTAGCTATGAGCAAACCATACAACAAGCATTTAAAGAAGTATCTGATGCCCTTGCTGATCGAGAAGGTTATATGCATCAGCTAGATGCACTCAACGATTTGTACCAAAGTAATGAGTTATCTTTTACTTTATCAGATGCGCGTTTTCAAAAAGGAGCAGACAGTTACTTGCAAGTGTTGGATGCGCAACGAAATTGGTACAGTGCTGGGCAACAGTTAATTTTGGGTAAACAAGCGTATCTTGCTAGCCAAATTAATTTGTATAAAGCACTTGGTGGTGGCTGGAATGCGCAAAAAAATGTGCATTAAAACAGCAAAAGCATAATTTATTTAAGGTTTTGCAGGATCTTAGTTGTTTTGACTCTCCTGTGATATTAAGATCCTGTAAACCTTGTTTAAGTAAAAGTTAACCATTTCAAAAGAGCTTGGAGAAACCATGACGCAAAAAACGAAAAGACACAATGACCCTGCGCTTGCTGAGGCAAGACGTAATCAAGTGCTTTGTGCTGCAGCGGATTGTTTTCGACGTAAGGGCTATCATGGCGCGGGAATGGCTGAAATTTCTAAAACGGCAGGCATGAGCGCAGGCCATATCTATAATTATTTCGCTAGTAAAGAAGCGATTATAGAATCGATTGTTGAACGTGATATGGAAGAAATGTTCTCAATCTTTAAAGAGTTTGCAGATAAGCCGGGCGATCGTGTCACCGTGTTGCTAGATGGACTCGATAGAGGTGTTGAGCGCCATACCGATTTAAATCAAGGTGCGCTTGATTTAGAAATGCTCGCAGAAGCTGCGCGCAATGAAAAAGTCGCTAACTTACTGCGTGAGTCAGATAGCCACGCCCGTGATTCTATGCGCGAATTATTAGTGGGTGAAAGAGGGCCGTTACAAGGTACCGCACTTGAAGAAGTGAATGCCCGTATTGAAGTGATGTTTTCTGTGATGGGGGGACTCTTGTTGCGTAAGATGCTTAATCCTTCTTTAAACATTAGTGAGCTTTTAAAAGCACTTCGTCCAGCGATGAAAACCTTATTGTTACCCTTTGAATAAAGCGCTTATTAAAAGCGCTCTATAGACCATTGGATTGCTATAATGGCAATTAGCACTGAGCCTGCTGGCATAATAGCTTTTTTGTACCAGGAGTTATTTCTAAGTAGCATTAGTAGTGGTAAACAAATTGCTAAAATAACCAGTTGACCAATCTCAACCCCTAAATTAAATGCTAAAATACTCATTAGCTGGTATTCATTTGATAAACCAAGCTCACCTAACACACTCGCAAACCCCATACCGTGTAATAGACCAAAACAGAATGTGATCCAGCCTAAGCGCACAATCATTGGCCAAATATTATTTATTGCAGCAAATAATACAGAAAGCGCGATACCTAATTCTACCCATCGGGTGTTTGGCGATATGATATTCATAGCAGTCGCTGTTAGGGTCATTGAGTGAGCAAGTGTAAAAGCGGTGATGATCCAAGCTGTATCAATTAGAATTTGTTTTTTAGACTCGACACGTTGCCACTGTCCTTGCTTACGAACTAACACACAGCCCAGCAATAGGGCAATTAAGAACAAAATATGATCGGTGCCCATCCAAATATGTAATATGCCTTGCTGCACATATTCAATAAACGTTTCTGAATAGCTCGTTTCATCAAAACTAAAAATTTGAGTTTGTTCATTTAAAGTAAAAACCCGGCTTATATTTCCAATTGCAGAAATGGCTTTGTGATTCGCATCGACTTCGAACAATGCACTGTAATTTATAGAAAAGCTTTGGCTATTTGGGCAGCTAATTTGTATAGGGGTAACGATATATGATTCATTAAAATGTGAGTCAATCTTTAAATCACCCTCACTGTTAATTGCACATAATTCATTATTTTGCTGTGCGCTAATCTTTTCAACTAGGTATTGATGAATAGCTCCTTTTTGATTTTTAATTTCTTGCCAAGTGATCACGTCATCTGCATTTTTATCAAATTCGACAACGTGTTCTAAGTCCATCACAGCCACTTTCCATTGACCATTTAAAGTTAATTGTTCATTTTCGGACTTCGTTAATTCTAAGTATGCCGTACTAAGTTGATGAGCGTTTAGTTTAAAACTAAAGACCAAAAGAATTAAAAAGACAGATGATAATATTTTCATAAATTTCCTCAATTAATGAGCCCTGTGAGTTCAAGCAGACGTTTATCGCTTTGTAGTTTCGCTTGTTGCCAATTTATTCGAGCCCAATATTTGGCCTTGGTCATATTCCTATTTATAGTTAAATAATACCAAGCTAAATCACTTGCGTGATAGGTGTCTTGTCTCAATTCTCTGAGTGTTACTCGCTTTGCCATCTGTTCTTGCCATTTAGTCGATTGGCTTTTAACTTTTTCAGCTTGTGCTAAACGCAGTAAAATAGCATCTTCAAGGTTGGCATTTTCAGATGTTAAAACGGCTAAAGTAGAAAGCACTGCCGAGCCATTTTTTTGAGCTAATTGTGCATCAGCCCAAAGAACCACTAGACTTACAGGTGCCGTTTTTAAATCAACGTTACTAAGATATGATAAAGTTTGTTCTGTGTAGCCTAATCGATATGCCATTTCAGCGAGTACATGACGAGTATTAATACTCATAGATGAAGAGCTCGCTATTTTTTGAAGCCCTTCATAGCTTTGTTTCAGTTCTCCATTTTGACTTTTAACATCTAAAGAACATGTTGATATTGTTTCAATGCTTGCCAAGCCAAACAATGATAAACACTGACCTAGCGCTTCATCAAATTTACCATTTACCATCAATAAATTAGCTTTAAGTAAAATAGCATTAACGTGCTGAGGAGCTTGATCGGTCACATCACTTAGGATCCGAATTGCCTCGTCAAATTGATGTTCACGTTGTAATAGTCGTGCATAAAAGTAATGTATATCAGGATCATCGGACTGTGAAACTTTATGCTCTAAGTAACGCTTTAAAATACCTTGATTGCTTTCGGTGTTACCAACATGTTGGCTTTCTGAAAAAAGCTTGCTCAGCTGTGCTTTAGTAAAGTCGGTTTTGATCTTCTTGCTGGAAACGGCTATGACATCTGAATCTTTTGGAGTATAAGGTTCAGCATGAACAAAGACACTAATAACCATCGCAATGTAAAATAAATATTTCATGATTTCTCCAAAGAAAAGCCATCCGTGGCCAAGATTTAACTAATTCCCGTTCACTAAATCATCAAAATTTGCTTCATCACCCGTATTTATAAATTCACGGCCATTGAGTCTTAAGGGCTGTACGCTTGGGTCTTGATTAAATGCGGCCCGTCCTATGGTTGAAAAATCAACTTGCAATGTTTCTATGGTGATACTAACAGTCGCTGTAGCCTGACTATTAACGCCATCACTAACTGCAAATTGAAAACTATCCGAACCTACGGTCTCAGGGTTAGGTGTGTAGCTATAGCTGCCATCAGAATTTACATTTACGGTGCCTAAATTTGGTTCACTGACTAAACTGTACGTTAATTCATCGCCATCGGGGTCTGAGCCTTCAAGCATATCGTTAATAACGATTTCAGTTTGGGTTGTAACCATTGCATCAACAGCGCTTGGTGCATTATTGACAGGTTCAGGCTTCATCATATTTTTGTCATCTTTGTCATTATCACTACAAGCTGTTAATAATCCTGTGATAATAATGAGTGTGATGCTTGAGAGTTTTAAATTACGCATCATTAATTTCCTCATTACTTAGAGCCAGCAATCGGGGTAGCAAGATAAGGAAAACTGCTATCCATCATACTTGCATCAAGTGGTGCACCATCTGTAAATGGAACATTACCTACACTTGCATCCTCTGCTGTACACAAGCCAAGATCAGTATCTGTGCCATTCACTGGGATTGGGTAACATAAACGACCCATTACTACACGTAATGCAATGTCGACTACGTCATCTCCAGGTCGACGACCATTTGGGAAACCTGCTAAATCATCACCAGCTACACCAAAAGCTGATTGCTCATTTTGTGGAGTTGCAGCGATCGCTGTATTTAAACGCAGCATTTCAGATGGCGTAACAGTTGAAAGTTGATTAACACCAGGGAAACCCGTTAAAAATGCTGTAACTAAATCATTTCTTGGGAAGTTAGTAGGTGCCAATGTTTCAATATTGGTACCCAACGTTGAATTCACAGCATCTTTAAATAAGATATTTAAAAGCTCAGGTAGTGAAGGGTGGGTTACATAATCAGCAAATTGCGTATCATCAGATGGCGCTGATGTTGAAAATGTATCTTTGTCTTTCAAGCCAATAACTAACTCATTGACCAATGGGCTTCCAAGGCGAGAAACCTGTGTTAACGCACCGCCATTTACTGCTGGTTTAGCAAATGATGCATTCGGGTTTAATATACGTGCTTGTGGCAAGCTTGCAGTTGTCCAACTACCAATTGTGCCATTACCTTCACCTGTTACACAGGCTTTTGGTACTTCGACAGCTATTGAAGTGACATTTTTCATTGCTAAATCATCATTATCGGCTGATTGAGTGATACCTCCAGGGAACCCTTCACCATCGCCTGCGCCAGGCGAACTGTCACCTTCGACTGGAACATAATTAACAAGGTCAAATGTTTTGCCTAGATTCACAACAAATGGGTCTTTTCTTTGACCTACAAACACTTTACCCATGCCATCACAACCTGGAAGTGCGACATTATAAATAAATTGATCAGCGTATTCTTGGTATGAAGCCATTGATGAGAATGTCTTATTACCAATGTAATCTAGTGGTTTATAAAAATCATTGCTGCTATTGGAGGTGTTAGTCAGCATGCTTTTTGTGCCAGAACGTTGTGGGCCAGAAATAACACTCACAGTATATGACTCACTGAAATTAACGGCAGAATTATTACCTGCAGAAACACCACCGACATTTTTTAGAGGAACTGCAACTGTTCTTTGATTACCTTCAGGTCCAACAGTAAGTGCTACACCCATATTATTGTTTGGCAACATACTTTTGAAATTAAATGCAAATGTCATGTCTTCAATAGCATCACCATCGTTATCAATATGGATGCTATAAGTTGCGTCTGGGTCCATAGCGAAGTAGTTAGGACCACCATAAGCATCTTGTAATGGGATGTAGTTAGCAATAAATGTTACGTAGTCACCTCGGCCTTCTTCGTAACTGTTAAAGGCATAAAAGTCTGTCGAATCTAATGTTGGAAAGCGCGTAATATTTGGCGCTTCACGATGGCTAGATGCTTCAGATATAGAAGTAAATAAGGTACTACAAACTGCAATCGTAATTAGGGATGGTATTACTTTCTTCATGACTTTTTCCTTAGTTTTAATTTAAGTCATAATGAAAACGTTTACCTAATAAGATTGGATGCAAAAAAATTGAATTATATTTTAAAAAGTTTAAAAGCCGAGTTAAACACGGCTTTTATATTAAAGGATTACTAAATTTGTAGTGTAGAGTACTTCAGTTGGTGAGCCATTAGGGGAGCCACCTAATGGCTCTAAGCTGACTGCTAGAATAGAAATGTCGTCCGCATTAAATTGACTATTTTTTATCAGTTCTATGTTGCCACTTTTAGGTAGTAAACCTAATGAAATTGGTGCTTCTTGTCCTTTTAAAATCATCCAAAGCTCATAGTCTTTATCAGATCTTGGGCTAAGAACATTTGATGCTTTGACAGATAAGGTTTTATCTTTCACATCAATAAACCACAGTGGCTGCTCAGTTTCATTTTTAAATAATGCAATTTGTTGTGATCCAGTAGCAAGCTCTTGCTGTGGCTGCCAAATAATCAATGCTAAGACTATACATGCAGCTGAGGCAATTAATGACCATGCTTGGAGTAATGACCTATTTGTTTTCTTTGGTTTATTTATAGGGATAACATTAGGGTCAATGCGATTGATAATTTTTTCCCACACATGATCATCTGGTGGAACAGATTCAATTGAACTTGCAAGATTATTTAAATGTTGCTCCCACACCCAAGTTGCTTCTCTGGCACGTGTAGAGGTCAGCATTAAGCGAGCAAAACGGTCGCGTGCAGGACCTCGCAATGTACCTAGTACGTATTCGGCGGCTAACATGTCTATAAGCTTTTGGTTTTCATAATTCATAACGTTAAGCACCTCTGTAATTGCTGTAAACCACGTCTGATCCAGCTTTTAACTGTACCAAGAGGAGAAGCAATATGATCTACAAGCTCATGATGAGTCAGTCCTTTATAATAAGCTAAGTGAATAGCTTGCTTTTGTTGTGGATCAAGTTGTTCTATGCAATCTACTAATTTAGAGTCATCTTCATAGCTGATTTGAAGTGATGAACCATCCCCTAAGTCATGTTCATCTGTGAGGCTTTGCTCTTTACGTACTTTGTTGTGACGAATAAGGTCAAGGCTTCGATATCTCACTATGCTGATCATCCAGGACATAACAGCCCCTTTGGATACTTGATATTCACTAGCATTGTGCCAAATCTTAACAAATGAATCTTGCAAAACCTCTTCCGCTTGTGCTCGATTACCGAGCATCTTGAGGCTGATTGCAAATAGTTTGGCACTCGTATTTTGGTACAAATTTGCAAAGGCATTTTTATTACCTTTTGCTGTTGCACTCAAAAGCGCTAAAAGTTCATCGTTGTCCATATAATTCCTGTTATGTTATTAGTAACGCTTTAAAGGTGGTTTTAGATGCAAAAGAATTTTTAATAAAAAATAACCAGTGAATTTAAAACTCAAAGCATTTTTCTACTGGTTATCCTAGCAGTCTTGTTTAGGTTAGCAACCTACATGTAAATTATTTGTAAGTTAGTGTAAGTTATTCATAAAGTTGTGAAAAAATGTCCTAAACTTAAAGCGTGGGTTTTTAAGTGAACGCTAAGTTACTGATTTTAAATAGCCACCAAGTTTAAATAAGGCGGTTTTACTGGAGTGAAATTTGCAACGTACTATGTAATTAGAATAACAAGGAGTGATTATGTGGGCAGCATTTAGCTATCTTGCGCTGGCAATTATTTTTATAATCGTGGCAATTCGAGTTGAGCTCGTTTATTTTGCGCTATTTTTTTATTGGGCTGCATTGTCGCTACTACTAGTCAGTGGCGCTTATTTTTTTAACATTGCGCGAATTTTCAGAAAGCGAGAAAACGGTGTAATTCCAATTTATATTCGTTGGGCGTTTATTCCCTTTTTACTAGGGGCTCAAATATACAATGCTTGGTCTCGTAAGCATGATAAAGTGCCTCCCTTACAACAAATAAACGAACATCTGTTTTTAGCTTGCAGGCTCTTTCCATCAGATATTGACACCATGAAAGAGTTAGGGATTACAGCAATCCTAGATGTTACATGTGAGTTTGATGGCCTTGAATGGTCATCGACCCAAGAAAATATTCGCTATTTGAATATCCCCGTTTTAGACCACAGTGTGCCAACTCGTGCGCAATTACATCAAGCAATTAACTGGATACACCATCAAGTAAAGGCTGATAGACGTGTTGTTGTGCATTGCGCATTAGGTCGCGGACGTTCAGTGTTTGTTATGGCTGCATACTTACTAAGCCAAGATAAAGATGCAGATGTTCATACTGTTTTGGAGCAAATCAAAGAAACTCGAGAAACTGCTAATTTAAACAAGCGCCAACTTCGTCACTTAATAAAACGTCATCGTCGAGGCGATTTACTAATTAAAAACAAAGCTGTATTAATTGCTAATCCAGTCTCTGGTACAAAGCTGTGGCAAGAAAAGAAAAAGCAGATAACCGCAAGGTTAAGTGAATATTATGATTTAACTGTACACACTACAACAGAAGAAGTGGACGGCATTCAATTAGCTAAAGAGGCTATAGAAACAAATCCTGATGTTGTTATCGCATGTGGCGGTGACGGTACAGTGACAGAAGTAGCCAGTGTATTAGTCAATACCGACTGTAAGTTAGGCATTATTCCTTTAGGCACTGCTAATGCATTAGCTCATGTATTAATGGGGATCCAATCTAAGTTAATCCCAGTCGAACAAGCTTGTGAACTTATTATTGAGGGACAGGCAAGTCGGATCGATACCGCTTTGTGTAATGGCGAGCGAATGCTGTTATTAGCAGGAATTGGGTTTGAACAGAAAATGATTGAAAAGGCGCATCGAGATGCTAAAAATGAGTCCGGCCAACTAGCTTATTTACAAGGATTTTGGCAGGCACTAAGCGAACATGAAGCGCAAGATTATACAGTTACATTAGACGACAATGAACCTCAGTCTATAAATACCAATAGTTTAATCATTGCAAATGCAGCGCCGTTTACTACATTGTTGGCTCAATCAGCAGGTCAGCCAGATCATAATGATGGTTTACTTGATGTTAATTGGTTAACGCCTAACTCAGAGGCGAAAGCCAGTACGTTAAGTATTGCTGAATTAGTATTTTCAAGCATAACGCAAACAAGCTTTGCCATTAATAGCCATCATACAAATGCTAAACGAGTTTCAGTAAGTGCAGAAAAAGACATAAGTTATGTGATTGATGGTGAGGTTAAAACAGCAGAAAAGCTGGTGGTAGAGGTATCACCGAAGTCACTTTCGGTGATAATGGCCGAAACCTAACAGTTATTTTTTAATACTTTTCCATTCAAAAGGTGCGTCATCATCGGCCTTTTGAGAGGAGAAAGTATCAATGTATAGTTGTTCAACTTTTTCACGGGCCCAAGGTGTTTTACGTAAAAATTTTAAGCTTGATTTAACACTTGGGTCATTTTGAAAACAGCGCACATCAACATGCTCAGCTAGGCCTTCCCAGCCAAGTTTTTCTTCAAGTTGGGTTACGATGTCGGCAAGCTTGATGCCGTGCAAAGGGTTATTTGGTTGATTGTCCATGCTTAATCTTTGGTTATTTCTAAACTGAGTAATAGTAACGTATCTAGCGTCTTTAAGCTAATTGACGTTTATACTCTTGTCTCGTTTTGGATAGACAATATCGCCGTTTTTATCCAGTCTTAACCATGCTAACTCGCTGTTTGAAAAATTTGGCTGTTTGGCTGCACAAATTAACGTTATATCGCCAACAGCAATATAAGCGCCTTCGGTGTAACGCTTATTTTCATACCAACACACTTTGTGGTTGTTAAGTGCTTCTTGGCCATCTAGCACAACTAATGCTTTATCCTTTGCTAAAACGAACTGTGAAAACAATAAAATAAACAAGGTAGTTAAGATTAAAATCTTTCTAAACAAAATACACCTCTCATTGTGCAGTTTTTTGTATCTACACTAAGCTTATGACTGTATTCTATAAAAGCACAATGACGTGATAATAAAAAGGTGAACACATGCAATTTAATAAAAATATGATTGACGAATTAACCCTGCTTGCTAAGTTTCCCCGCGACTCACAAATGCAAGGCATTAAAATCCACTCTGATGCAGAAGAAACAGTAAAAAATGCTGCAAAACGTCTTTATGACAAAGGCATTACTGATAGCCCTGATGGCGGCTATTTAACGGATTTAGGGCTAGATTTGATCAATCACGTGAGTGTTATTAATTCCGCACTGAGATAAAAATTAGATAATAAAAAGGCCCAAAATGATTGGGCCTTTAGTTTTAATAACAACGAATTAGATTGCGTCAGGTTGGTTCTGAGGAGCCGCATCAATAAAGGCATCTAGCTTATTACAATGCTCATAAACTGCGGCGATTTTTGGGTACTTACTCATATCAACGTTAAAGCGTAAGGCATTAAATACTTGCGGCACTAAACAGACATCAGCAAGTGTTGGTTTGTCGCCAACGCAAAAAGTGTTCGCTTCATCAAGTAACTTTTCGATACTCTCAAAGCCAACTTCTACCCAATGCTTATACCAAGCCGTTTTTGCTTCTTCATCAACACCAAGATCATTAGCTAAGTACTTTAATACTCGCAAATTATCGATAGGGTGGATATCGCACGCAACGGCATAACATAAATTGCGGATCTGGGCTTTTTGCCATGCATCACCTATTAAAAGCGGTGTTTCTGGGTGCGTTTCTTCAAGCCACTCTAAAATAGCTAGCGATTGTGCAAGCACACCTTGATCAGTTTCTAGTGCCGGTAATAATCCTTGTGGGTTTTTTGCTAGGTACTGATCACTTTGCTGCTCTGATTTTAATAAATTAACAGTGACCAACTCGTGATCAATGTTCTTTAAATTAAGAGCAATGCGAACTCTGTAAGCGGCTGATGAACGAAAATAGCTATAAAGTTTCATTATGCGTCCTGTTTACCTGTGAAATGTTTTTTAATAGTGCGCCAACAGTCAGTGTAATTAGGCTGACGCTCTTTACCTTCAAGGGCATATTTAGTTGGTGAAATAACGTAACGCGATTCGAACATAAATGCCAAGGTGTTTTCGTAGCGTTGTGGTTTAAGTTCGGCATTTGATGCTTTTTCAAATACATCTGCTTCTGGACCATGTGGCGACATACAGTTATGTAAGCTAGAACCACCTGGCACAAAACCATGCTCTTTTGCATCGTATACGCCTTCGATAAGCCCCATGAATTCACTCATAATATTACGGTGGTAATAAGGTGGACGGAATGTGTTTTCAGCCACCATCCAACGAGGAGGGAAGATAGCAAAGTCGATATTTGCGACACCTTCTGTACCCGATGGTGACGTTAGTACGGTGAAGATTGAAGGATCTGGGTGATCATAACTCACGGTATTCATAACATTGAATCGAGCAAGGTCATACTTGTATGGTGCACTATTACCTGTCCATGCAACGACATCTAATGGAGAATGGCCAATATCGCAGCGGAACATATTGCCATTAAACTTTGCAACTAGTTCAAAGTCACCTTCTACATCCTCATAAGCCGCAACAGGGTAGTGGAAGTCACGGTCATTGGCGTAACCATTAGCTCCTACCGGGCCGCGCTCTGGTAAAATATAGGCATGGCCATAGTTTTCACAAATATAGCCGCGGGCTGTGTCTGTTAATAAATCAACAGCAAATTTAATCCCACGAGGAATTACGGCAATTTCACCAGCTCGGACTGTTAGTTTTCCACACTCGGTTCTTAGTAATAGTTCACCTTGTTGTGGTACGAACAGCATTTCACCATCAGCATTATAAAAGTAACGGTGTTGCATTGATTTATTGGCTACATAGATATGAATACCTATACCTGTTTGTGCATTAGCACTGCCATTAGCTGCCATGGTGATTAAACCATCAATAAAATCTGTTGGCTGCTCAGGAATTTCAATTGGATCCCAACGTAGCATTGTCGGCGGTGTTGGTACTTCTGTGATAGGAGCGGTACGAATAAGGCCATTGTCTATAGGTGTATAATCACCTTGTACTACTGACGGGCGAATACGATAAAACCAAGTACGGCGGTTATCAGCACGCGGCGCTGTAAATGCTGTTGTACTGAACTGTTCAGCATATAAATCGTATTTTACTTTTTGAGGGCTGAATTGACCGATAGGTAATGCACCGGGTAATGCTTCGGTTTCGAATTCATTACCAAAGCCTGTCATATATTGTAATTCGTTATTCATCACTAGACTCCTGAAAGGTTTTAGGTAAGATACTCTCATGTGAGACTAAATTCAAACTGCACTGAATTTACTTGTGTAAATAATTTTTGACAGTAGTGAAGCAATGACAACAAACATACACCCAACGCTCGATTTACAGCAGTTCTTACCTTACTCATTAACCAATATTGCAATGCAGATGAGTGAGCAATTTAGTGAGCTATATCAAAAGCAATTTGATTTAACCGTGCCACAATGGCGAGTAATCGCGAACCTAGCTCAATACGGTGAATGCACTGCTAAACAGTTGTGTGATATGGCACAAATGGATAAATCAACGGTGTCCCGTGCAGTAAAGTCGTTATTAACAAGAAACCTTATTGCAGCAAAAGCGAACCCAACAGATAAACGCGCAAACTTGTTATCGTTATCAGAGGCAGGAGTAGGTTTGCATAAACAAATTGTTCCGTTAGCAAACGAATGGCAAGCAAGTTTAGTGAGTGAATTAGATAGCCAAGAAATTAAACAATTTATGAACACTCTTAGTAAGCTTTCCAATTACTTAAATAAAAATGTGTAAATCTGTAATCAATGCATCATAGCAATTGATTTAGGGAATCGATACGTATATGATAATGGCTATCATTTACAATTAGCAATTTGGATGTCTCCTGTTATGAAATTAGCGTTAAACACCGTGAAGACACTAGGTTTAAGCCTAGTATTAGCATCTACTTTTATTGCCCAACCTGTATTGGCAAATGGCCCAATTGGTGAGCACGTTAATCATCTAAAAGAAAATTTAAAAGATTACTCTGATGACGTTGAATGGATGATCAACAAAGTCGATATCATGGTGAGTGATTACGAAAGCAAAGGTGCTAAAGCTGTAAAAAGTGATGACCTAATCGAATACTGGGAATCAGTAAAGTTCCATAGTGCAATTGAAACAAACTATGTACCGGTTTATGCATCAATTTGGCAAAGTATTTATGGCATCAAAATGGCTATTGATGATAAAAAACCTGCAGCTGAGGTTCGCACTCATCAAAAGGCGTTGAATGCCGCCTTGTGGCAAGGTTTAGGAGCTGTTAAACTTGCCGCGGATTTCCAGCAAAAAGGCTTGTTAAAAGCTGTAAAAGCGACTGCTTCAGAAGAAATGACGCAAAGTGCTACCATCGATGAAATCAAACACAAATTAGACCGTGTTGTTGCAAAGTACGCAGAGCGTTTAAGTGACGAAGCAACACAAATCGTACATGATACTTACTTGCATTTATTCGAAGGTGTTGAAGGTACACTTATCGAAAAAGATGCGAAGTTAGTCGAAGTGCTCGAAAAAGATTTTAATGTAACCCTGCCAAAAGCGATTTCTGATAAAGGGTCTGTTGACCAAGTACGTGCAGTTGTTGTTGATATGCAAGAAAAGCTAGATCGCGCTAAGGTGTTATTAGAAGAAGCCGAAAAAGCTCGTAAGGATGTATTTTAGTGAAGCGTAGAACCTTTATTCAAGGACTTGCTGCGTTCGGGGTAGTAGGCGCAATGCCACTACCTCTTTCTCGTGCCTTCGCAGCCAGTGCTGCAAGCCCCGTTTCTGTAAAAGACTTACCCGCCCTTGAGGGTGACTTAACATTATATTTAGGCCGCGGCGAAGGCGGCTTGTACGAAAACGTACTGCAGTCGATCGAAAAGAATAATCCAAAATTGAATTTATCAATTCGTAGAGGCCCAACGGCTGCGCTTGGCAATATGATTGTCGCTGAAGCGAAAGCAGGAGTTAAACGTGCTGATTTATTTTGGGCTGTTGACTCAGGTGCGATTGGTTTAATTACCGACGCGGGTTTGGCTAAACCATTACCAAGTGATTTAGCAGCACAGTTACAGCCACAATTCCGTTACCCTGGTTGGGCACCGGTTACCGGGCGTATTCGAACTCTACCTTATAACACCAAGCGTCTGAGCAAAGATGATATCCCCGACAGTATCATGGCAATTGCTGACAGCGATTTATCAATAGGTTGGGCACCTGCTTACGCATCTTTTCAATCATTCGTAACGGCTATGCGTATTCTTGAAGGTGAAGATAAAACCGCTAAGTGGCTTAAAAAGGTTCAAAAACGTTCGAAAACCTATGCTGGTGAGCTTGGTGTAGTAATGGCAGTTGAACGTGGTGAAGTCGATATTGGCTTTGCAAACCATTATTACACATTACGACTTAAGTCAGGTAAACCAGACGCTAATCTTGATCTTGCTTTTACCAATCAAGATGCCGGTTGTTTAGTTAATGCATCAGGTGTTTTATCGTTAACAGATAACCCTAATGCGATGAATTTTATGCGTTACTTACTAAGTTCTGAAGTACAAAGTTACTTAGCCCGTGAAGCCTATGAAATTCCACTGATCCAAGGTATTGAACAACCAGCTGGGTTACCAGCATTAACGGATGTGTCACCGCCGAAAATCGATTTAACTCAATTGGCAGATTTAAGGCCAAC
>CERC01066867.1_pt1 | contig 48601 bp, 38 predicted proteins | sample 530921 | NCBI WGS metagenome assembly CERC01 (sample SAMEA2621099, study PRJEB7988) | marine metagenome | isolation source: saline water (ENVO:00002010), including
TCTGCCTCCATAGATGTAACAGCTTTATCTTCAATGCCACACGGAACAATATTTTTAAAATATGAAAGGTCTGCATTAACATTAAAAGCAAAACCGTGCATGGTTACCCAACGAGAGCAACGCACACCCATAGCACAAATTTTTCGCGCTTGCTTAGTTTCTGGCTCTAACCAAACTCCGGTATATCCGGGATTTCGTTCGCCTTTCAGGCCATACTCTTCCATGGTAAGAATAATGGCTTCTTCTAAATAGCGAAGGTATTGATGAATATCTGTAAAAAACTGATCGAGATCTAGGATGGGGTACCCTACCAATTGACCGGGACCGTGGTAAGTAATGTCTCCTCCACGATTAATTTTATAAAATGTTGCGTTTTTAGCTGCTAACTCCTTTTCATCTAACAAAAGATGATCTAGCGATCCACTTTTTCCTAGGGTATAAACGTGTGGATGCTGACAAAACAACAAATGATTTTTAGGGAGAGTCGGAGAAGTAACTCCTTCGTTTTTACGGTTGGTTATTTTTTGCTGAACGCTTTCGCTGAAAAGCTTTTCTTGATAGTTCCAAGCTTGCTGATAATCAATTAAGCCCAAATCTTGAAAAATAACCTCACGTTCCATAGCTACAAAAGTAAGCCATCTGACAGAGATTCGCTTTTAAGATTTGGGCTGAATGTATTACATGAGTTAGAACTTAGATAGCTCGCTCTTCAAATGATCAATTACTTCGATTTCCATTACATCTACTTCATTTAAATCTGAGAGGTGCAATGAAACCCAATCTCCAAAGTGGATATGGTATAAAGCGCGCTCAAGTTTTGACTCTCCTTTTGACCACACTTCATGTATACGATTGGTATAATTTGCAATGATCTCTTTGTTGATTTCAATGCGTTTTTGGTTACGGTCAAAATCTGTTGTATTTCTAAAATAAACAACTGACATGTCTTCTTTTCCGGCTTTCCAACCTACCAACTCGTTGTGGTTCATCTCAGGAACTACTGCATGCCAGCAAAGCATCTTTGAATTTTCGTTCAATTGTTGACGAAAACGAACAGCAACACCTTCATTTCCATCTACTGAATAAATAATTGGAAGCGTATTCTGAAGTTCTTTTGCTAATTCCAGTGTTTCACTCACCATTGCTTCCTGATCCAGATCTGCAATAAACTTCTCTACCTGATCTACAAAAGGAATATTGGTTAACTGATAATGACTGAACAAAACGAATTGTTGAACTAAGCTATAAGCCAACATTGAACGCGGAGGGTTTCCTCCTGGAACTACGATGTGATTGTATCCTTTTTCTTGTGCTTTTGCCAATGCTGTTCCGCCAGAAGTAATGATTGCAATTTCAGCACCTTCTTCTTCGGCTGTAGCTAATGCTGCTAATGTTTCTTCTGTGTTTCCTGAATAACTCGAAACAATTACCAATGTTGAGGAATCTACAAATCCGGGAATCTCGTAATTTTTATTCACGGTTACCGGAACAGGACAATATTCACTCAACAACTCTGCTACAATGCTTCCACCAATACCAGAACCGCCAAGCCCAGTAATTAAAACATTTCTAATTTCATTTTTTGCCGGACGTAATTCGGCACCTTTACCAATGCTTAATGCTTCTGATAACTGCTGAGGAAAAGCTTGTATGAGTGATTTCATTTTAATTCGTTTGAAGCGAAAATAATATAATCCGTTTTTTAGACGTGTTATTTCTTCCCAAAGCTTGTGTTAAAACTAATTCCTGCACGCATCCATCTTCCAGGTTGCGGAATATTGCCTAAGTCTACATAGGTGCGATCAAACATATTGGCCACTTCGAAAAACAAGTCAAAATATTTTGAACGATGTGTTACCCTAGCGTCTAGCAAAAATACGGGTTCAAACTCTACTTCCTGCCCTTCATCAACACTGTAGTAGCCTCCTATACGCTCCTGATATGTTGCATTCCAAGAAAGAGAAATTTTTTCGCTTACTCTATGCTGAAGCGATGCACTAAATTTATGTTGTAGAAAGTCTAACACATAGTTTGATTCAAAGTCTCTACTGGTAGTATCTGCATCCATGTAGGTATAACTCAAGCGCATCATTTCAAAAATAGACTCTTCTCCCAACCAATTTTTGAGGTTAAAAGTTGCATCAGCTTCTACACCATTAATGTTTACCGAAGTAATGTTGGAAGCTTGTGTTGTAGTTGAACCATTGTAACGAATCCAATCAATGAGGTTTTTCCCTTCTCTTCTGAATAAGGCAATATTACCGTTTACGTATTTGCTAAACAGCTTCATTCCTACTTCATAGTTGTCAGACTCTTCTGGTTTTAGGTCTATACTTCCAACAGCCCCACCTCTGTTGTAGTATAAGTCTGTATAGGTTGGAAATCGAACCGACCTGTTGTACGAAGCATAAGGTCTGAAATTACGTGTAAGTTGGTACGCCACGTCTACACCGGGAAAAATTTCATTGTCAAAATCAGAATTGATGTTGTACATCGCTCCCGCAGAAACAGCAAACTTTTTATAGGTAAAACTGTGTTCAGCATAAATGCTCACATTTTGGCGATCTGCCGAACGGGTGTAATAAGCTGTTGAATGCTCCCCGTCTACGTGGATGGGGTCTGACAACGGTTCACCCAATACGTTGCTCCAAATTTGTACATTTCTAAAGTCTGCTCCAATTGATGTTTTACCCAGTTTAGAACTGTATGTAGCATTAAGTTCAGCACCAAAAGCATCTGTTTTATGGTAATTATGACCAGTATACCATGATCCGGCAGTATCTGTCCCCATTACAAAAAGAGAATCTCCAATGCGTTGGTAATAATCGCCCCCTTCTCTGTAAAGCTCAAACCGATCATAATGTCTTCTGAAATAAACTCTTGGCGTTATTTTTAATCTTGGTGTGAGTGTTATTTCATCTACTACAGAGGCAAATTGAGTCTGTGTTTCTTCAAATTGGTTGGGGTAGCTAGAAGAATAAAAAGTGCTAGCTCCAAATGCTTTTTGGTTCCACCCCAGGTTAAGCATAAAATTGTGGTGCTTGCGTTTTGTAGCTGTTTGAAAGAATAAATTTTGCCACTCAAAATCAGTGTTAGCTGTATAGCCATCGCTTTCGCGCTTGGTATAAGCAATCATGTGGTTCCATTTTCCAGTGTTTGCAGTTACATGTACGCGCCCTTCGAATAAACCATATTCTCCTCCGGTTAGGCCAACTCCAATTTGATTTTCGCCTTTCTTTTTGGTAATAATGTTAATTGCACCAGCAAAGGCATTAGGTCCAAAAACCCTTGATCCACCTCCCTGAAGAATTTCTATGCGTTCAATTTGATCCAAATCAACCGGTAAATTCATGTTGTGATGACCGGTTTGCGGATCAGTCATCTTAACTCCATTCAGCAGAATTAATGTTTGATCAAAACTTCCTCCTCGAATGCTCACATCACTCTGAACTCCAAATTGACCGCGTTGACGAACATCAATATTCACAGTGTATTCTAACAATTCAGCAATACTTTGCACGGGAGCTGCTTGTATTTCTTCTCGTGTAATGATTGTTACATTTCTTGCTGTTTTATCTACTGTAGTTTCTGTTCGCTGACTCGAAACAACTACTTCTTTTAATTTGGTGGTATCAGCTTCCTGAGCTTGAAGGGAATGAATCAATAAGCCCATCGAAAGGGCTGCTAAGATTTTCCTTGACATAATACTTTAGCATTAAAATTTGAAGGGGCAAGTATATGTAAACCCCTCATATTAGCTCAAATTTCTAATGTTAACAATGTTTCTACCCCATAAGGGTTTAAGGTTAAACCCTTGTAAAACAAATATTTTCGTAAATTGTAGCTTTAATTCTCATCGATCTCCTTTCGGATACGTCCCCTACACAGGCCAAATATCAATTTAGCTCCGTTAGTATGGGGCTAAATTTTTTTTATCCCGATCTCTATTCCTTGAAACTTAACCCAAAACCGCACCTCATAAACGGGCATTCTATTGTACATTTGCGCGTTTAAATTTTATTCCAATTACAAATGAGTCAACAGCTTTCAGAACAAGAGATTGTAAGAAGAGAATCGCTAGCACGAATTCGCGAATTGGGTATTGACCCATATCCGGCAGAAGAGTATAAAGTAACCGATAGTGCAGCAGACATAAAGAAGAACTACGAAAGCAATAAACTCCATTATAAGAATGTAAGTCTTGCGGGAAGAATCATGAGCAAACGCATCATGGGCAAGGCTTCATTTATTGAGTTACAAGATAGTACAGGCAGAGTCCAGGTATACATTACACGTGATGACATTTGCCCCGAAGACGATAAAGCCTTATACAATGAAGTATTCAAGCGTCATTTAGACATCGGTGATTACATTGGTATAAAAGGATTTGTTTTTACTACAAAAGTGGGAGAAACAACCATTCATGCTACCTCAATGGTTATCCTTTCAAAATCATTGAGACCGCTTCCTATTGTAAAAACGGATGCGGAAGGAAACGTTCATGACGCATTTAATGATCCGGAGCAACGCTACCGTCAACGTTATGTTGATTTAGTAGTAAATGATGGTGTAAAGCAAACTTTTATTACCAGAACAAAAATTATGAACTCCATGCGCGAGTTCTTCAATGCCAAAGGATATCTGGAAGTTGAAACGCCTATTTTGCAGCCTATTCCGGGAGGAGCAACAGCACGTCCATTTATCACACACCACAATGCATTGAACATTCCGCTATACTTGCGCATTGCCAATGAGCTTTACTTAAAGCGCCTGATTGTTGGCGGTTTTGATGGTGTGTATGAGTTTGCAAAAGACTTCCGTAACGAAGGAATGGACCGTACACACAACCCTGAGTTTACTGTAATGGAAATCTATGTGGCTTACAAAGATTACCACTGGATGATGGACTTTACAGAGCAAATGCTTGAAAAGGTTGTAACTGATGTAAACAAAGGCAAAACAGAAGTTCAATTTGGTGAAAACACAATCAATTTCCAACGTCCGTTTAAACGTGTTACCATGACGGATGCTATCATTGAATACACCGGCTTTGACATTTCAGGTAAAAGCGAAGATGAATTGCGCGCTGCTTGTAAAGAAATGGGCATTGAGGTAGATGAAACGATGGGTAAAGGAAAATTGATCGATGAGATTTTTGGAGAGAAATGTGAGCCCAATTACATCCAACCAACTTTCATCATTGATTATCCGGTTGAAATGTCTCCTCTGTGTAAGAAACACAGAGATAATCCGGAACTGACCGAACGCTTTGAATTAATGATCAATGGAAAAGAAGTAGCCAATGCTTATTCTGAGTTGAATGACCCCATTGATCAGCGTGAAAGGTTTGAAGAGCAGCTTCGTTTGTCTGAAAAAGGTGACGATGAAGCCATGTTTATTGATCAGGATTTCTTGAGAGCTTTGGAATACGGTATGCCTCCTACATCTGGTATGGGTATCGGTATTGACCGTTTAACCATGTTCTTAACCAACAATAGTTCTATTCAAGAGGTGTTGTTCTTTCCGCAAATGAAACCTGAAAAAGTAGCGAAGGCTCCACAACCCGAAGACTTTGAGCCATTAGGTATTTCAAAAGAGTGGGCTGAAGCTATTATTAAAGCTGGTTTTACTTCGGTAGAAAAACTACTAGAGCAAAAAGCAACACAAGTACATCAGAAACTAAACGGTTTCAGAAAGAAAAATAAATTGGATATTCCTGCACTTCAACTCTCAGAAGTTGAAGCTTGGTTTACTAACAAATAGGAAATATTCAAGATATTTCAAGCATAAAAAAAGCGGAGAATTACTCTCCGCTTTTTTGTTTTACTTCAGAAACTATTTTCTTTCGCTCAGCTTCACTCTGCACTGCTTCTCGCTGTTGCTGAGCAATATACCAATCAATAAACCGATCGGTTTTCTTCTTTAGTTCCTTGACTTTTGGGTCTACGTTCATGAGCTTGTACTTGTTGTGTGTGTTAATTTTAACGTAAATTACAGCATAAAAGTTTGTTGCAAATAAAAAAAGCGGGTTTAAAACCCGCTTTTTATAGTCTTTAACGTATCGTTATCTTATTCTAATAAATCTTGCTGTTGTCTCTATAAGTTGGTGAATTATTATTGTACCAATCGTTATAAAGAGCTCCGCTTGATTGTGCCCAATCTGCAAACTTTAAATAAGCGTCAATAATATCTGCTCCTTCAATTGGATATTCAAACGATGCAGGAACATCAATTGCCCAAGGCAGGTTATTGGCTGTTTTGTAATATTTAGAAGATGATGGATTTGTAGCATCATCCTGTGTACCAAAAACACTGTTATCTACTAAATCGGTAGGAGCCATATCCGGAAGGTGGATTTCATTTTCTCTCACCTGATTTTTTACAAGAAATGGGTTGTAAGGAGCTAAACCTACAGTATTAACTGGTGATGTTAACTCAATCGTAAGATATACTGTATCTGAAACTCCTGTTCCATTCAACGGAATGGTATTGTACATTGACCCTCCAACACGATTGATTACATTTTCAGCGCTGTTAAAAACAGGAACTACCGCAATGTTTTGTCCTCCTTCAGTTCCATTGCTATTGGTAGCAAAAAGGTTTCCACTCAATACTTGCCCGTTTACAGCCTGAATATTTGATGACGTCAATTCGTCAAAAGCAATGGCAAAACCATTATCATAAGAACCCCCTACGGCTCTTACATATAAAACAGCTTCGATTTCAACAATTTGATTATTGGCATTTGAGATTTCATTGAAGTTGTAGTCTACTACCAAATCATTGAAATCATAATCACCTTGTGATGGCCAAAGATCTTCGTAAGCTAATGTTCCGAAATTACCTTCTCCAGGATAGTAATTATTGTAGGCCTTACTTGCATCATTTGGATATTCGTCAATATCATCTTCAACACCATCATTATCTGAATCAACTACTGGTTGAACAGCTGCACAGTTACCAATTTGACCAGGATTATTCGTTGGATCAGAAGCGTATGTACCCGGAATTGAAATATCATCAACAATGCCTCTGGTATTACCGCCACTACCGTAAAAATCCCATCTTACCTGATGCAACCCTGTCACAGATACGGGAATACTAAAACTCTGCGTTGAAGCTGTTGTGTAGGTATGTTGAAGAATTAAAGTTGAACCTCCGTTTTCATCCAACAAATAAACATCCATGTATTTTCCACCACCATTCAACGCTGTTAAACGTGATAAGAAAGTAAGGTTTCCTGAGGTCATATCTACCCAAGGCGATATTAATTGGTGAGGTGTTGCCACAGAAGGCATATCATTCATTTGTTGAGAACGACAAGCCCACTGATCATTAATTGAGTTTCCTCCACCGTTAATTTGAGTTCCGTAAAACTGCCAGCAATTTAATTCCTCTGCATGGCGACTTCCTGATTCAAAATCTTGAGTTACCACCTGTGCAGAAACGCTTAATGAAACTGCTGCAAATACATATGTTAAGAATGATTTTCTCATTGTAATGCTCTTTTTAAATCACTTGTTTAACCTATTCTTCGTTAGTATCTGGTTCAAGAAATGTGAATTCAACAATGTTTGAAGTTCCCAATACAATTGTTTTTTCCAATGTTCCCCAAGAAATCGTTAGTTCCTCTTCATATCCCGGAACTTTGAAATCTAAGAATGCATTATCTGCCAATGCTACATACGCTTTCTTTACAATAGTGCCATCAGCTGTTGTAATTACAAGCATATCTTTAGCTGAAACACCTTCTACTCCACTAACGTTCAACTGAATTGTTCTGGCACTAGACCAATCAAACGTTGAAGTTACTTTTAAGTCCGTAAAAGATTCAACAGTTGCTGTAGAGCTATTATCGTCTTCTTCTTTCTTACAAGAAGTGGAAACCGCCCCAATCATTGCCACCATAATAATTGCTTTTGGCCAATTTTTAAAGCTGAGCTTTTTTCCCATTTTAAGAGTATTTTCTCTTTTTTGGTGTCCCATCATGCCATAAACATACGAAACACATAATTAATTTCATTGATTTTAGTGGTTTTCAGTATGATTTCTATTCTTTACTTCAAACTCACAGAATTATATACGCCAATTACATGCCACGATAAAAAAACCCATTATTCAATATTGCATTGTATTTTCGAAATCCATTTCCATTCTTCTACACATTAACTGAATTTGAAAAATTTTAATCCATGAGAATAGCAAGTATCGCAATGTCTTTATTTCTAGCCACAAGTGCTTTTGCACAATCTGTAATGACTCCCGAATTACTTTGGGATTTAGGAAGGGTTGGAGGAGAAGCAGTATCACCAGATGGAAAATTGGTAGTATATGGCATCACCAAATATGACATCAACGCCAACAAGGGAAACCGAGACCTCTACCTTTTGGATCTATCATCAGGAAAGTCTAGCCAAATTACGGATATGGAGGGAAGCGAATACAATGCTTTTTTCCATAATGAAGGAAACGAAATTGTATTTCTGAACAAAGGCGATGTATATGTATACAATGTAAAATCAGGTCAACTTGAAGAGCCAAAGGTGCTTGATTATAAAGTTTCCAATTTGAAAATCAGTCCAAATGCATCTACAAGTGTTTTTACACAAGAAGTGGAAACCTCTAAAAGTACGGCTCAGAAATACCCCAACCTGCCACATGCCAATGCATACGTTTTTGATGATTTGATGTACCGCCATTGGGATCACTGGAGTGACAACAAAAGCTCTCATGTGTTCTTAGCTGATTACAAAGACGGTGTAGTTGCTCCTATGAAAGACATTATGGAAGGCGAACCATTTGATACCCCGCTACAACCATTTGGAGGAGCTGAAGACGTAGTGATCTCTAAAAACGGACTAAAAGTTTTGTATGTCTGTAAAAAGCTTGTGGGTAAAGACTACGCTACAAGTACTAACTCAGACATTTATATGTATGATACTGAAGTAGGTGAAACTTTTAACCTTACAGAATGGAATCCCGGTTACGATATGAATCCTGCATTTAGCCCTGATGGGGTTTGGATTAGCTTTACCAGTATGGATGAGCCCGGTTATGAAAGTGATAAGAATGACATTCTGTTAACGAATCCAACAACAGGTGAGTCAGTTAATCTTACAAAAGATTGGGACAATACTGTATCATCTTATGTGTGGGATCCGAGTGGAGAGAAAATTTATTTTCTAGCTGCAGTGAATGCAACTTATCAATTGTTTGAAATTAACTTACCAAAAGATCCTAGAAAAACAACTGCTGAAGACATTCGTCAAATTACCACCGGACAGCACAACATTAACCAAATTGTAGGTCTTGCCGGTAAAGAAATGATTGTAGGCAAACAAGATATGAATCATGCAACCGAGCTGTATTCAGTGAACTTAAAAAGTGGAGAGCTGAAGCAACTTACTCATGTTAATGATGACATCTATAACTCTATTCAAACAAGCCGTGTTGAAAAACGAATGGTAAAAACTACAGATAACAAAGACATGTTAACTTGGGTAATTTACCCTCCTAACTTCGATCCGAACAAGTCTTACCCTACATTGCTTTATTGCCAAGGCGGACCACAAAGTGCTGTTTCACAGTTTTACAGCTTCCGTTGGAATTTTCAGCTAATGGCTGCTAAGGGCTACATTGTTGTTGCTCCTAACCGAAGAGGTTTACCAAGTTTTGGTACCCAATGGAATGAAGAGATTTCTAAAGATTGGGGTGGACAAGCCATGAAAGATTATTTGTCTGCTATTGATGCACTGAAAGCAGAACCTTATGTAGATGAAAATAGGCTAGGTGCTGTTGGTGCCAGTTATGGGGGGTACTCTGTTTACATGTTAGCCGGCATTCACGAAAAACGCTTTAAATCTTTTATTTCTCATTGTGGACTGTTTAACCTAGAAAGCTGGTATGGTTCTACTGAAGAATTGTTCTTTGCTAACTATGACATTGGCGGACCTTATTGGGCTACTCCACAACCTGCGAGTTATGAGCAATTCTCTCCACATAAATACGCTCAAAACTGGGATACACCAATTATGGTTATTCATGGTGGTAATGACTTTCGCGTACCATACACACAAGGACTAGAAGCATACCAAGTAGCACAATTGAAAAATTTGAAAAGCCGTTTATTGTTCTTCCCTGAAGAAGGACACTGGGTACTTCAGCCACAAAACGGTTTGTTATGGCACTCAGAGTTTTTCAAATGGTTGAATGAAACGTTATAAAGAAAAGCTCTTTTTGAAGTTAAGCCGCTTTCTGTTTGGAAGCGGCTTTTTTATTGAAAATCACATTTAAAATTACACCCGTAAGCACCAACCCAATACCCAAGAAAGTATACCAGTTGTGAACAATACCTAACAACAGGTAATCCCATGTAAGTGCAAAAAAGATCCCCACATACTTTAAACTCGCAATTTTATTGGCCGAAGAGGTTTGCCAAGCCTTAGTCATTGACACTTGAGCTATTTGGGTAAATACACCCATCAAGATCAAAATGAGCCATTCCCACCCAACTGGAGTTTCCCAATAGAAAAAGTTCAACACTCCAGTAACCGGTGTTGCTATCAACGGAAAGTAAAGTACAATAACCACCGGATGGTCTGTTTTGCGCAATTTACCAATCATGTTATAGGCCAATCCGGAGAAGATGGAAGATAAGATTCCTGCAATTAAATAAATGGTTTTGATTTCATCATCAAAGCCTTTGATTACAGCAATTCCGGCAATAGACAGTCCAAAAAACACCCACTGTATAGGCTTCATAGGTTCTTTCAATAGCCAAATGGCAAACATGGCCGTAAAAATGGGAGAGAGGTAGTTAAGCGTTACGGCTGTTGCAATGGGTAGTTTTTGCAGCGTAAAAAAGAAAAGCGAGAGTGCAATTACACCAAATGTTCCTCTTAAAATCAAGTACTTTTTAACATTTCCGAAAGGTGAAACCCTCTCTTTGCGAAGTATTGCTAGGCTTAGTACAAGTGAAACCAACGAACGGAAAAAAACCAATTCGGTAAAAGGAAGGTTTGCCAATGACTTTACGCACAACTGCATCAGCGAGAACGCAAACGCAGACAAGATCATATATTTTACACCCCGCATAATTGGCCGCAAAGGTGAGAATTTATGATAGTTTTAGACCTTATTTTCTAACAAACACGTGGGGTTTTCTATCTTTGGAGCTCACAAAAAAGCCGTTCAATTTTGGATCAAAAGCCGTTAGTAGCTGTTGTTGGTGGTGGAAGTTGGGCTTCTGCTATTGTAAAGATGCTCTCTGAAAACCTGAGTAGTATCAACTGGTGGATGCGTAACCCCGATGCAGTTGATCACCTTAAAAAGTATCGTCACAATCCAAGGTATCTTCAATCTGTAGAATATGACATGAATAAGGTTCATGTGAGTACAGACTTGGAAGAGATCATAAAAGATGCAGAAATTGTTATCATGGCGACTCCTTCTGCATTTATTGCTAATATTTTTGAGGAATTTCCGAAAGAACTGATGGAGGGAAAAACTATTTTCTCTGCTATTAAAGGTATTGTTCCTGAATACAATGCCATTCCTGCACGCTTTTTTCACAAAACGTTTCGCACTCCTTATGATTCTATAGGAATTATCTCGGGTCCTTGCCATGCAGAAGAAGTTGCATTAGAACGTTTATCTTATTTAACTCTGGCCTGCCAAGATGAGGAAAAAGCAAAAACAATGGCTGAGCTTTTAAGCTGTCGTTACATCAAAACCACAACCTCAGATGATCTTTTTGGGACAGAATTAAGTGCTGTTTTGAAAAACATTTATGCCATTGCCAGTGGCATTTATTCTGGCCTTGGGTATGGAGATAATTTCCAAGCTGTATTGGTGAGTAATGCCATTCAGGAAATTGAAAATTTTAGTGATGCAGTAAACCCTTTGCACCGCGATGTTTTGACCTCAGCTTATTTAGGCGACTTACTGGTTACTGCTTATTCTAAATTCTCTAGAAACCGCACCTTTGGTTTTATGATTGGGAAAGGATATTCGGTAAAAACTGCTCAATTAGAGATGGATATGATTGCCGAAGGATACTATGCCGTAAAAAGTATCATGGAAATCAATAAAAAGTTTATGGCCGACCTTCCTATCGTTGAGGCTGTTTACAATGTGATTTACGAAAAGATTTCTCCTGTTGTAGAAATGCGCATCCTAGCCGATCGTTTGAGTTAATTATTGCTCAACCTGATCAAAGTGATTTCGTACCAACGTTGCTTTCTTCAACCCAATGATTTGCTCCAAAGCATTGAGGTCTGCTTCTTTTACGCGTTTAACCGATTTAAAAGCACGCAACAATTCTAACGTTGTTTTTTCACCAATGCCTTTAATATGATTCAATTCAGAATCAGTCGCAGCTTTGCTGCGTAAATTACGGTGATGAGTAATTCCAAATCGGTGCGCTTCATTTCTCAGACGTTGAATTAGCTTTAATGACTCTGAACGTTTGTCTAAGTGTAACGGATAGGGATCTCCTGGATAGAAAATTTCTTCTAGCTTTTTGGCAATGCCAATAATGTTAATTTTTCCCCTTAGCCCCAATGTTTCCAAAGCTTTTAATGCTGAACCTAATTGGCCTTTTCCACCGTCAATTACAATCAATTGAGGTAGAGGTTCACCTTCTTCTAATAGCCTTCTGTATCTGCGGTGAACGGCTTCTTCCATTGATGCAAAGTCATCCGGTCCTTCAACCGTTTTGATTTTAAAATGACGGTAATCTTTCTTGGCAGGTTTAGCATTTTTAAACACTACACAGGCTGCAACTGGAAATTTGCCCTGAAAGTTAGAGTTATCAAAACACTCAATGTGACGGGGTAATTCTTTTAAACGAAGGTCTTTTTGCAATTGCTCCAGGATGCGATTAGAATGACGATCCGGATCGGTTTTTTCCAATTCGCGATGACGTTCTTTCATATAGTATTTCGCATTCCGCATAGAGAGTTCTACCAACTTCTTTTTGTCTCCAATTTTAGGCTGGTGAATGTTCACATTCGGAATCTCTAACTCAACTTCAGAAGAAACAAAGATTTCAAAAGACGTGCTACTGAACTTCTGACGCAATTCAACAATTGCTCTTTCCAATAACTCAGCATTGGTTTCTTCCAATTTCTTTTTCAGTTCAACAGTGTGCGATTGAATAATTGCCCCATTGTTTACCTTCATAAAGTTGACATACCCAGCACTACTATCAGACACAATAGAAAACACATCCACATTATGAATTTTGGGATTTACTACTGTAGATTTTGCTTGGTAATTTTCTAAAATGCTAATGCGCTCTTTCATGTCTTGAGCTTGTTCAAACTGCAACTCTTCGGCATATTGATGCATCAGCTCTTTACAATGACGAATAACGTTAGAAATATTTCCTTTTATAATGTCCCTTATCTCACTAATGCTCGCTGTATAATCTTGTTCGGTTTGTTTTTCTTCGCAAGGGCCTTTACAGTTTCCGATCTGGTATTCTAAACACAATCGAAATTTTCCAGACTCAATGTTCTCTTTAGTAAGGTTAAGCGAGCATGTTCTGATTTTATACAACTTGTTAATCAAATCTAAAATGGTCTTCATCATACGCACAGAAGCATAAGGACCATAATATTCCGAACCATCTTTTACTAGCCTTCGTGTGGCAAACACTCTAGGAAAGGGTTCATTCTTAATACAAATCCACGGGTAGGTTTTGTCATCTCGCAACTGGATATTGTAACGTGGTTGGTGCTTTTTAATCAGTGAATTTTCCAGTAACAATGCATCAAACTCTGTCTCTACAATAATGAACTCAATCTTCTCAATTTTTCTCACCAACAAAGTTGTCTTACGGTTTTCGTGCTGCAGCTTGTTGAAATAAGAAGAAACCCGGTTTTTTAAAACCCTTGCTTTACCTACATAGAGCAATTTTCCTTCTTTATCGTAGAATTGGTAAACGCCCGGTTTTTTGGGTAATCTAGATAGTGTTTCTTTTATGTGCGGTTTATCTGTTGCCATACCTGTTTACAAAAATAGCGCTTCCAAATGAAGTAGAATTAGGTTCTCTTATTTGTTTGTTTAACTTTGGACTCCTTTTTTATAAACAAACTAAAGAAAGCTGAAAACATTTTTGTTTAATCCCTGTCAAATAGATGAACAAAACCTTTCTATTGTAGCATGACTCGTTATTCCATAAAAGACCTTGAAATGCTTAGTGGCATTAAAGCGCACACGATTCGCATTTGGGAAAAGCGTTATGGATTATTAACTCCACACCGAACAGAAACTAACATTCGATACTATGATGAAACGCATTTAAAGCGTTTGCTCAATGTTTCTTTATTGCTGAAAATAGGACATAAGATTTCCAAAATCAGTTCTTTAACTGATGATGAAATGAGCAATCTCCTGAAAAAAGATTTGCTTGACTCTAGCATTGAGAATATTGACGACCATGCTATTCAAACCAAGGTAAGTGGACTAATTATAGCTATGATAGAGTTAGACGAAGATAGGTTCAACTCTATTTTTACCACTTCGGTTATTAAGCGTGGATTGGAAAGTACTATCACTTCTGTGATATACCCTTTCCTTGAAAAAGTGGGAGTTATGTGGACCATAAACGAAGCAAACCCTGCTCAAGAGCATTTCATTACTAACCTTATCCGTCAAAAGGTTATTGTTGCCTCAGACAGTTTACAAACACCTGCTGATCCAAAAGGAACCTTTGTTTTATTTCTTCCTGAAAACGAATTACACGAACTGGGTTTGCTCATGGCGAACTATTTGTTGAAGAAAAAGGGGTACAAAACAGTTTACTTAGGACAGAATGTTCCTTTTAATGACTTAAAGACAATTGTTAAAATATGTGAACCCGATTTCCTCTTAACATTCTTTGTTTCGGGTCATCATGATAATACCCAAGGTGTTCAATTAATGAATAAATATTCGGAAAGCTTCCCAGAGTCTACTGTATGCATTGCCGGAAAGCCCAATGAAACAAGCATATTAGCAACTCCTTCAAACGTTGTTATTTTTACTTCAGCTCAGGAATTCATTCAATTTTTAGACCGCTAAAAAAGTATAATTATTAGTTCTTCTTATTTATCGATTAGTTTTTTTGTTCAATTTTTTAACAGTTATTATTAAACAAAATTTGCTGTTCTCATTTTTTTAGCCTTACATTTGTTTAACATTTTGACACACACTCTTAAACAAACCTAATTATTATGGCTAAATCAACCTTTCAAGAAGAGCTAATTACCCTACGAAAACCTTTAAGTTTTTTTGCACTTCAGTTGACAGCAAACAATGATGATGCTGAAGATTTGTTACAAGAGACTATGGTTAAAGCTATTACCTACAAAGACAAATTTCGTGAGAAAACCAACCTTAAAGCTTGGTTGTACACCATCATGAAAAACACTTTTATCAATAATTACAGAAGATCTGTAAAAGCAAATACCATTATTGATAAAACAGAGGATTTATATTACCTCAATAAATCAAGTGAGAACGATGGTGCTTCTCCTGATACAAGATACAACCACAAACAAATTCAAAAAGTGGTAAATGCATTAGAAGACGATTATCGTGTACCATTTATGATGCATTTCAAAGGCTTTAAGTATAAAGAAATTGCCGACCAATTGAATTTGCCAATTGGTACTGTAAAAAGTAGAATTTTCCTTGCCCGTAAGAAATTAATGGGTCAGTTAGAAGATTATCGTTATTAATCCAATACAGGATAACAATTAACACACACATCCCTTCCAAGGCTCCAGTTTTGGAAGGGTTTTTAGTGTTAAAGCGGGACTAAAACTAAATTTCAAACTATTCCTTAAATTATTCACAACTTTGCAGTTTATTTTCCACACCTCGTAAATTGTGTTTGTTATGGCAGAGCAAGTGATATTAGTTGATGAAAATGATGCTGTTATAGGTTCCATGGAAAAAATGGAAGCCCACGAAAAAGGATTATTACATCGTGCTTTCTCTGTTTTTGTGTTTAATGATAAAGGAGAGATGTTAATTCATCAACGTGCCTTTTCAAAATACCATAGCGGGGGTTTGTGGACCAATACCTGTTGTAGTCATCCTAGAGAAGGAGAAACTGTTTTAGAAGCAGCTCACCGTAGAATTCAAGAAGAAATGGGGTTTGATTGCCCAATGAAAGAAATTTTTGAATTTATCTATAAAGCAGAGTTAGACAGTGGTTTAACCGAATATGAATACGATCATGTATTGATTGGAGAATTTAACGATGCTCCGAACTTAAACCCTGATGAAGTAGCTGACTACAAATACATTGCAATGGATGTTTTGAAAGAAGATGTTGCTGCCCATCCTGAAAAGTATACAGAGTGGTTCAAAATTGCTTTGGACCGTGTGGATAAACATTTTGCTGATAAAGCTGCTTAAACGTGAAAGTTACAGTTAACAGAAAAGCCCACTTCAATGCGGCTCACCGATTACACAATCCAAAGTGGTCTGATGAACAAAATCAAGCAATTTTTGGTTTGTGTAATAATCCCAACTATCACGGCCATAATTACGATTTAATAGTTAGCGTAACCGGAGATATAGACCCCGAAACTGGTTATGTTGTAGATATGAAAGATTTAAAAGCCATCATTAAAACACATGTTGAAGATGCTTTTGATCATAAAAACTTGAACCTCGATACAGAAGAGTTTAAGTACCTTATTCCAACAGCTGAAAATATTGCCGTTGTAATTTGGGACAAATTAAGAACTGAAATCAATCAATCATTAGAACTTAAAATTACCTTGTATGAAACTCCCAGAAACTTCGTTGAATACAGCGGTGATCAATAAAGAAGAAATGGAAAAAATTGAGGCGATGGGCGATGAGCACGTTGGTACTTCAAAGGAAACTCCTTTGTTACCAACAGCTTTTGATCTTTCTGATGAAGAAAAAATGGAAAAGATCAAATTTCACTTTGGTGAAATTATGACCACGCTTGGCCTTGACCTTTCTGATGATAGCCTTAGCGGAACACCTCAGCGTGTAGCTAAAATGTATGTCCAAGAAATTTTTCAAGGGCTTAACCCAGAAAATAAACCAGAGGTAAAGCTTTTCGAAAATAAATACCAATACAACGAAATGCTGGTGGAGAAAAACATCACACTCCATTCGCATTGCGAACATCATTTTGTGCCCATTATTGGAAAAGCACACGTAGCATACATTTCAAACGGTTATGTTATTGGTCTTTCTAAAATTAACCGCATTGTAAAATACTTTGCTAAGCGTCCGCAAGTGCAAGAAAGACTAACGGAACAAATTGCTCAAGAACTGAAGAAAGCACTAAAAACTGATGATGTTGCTGTTGTTATTGATGCACATCACATGTGTGTGAGTACAAGAGGCATTGAAGATGTAAACAGCGCCACAGTTACAGCGCATTATAGCGGTCAATTTAAAGCCAATGAAAAATTAAAAACTGAGTTTTTACAACACATTAAGGCTTAGTTCTCACAATACTCTATTTACCGTAAAGCACTGCTAGCAGTGCTTTTTTTATGGGTTAACTTTTACGTTTATGGATCAAAAACAACACATTACAATTTTTTGGCATAGAAGAGACCTGCGACTTAATGACAATGCAGGAGCTTACCATGCCTTAAAACAACACCAAAATGTATTGCCCATTTTCATTTTTGACACTTCTATCCTAAACGATTTAGAAGAAAAAGATGACCGCAGAGTAACATTCATCCATCAAGCGCTTAAAGAGTTAAAAATTCAACTGGAAAAACAGGGAAGTTCCATTCGTATATTTCATACTACACCACAAAAAGCCTTTGAGCAACTTTTAAGCGACTACTCCGTTGATGCGGTTTATACCAATAGAGATTATGAACCCGCTGCGCAAAAGCGTGATGATGCTATTGCGGATATGCTCAAGAAGGACAATATCGCTTTCCACACCTACAAAGACCAATGCATTTTTGAAAAAAACGAAGTTGTTAAAAACGATGGTGATTGGTATTCGGTTTTCACGCCCTATTCACGCAAGTGGAAAGAAAAGATCACCGGTTTTTACCTCAAGCCTTATCCCAACAAAAACTATTTCAACAGCTATATTGATTGTGATCCCTTTGATTTTCCGACACTAGAAAAACTGGGATTTACACCTAAAACAGACTACATTCCTTCTTCTAAGATTGACGAAAAGCTGTTAGAAAATTATCACGAAACACGTGACATTCCATCCATTAAAGGAACCACACACATTAGTGTGCATTTACGCTTTGGAACTGTAAGCATCCGAAAGATGGCACAATTGGGTTATAAACACAACGAAACTTGGTTAAACGAACTCATTTGGCGCGATTTCTACATGATGATCCTGCATCATAACCCACAAGTGGTTACCAAGTCATTTAAACCAAAATACGATAACATTAAGTGGCGTAACAACGAAGAAGAATTTCAAAAATGGTGTGCCGGAGAAACCGGATATCCCATTGTAGATGCAGGAATGCGCGAATTGAACACCACTGGTTTTATGCACAATAGAGTGCGCATGGTTACTGCTAGTTTTTTAGTGAAACATCTCTTAATCGATTGGCGATGGGGAGAAGCTTATTTTGCGAAAAAGCTCATTGATTTTGAATTGGCTTCGAACAACGGAGGTTGGCAATGGGCAGCAGGATCAGGTTGTGATGCAGCACCATATTTCCGGGTATTCAATCCGGAATTGCAGACCAAAAAATTCGATCCTGAGCTGAAATATATCCGCAAATGGGTTCCGGAATTTCAAGAGTTAAGCTATCAACAAAAACGTATTGTTGAACACAAAGCTGCTCGTGAAAGAGCATTAAGCACCTATAAATCTGCTTTAGATTAAGGCGTTATTAACTGCTTGCCCTATTTGCTAACCCATTGTTATTGTAGGCGTTAATCTCCTTGAAAAAAGAAGGTTACATTATTAAACTCATAGAAAAGCCGTACTTTTGCCGGCTTTAATTCCCATATTATAAATTTTACGCGGTTTGAAATTTAACTTCATTGAAAAAAGAAAAGGCACCATCAAAGACGATGTGCTATCAGGTTTAACAGTAGCATTGGCCTTAGTGCCTGAAGCTGTTGCATTTGCATTTGTTGCACATGTTCCGCCAATTGTAGGTCTTTACGGTGCTTTTATGATGGGATTAATCACTTCACTTTTTGGAGGTCGTCCGGGAATGATTTCTGGAGCCACCGGGGCAATGGCCGTTGTTATGGTAAGCCTTATTGCTGAAGGAAATGCCAAAGGTGCAGAGGGCGATTTTATGGGATTGCAGTACTTGTTTGTAACCCTTTTACTAACCGGACTGCTCCAAATTCTTGCCGGTGTTTTTAAACTGGGAAAATTCATTCGTATGGTGCCCGCTTCTGTAATGATGGGCTTTGTAAACGGATTGGCCATTGTAATTTTCATGTCACAACTGGGCATGTTCAAATCAGGTGGAGAATGGTTAACCGGAGAGCCTTTATACATTATGGCTGGTTTAGTGGGGTTAACCATGTTTATTATGTTCATCTTGCCTAAGATCAGTAAGGCTTTGCCCGGTGCTTTAATTGCCATTTTGATTGTAAGTGCTATTGTAATTTTCGGAGGAGTAGAAACAGCAACGGTAAAATCATTTATTGTTGATGGTGGAGGAACCGGAATTGCCGGAGGCTTACCTACTTTTAATGTACCGATAATTCCTTTTAACTGGGAAACGCTCACATTCATTTTTCCTTATGCTGCCATTTTAGCTGCCGTTGGTTTAATTGAATCGTTAATGACCTTAAACTTAATTGATGAATTAACCGAAACCCGCGGAAACAGTAACCGAGAATGTATTGCACAAGGTGTAGCCAATATCACCAACGGATTTTTTGGTGGAATGGGCGGTTGTGCTATGATTGGGCAAAGTATCATCAACATCAAATCAGGTGGTAGAGATCGCCTTTCGGGAATTGTAGCTGCCGTTGCCCTTTTAATGTTCATTCTATTTGCAGCTCCTTACATTGAAATGATTCCTATTGCAGCATTAGTGGGTGTTATGTTTATGGTGGTAATCGGAACATTTGCCTGGAACACCTTTAAAATTGTCAACAAAGTTCCTTTGCACGATTTTCTGGTTATCCTCATTGTAACTATTGTAACTGTTTTCTTCGATTTGGCCATTGCGGTTTTAACCGGAGTAATTGTTTCTGCTTTAGTATTTGCTTGGGAAAATGCATTGCGCATTAGAGCACGAAAGTTTGTAGACGAAAAAGGCATTAAGCATTACGAAATCTTTGGCCCCTTGTTCTTTGGATCTACCACCTTATTCTTATCTAAATTTGACGTACAAAACGATCCGGATGAAGTGATTATCGACTTTAAAGAATCGCGCATTGCCGATCAATCTGCCATTGAGGCGATCAATAAAATTGCAGAGCGTTATCAAAAAGCGGGAAAAACTATCCACTTGCGTCATTTAAGCCAAGATTGTATTCAGCTAATTAAACGTGCAGACAAAATTTGTGATGTAAACGTGTTAGAAGATCCTGATTATTATGTGGCAATTGACCATTACCATAACGTGGTAAAACCGGCCAAAGAAAAAGAAGCTGAAGTCGGCCAAAGCTCACTTCTTAAAAAGGTTTTCAACTAACTGTATCGTGTTTGTCTCTCTATTACTAATCTGTTTGAAATAGGTAAAATTTACTATTTGTTTACACTAAGTAAACAGCACGCTCTATTTCTATAGAATCATTCCAGATAATAAATCAGAGCTAACATAAAGTTTACATCTTCAATTAACAAAAAGCTAACACCTCCCACCTATATCACTGTTTAACAGTGTTTTATTGATTATTTCAAAAAAGAGAATGCCCTAACTTTTTCATAATTCTGCTCTAAATAGGGCATAAGGTTGGTTCTGTTCTTTTGCACTCGAGTAAAAATCAATAAAACCAAAACAATGAAGAAAATTTACTTTTCGGTAGCAGTCGTACTTGGCCTTTCGGCAATGGCTACTGCTCAAACTTCTTTTCCTGTTGAGATTGATGTAACAGGATTCTCTGCAAACGATTGGGTTCCAACTGAGGTTGTGGTTCCAACTTCTCCACTTAAAACTCAAGTACTTTTTGTAGGTAGCGTTGACGAAGTTCAAACGTTAGACGCAAACGGAAATCCTAACGGATCTGCACCTGCAAAACAATGGCACGATTTCATCGGATTTACTGAAGATTCTACCGGAGCAGATTACGGTTGGATTTCTGTAAACCACGAAATGGTTATTGCTGATGACAAAATCGGTGATGGTGGTGGAATGACTGTTTTCAAAGTTACTCGTGATGCTTCTAACGATACACTTATTATCGTTGAGCAAACTTTGAACGATGGTCGTGAAGGAAAATTCTTCAACGTAGATTTCGTAAACACTGTTGGTGAAACAGGTATGAACTGTGGTGGTATCAACTCACCAAACGATGGTCGTATCTGGACAGCTGAAGAGTGGTTCCGTAGTAACACTGCTTCTATCTATGATGGTGGTAACGGTGTACGTGATACTGCTGACTGGACAATTGATACTGATATTTCTGGTGACTTTGATGGTTCAACTATCCGTAAGTACGAAAACTTTAACTGGATGGTAGAAATCGATCCTACTCAAGCAACTGCAATCCGTAAGCAATACAACTGGGGTCGTATGGGCTTTGAAGGTGGTACTATCCTTCCTGATAACAAAACTGTATTCCTAGGTATTGATGCTACTCCTGCTGGATGGTTCAAGTTTGTTGCTGATGTTGCAGGTGACTTCACTTCAGGTTCTCTTTATGCTTACAAGCAAGATGGTACAAACCACTGGATTGAAATCAACAACACACAGTTAAGCAACATGTTAGATGTTGAAAGCATTGCTTTTGCTCAAGGAGCTACAATGTTTAACCGTGTTGAGTGGGTAACACTTTCTGAAAACGGAAAAGTATACTTTACAGAAACTGGTCGTGATAACCCAGGAGGTCGTTGGGCTGATGAGCACGCTGCTGGTGGAACACATGCTGAGCACCACACAATGCGTGCTTTACAACAAAACACTCACCCAGATTCAGCTGATTACGCTGATTACTATGGTCGTGTAATGGAATTTGATCCTGCAACTGATGAAATGAGAGTTTTTGTTGCTGGTGGTCCTGAATATGGAGCATCTGATGTTCCTCTTTCACAATATCCAGAGAAACACCTTTCTAACCCTGATGGATTAAGCATCCTTAGAGTTGAAGGTCGTGAGTTCTTAATGATCTGTGAAGATTTGAACGGAAGATCATATGGCCGTATGCCAGCTGGTATTTCAAACAGTACTTGTGAAATGTTCCTTTTAGACATGTCAATTCACAACCCAACTGTAAATGACTTAATGCGTGTAGCTATGGTTCCAGAAGGAGCTGAAATTACAGGTGCTTGTTCTACTCCTGATGGAAAAACAGTTCTTTTCAACTCTCAGCACCCAAGCACAAACAACCCATATCCTTACAACAACTCATTAACAGTTGCTATCACTGGATGGGATGAAGCTGTACTTGCTGGTGACTTAGATCCTTTATCAATTGATGAAGTTGATGCTCAAGCTGCTTTCACAATGTATCCTAACCCTGCAACTCGTGAGGTTCGTTTCAACAAAAATGTTGACGTTGCACTTTACGATATCACAGGAAAAAGAATGCGTGTGATCCGTAACAGCAACTACATGGATATTTCTGATTTGGACGCTGGTACTTACTTCGTAAGAACTGAAGAAGGTGACGTTCAAACATTGATCATCCAATAAGAAAAAAGTGACTTTTAACCTAAGTCCTAGATAAATCCATTGAACCGGCTGCTTTATAGAAGCAGCCGGTTTTTCTCTTTTTTGTTCTAACATCAAAACATTGTTCCGTGAACACGTTTTTGCGCGTCATTTCAGTCTTAGTTTCCGTTTACATTTTAGTTGTATTGAACAGCTTTAAAGCAGCTGACAACATTTACCCCTCTGACAAGGTAAAATCTACCTTCTTGCAAAATGTTGAAAAGACCCAAACTGCCCTTAACGAATTACACCAAAAGGCCACCGAACTCAATGCCGATAAAGCTTCTGTAGAAGCGCTACAAACAGCATTAATTAATGCTAGAAATGCTTTTAAACAAGTTGAAACAATTTTAGCTTATTACGATCCTGAAGGGGTTAAAAACCACCTGAACGGTGCTCCTCTTTTATCGATTGAACCTGGTGTAGACGATATGAATGTACTTGATCCAGAAGGGCTTCAAGTATTGGACGAATTGATTTTTTCCGAGTATCCTTTTAAAGAAAAATCTGCCATCTCAAACCTTTCAAAAACACTCAGTTTTGAGTTTAAAAACATTACCAAGCCATTTGCTACTTATCAGTTTGAAAATACACACCTATACCGCGCCATGCGCACAGAGTTAACCCGTGTTTTCACACTTGGTGTTACTGGCTTTGATACTCCTTCTTCAGGCAATGCTTTACCCGAAGCCAAAGTCGCTCTTACAAACATCAAATCTATTTATGTTGCTTATGCTAAAATGGTAGCCAAAGAAGACAAAGCGTTGAACAAAACGCTTTTAAAAACAATGGATGCCGCCATTCAATACCTTGAAAATAACAATGATTTCGACTCTTTTGATCGCCTAACCTTTTTAAAAGAATACATTAACCCATTGTACAAACAGTTGCTTGAAGCTCAACTTTTACTTGGTATTGAAACTCCTGATGAGATTTATTTGGCTCCTATGCCTTTAAATTATAAAGCTACCAACCTCTTTGCCAACGATCTTTTTAACGATTATTATTTCCTCAAGCTCGAAAAGCGTTACGACAGCCCGCAAGCAGCCGATTTAGGTAAATTATTGTTTTTCGATCCAGTGCTTTCAGGCAACAACAAGCGTTCATGTGCCTCTTGCCATAACCCCGAAAAAGCATTTACAGATGGTAAGCGTAAAAGTACGGCCATGAATTTTGAAGGAACACTTGAACGCAATTCTCCAACGTTGGTAAATGCTATTTATGCCGATCGTTTTTTTCACGATTTACGCGCAGACAACATTGAGGCACAAACCGAACACGTTATTCACAACGATAAAGAGTTTGGTACAGACTACCACAACATGATTGATAAGCTTAACCAAAGCGAAGAATACAAAACGTTATTTGCTGAGGCTTTTCCTAGTTTTAAAAATAAACCCATTTCTAAAACCACACTTTCCTTGGCTTTTGCTGCTTATGTAAAAACACTTTCAGGATTCAATTCAGAATTCGATCAATACGTTCGTGGAGAAAGCAATCATTTAAATGCAGCAGCACAAAGAGGGTTCAACATCTTTATGGGGAAAGCTGCTTGTGGGACTTGCCATTTTGCCCCGGTTTTTAGTGGTCTTGTTCCACCCGAATACAAAGAAAATGAGTCTGAGGTCTTGGGCGTTCCTGCTACAAAAGACACCATAAATCCTGAAATTGATCCCGACAAGGGTCGTTATTCAAGTGGAATTGTTCGCGAAGAAGCCTATTTCTTCAAATACTCTTTTAAAACACCTACAGTAAGAAATATTGCGCTTACTGCTCCTTACATGCACAACGGTGTTTACGATTCTTTAGAAGAAGTAATGGATTTCTACAACGTTGGCGGTGGAGTTGGTTTAGGATTTGAAGTTCCCTACCAAACACTTCCTTTTGATTCGTTGAGCCTTACGCAACAAGAAATAGATGATGTAATTGCTTTTATGCAAACATTGACGGATACGACCAATATGACTTCCATTCCAAAACAATTACCAGTAATGGATAACCCTGAGTTGAACACTAGAAAAATTGGAGGAGAATATTAGTCATGAAGAATTTCGCTTTTATCCTGTTTTTCTTTGTTGGTGCTTTAATTCAAGCACAATCGGTAACTGAGGTTACCTTAAAAAGCATTGAAAAAAGCGACTACCATTTAAAGGCAATTACTGAAAACAAAGCCACTGTTTTTGTATGGCTTTCGCCCGAATGTCCTTTGTGCAGAAACTACACACTGGAACTAAGACAAATTACCGATGCATATGCCCAACAAGGCATTGAAGTTTATGGCATTGTTGCCGGAGATTATTTCACGAAGAAAGACATCAAAAAATACAGTCGTAAATACAAGGTCAATTTTCCGCTCTTACTCGATCCTGATTTTACACTTACGAATCTCTTGCACCCAAAAATTACTCCCGAAGTAGTGGTACTGACTCCGAACGAGCAGGTTATTTACCAAGGAGCAATTGACAATTGGGCTGTATCGTTGGGAAAACAACGCAGAAAAACCACTGCTTTTTACCTCAAGGATGCATTGAATCAATTCATAGCAGGAGAAGAAATTACAACACCAAAAACCGATGCTATTGGTTGCTACATTTATGCACAAGACAATTAAACATATCGCAACTGCAATTTTTCTTTTAGCCGGTTTTATTGCTCAGGCTCAAGAAGACAATGTGCCTACTTTTTACAAAGACATTGCACCCATTGTATGGAACAATTGTACGCCTTGTCACCACAAAGGTGGTTCTGCACCTTTTGAGTTAGAGAATTATAAAGACGTTTCAAAACGTGCCGCTTTCGTTCAGTTTATTACTGAACAAGACATTATGCCCCCCTGGAAGGCTAACCCACACTACAGATCTTTTGCCGGTGAAAAAACCTTAACTCCCGAAGAGAAGAAAACCATCCAAAAATGGGTGGCTGCAAATACTCCAAAAGGAAAGAAAAAAAACGCCCCTCAACAACCCACCTTTACAGCCGGTACACAAATCAAGCAAAAACCAGACATGGTTTTGAGCATGAAAAATCCCATTCCTATAGAAGGGGTAAATGAACACAAATTCATTAGCTATGCCATTCCTTACGAATTGGAACACGATACATTTGTAAAAGCCATCGAATACGTTCCCGGGAATCGAAAATTGTTGCACCACTGCAGCTATCAGGTAATGGGCGTTGACGAAAGTGTTTCGTTTGAAAATATGCCGGAATACTACGTTTTTTCAGAAGATTCTATCAACGGCATTAGTGATGATTTTGATTTTGAATTCTATCATCTTTTGGGTGAAAATGGCGAGAAACCGTATGAAGTGTTTCACAACGGCTGGTTGCCTGGGGCTTCTCCTTTAGCTTACCCTGAAGGAATTGGTTTTTACTTGCCTAAAAAAGGCGTGTTGTTGATTCGTAATTTGCACTATTCACCCTCGCCAATTGATGAAGAAGACCTCAGCAAGTTTCACCTTTACTTTACAGAAGAACCTATAAAACGAGTAGTGCGTTTTGCTGCTTTTCGCCCAACGGGTGTAGATCTTAGTAGAGATTTAGTGATCAAAGCGGGAACGCGAGATACGTTTGAAATGAACATTCGTATTAACGGAAACGTATCTGTGCTCAACGTAAATCCGCACATGCATGAGATTGGTGATTATTTTATCGCTTATGCCATTACGCCAAGAAAAGACACCATTCCACTGGTAGAAATTCCAAAATGGGATTTTAACTGGCAGGAATTTTACCGGTTTAAAAATCCCCTCTTTATACCAAGTGGAAGCATCATTCATGCTGAAGCTACATATGACAACACCGCCAGTAATTTAAGTAACCCTTTTAGTCCGCCTCGCGACATTTATTTTGAGCGTGGTAGCATGACAGAAACCGAAGAAATGATGAGGCTCACCTTCCTCTACCTTCCTTACCATCGTGGTGATGAAAACATTGATTTGAAAACTGTTTGGACAAAATAATTGTATGAAGACATGGAAGCTACAGTAGCCCAACTCAAAACTAAAGCCAGTGCAACAACTGCATCAAAAACACTAAAACCTACAACTGCAATGCTTATTTGCATTGTGATTACTGTTTCTACAATGGTCATCGAGTTTGTTGCCAGCGCATTTACCGGAAGTTTAATGCTTTGGAGCGATGGCGTTCACATGCTCTCTCATGCAGCATCTTTAGGTATTTCTTTTATGGCCGCTTCTATTGCGTCAAAGCCTTCATCGCGAAAATTCCCTTGGGGATTGCACCGTGTTGAGATTATTGCTGCTCACATTAACGGAATCGGTTTAGCCGGATTTACGTTTTATATCATTTACGAAAGCTTAGGCCGCTTATTCAATCCTGTTGCAATTGTTAGTGAAGACATGCTAGTTGTTGCTGTTATTGGATTAATCGTAAACCTGTTAACTGCGTTTATCCTTAGTAAAGCCGGATTGGAAGATTTGAACACTAAAAGTGCCTTTTTACACATGTTGGCCGATACGTTTTCATCAGTAGCCATCATTGTTGGAGGGGTGGTTATTATGTATACCGATTGGTTTTGGATTGATGCTGTTTTAAGCGTCATCATTGCCGTGGTTATTGGAAAATGGTCTTGGGGATTGTTGAAAGAATCCATCTTTGTATTGATTGACCGCACGCCAAAAGAAATCAACTACCAACAGGTAGAACACGCTTTAAAAATGGAATTTGGCCAAATTCGTAAAGTCAAAGAGTTTAGAGTGCGCGAAATCAAAACCAACAAGTATTGCGGAACATTGAAAGTGAATGTTGGCAACCTTGGTTCTGCTGCCTATTTCGGTTTACAAAACAACATTGCCCGTTTCTTAAAAGACAATTATAACATTGAAGATCTTACGGTTCAAATGGACATGCACGAGTAGTAATTAACGATTGTTTGAATTCAAATTTCAAGTTTTCATTATTGGGTTATTAATAATTGTTGGGCTTTACTTCTGTTTTTAAACAAGTTTGAGTGTTTCTTTGCTGTAATAGGAAGATATCGCTCAATCGTTCATGAATCAACAACTCGGCAAAACCAAATCTAACGCTATTCTATCATCGGCATGGGTGCGCAGACTGTGGCTAAAAATACTTAGTTCACCAGACCGTATGATGGCCATGAAAGTGGTTCTCGCCATTGTTATTGAGTCCATTCCATTCATATTGGTTTGGAAACCGTTTTACATCGTAACCTTATCACTGGGAACCGTAGCCGGAAATATTGCTGAAACAGACGATCATCCCAAAGGGAGAGTTAAAGCTGTTTTGTTAACCATCATCAGCTTTTTAGCCATTACTTCAATGGTAACGCTGCTCCGCGATTACAGCATTATTTTCGGAATTGCTTTTGTAATTTCTACTGTTATCCTCATCATTATTGGTGGAATTGGAGAACGTTATCGCGGCATCTCCTACGCTGCAATATTAATTGGTATTTATGCCATGTTAGGCCATCAATACAGTCCTAGCTGGTATGAACAATCCATTATGCTCACATTGGGAGCCACATTTTACAGTGTGATTTCATTGGCACTTGCTTTTGCTTATCCTTGGCGACCGTTAGAAGAACAGCTTTCAAGAGGTTTCATGGCTTTGTCTGAATACTTAAAAATTAAAGCCAAACTGTTTAACGCCAAACACGATCCTGAAAGCGAAATTGCCCGTGAACTAGCCGTAGTCAACATCAAAGTGGTTAATGCTCTTGAGAAGTGTAAAGAAGTATTGAACAGCTATGGAGAAGAAGTTGAAGATCGTGAAAAACTACTGCCTTACCTTAAAAGGTTTATGCTATTGCAAAGTTTGCACGAACGCGCTGCCTCTAGCCTTGAAACCAGTGAATCAGAAAGTGCCTCTAACGAAGAAAACAAAGACATTCTAAGAGGGTTAGGAGAGTTATTTTCACAATTATCAAATGCTTTGGTTTTGCTTTCTGAACACTTATTGACCGGAAAGCCTTATCAACATCCGGTTTCTCTTGAATGGATCATTACATCGCTGCAAGCCAAAATAGAAAGTCGTCCGCTTGAAGAACAACAGCAATTGATTTTGTTGTTGCATAACCTAAAACGTTCTCACTTGGCGTTGAAAAACCTCTACAACCCAAAAGAAAGCACTTATATCCCAAAACTGGGGCAAGATCAACGTACCATTAAAGAGCGCATTAAAGAACAGTTGACTTGGAAACATCCGCGCATGCGCCATGCTATTCGCATTAGTATCAGCTTTGCCATTGGTTTGTTTTTGGTCGATTATTTTCAAATGGAAAAAGGCGAGTGGATTTTGCTCACCTCTTTGCTCGTTACCCAAACTACCTACCGAGATACGCGTGTGCGCTTTTTTGAGCGGATTATGGGAACTATAACCGGAGTAATTCTCGGCATTTTTGTGTTGATGATCATTCCTACAACTACCGGTCAATTGTTGCTAATGTATGTTTCAGTTGCAGCCTTTGTATCGCTTAAAAAAACGAACTATTCGGTAGCTGTAATCTTCATTACGCTTTACGTATTGTGCACCAATAATATTATTCGACAACACGGTTTAGAGTCAATGTTTCCTAGAGTTTGGGACACTGTTATTGGAGCTGGTTTAGCATTTTTTGTTGTGCGTTTTTTATGGCCATCGTGGCAAAAAAACCGTTTGCCTCAATTATTGGCTAACGCATTAAAAGAAAACGCCAACTATTTTACCACCATTGTTGAAGCGTATCAGCATCCACTCAATAAAGATGAGGATGATTACAATTACAGATTGGCGAGAAGGTTAGCACACAAAGCCGATAACCAATTGACATTGGCGTGGCAAAGCATGCGCCTTGAGCCGAAAAAACAACAGCTACTCATGGAAAATGCGCTAACACTTACGTATTTGAACCATGCCTTGTTGTCCTATATTTCTGCTTTTGGATCTAGACGAGACATTGATAAAATTTTCTTTGAAGAATTTAATGCGTTATCTAAAGCCATTCATTTAGCGTTGAACGAAGCCGGAAATCAGCTGACCGGGAACATCGATCAGAAAATTCATTCGAACATGAAGCCCGTTTTGATCTCGTTGAGAGAACGCATCAACAACTGTGAGGATATGGATGAACGCCAGCAATTGCGTATCCTCTATAACATTGCCGGAGTTAGTAAACAGTTGTTGCGTCAGTCTGAGGCTTTGCGCAAAGCTTCACTTGAAAACCATTAATTTACGCTGGGTAATCCCATGTTAAAATTACCCTATTCAGGGTATTGTATGTACCCTTCAAAGATTGTTCTTTTGTTTAGAATTAGTCTAAATAAGAATGGACAACTCTACACACGATGATTTCATAATAGTTGCTTCTACTTCTCCGCTCATAAAATTAGGGCTTCAATCTTTGATGCAAGAACACGCATTAAAAGGAGATGTACGCTTTGTTCAAAGTGCTGAGGATGCAAAGTTGTTAATTGATAACCAAAAGCTTACTGCTTTAATAGTTGACTTTGACCCTGTTGAATTTAACATGGTTTTTATGCGACAAGTAGCGGCCAATCTTGCACATCAAATGGTGGTTATTGCCGATGAAAATAACCCATCTATTACCCGTCAAATTATGCAATTAAGCATTCCAGGTATTTTGACAAAAACCTGTGACGAAGAAGAAATTATCGATTGCATGAAGGCTACACAGAAAGGTGCACGCTTTTATTGCAATAAAGTCTTAGACCTATTATTAAGTGAGCAAGGGTTAATCGAAACCAATTGCGATGCTACCGTTCTTACGCCTAGAGAAACAGAGGTAATGGCACTCATTGCTGAAGGTAAAACCAATAAAGAAGCAGCAGAAATTCTCCACTTAAGTCCGCACACGGTTCACAGCCATCGAAAAAACATCATGAAAAAACTAGGAGTAAACTCTGTTTCTGAATTGGTTAGAGAAGCGCTGCAACTTAAAATTATCTAATTCATATCTACCACAAACGTGGTATGCATTTTCACAACAAAAGGCGATTGACGCGCTAATCGCATGAAAATACATTTGCAGAGTTATTTATTAAGAATTAATCTAAATAAAGATAAAATGAAAAAAGTTTACCTGGCTCTTGCAACACTTATCGGTTCATGCTCTTTAGCACAAGCACAGTTTGCCGATGATTCTGTATCTATTGGTGCAGGTTACACCAACCAATCATACTACAGTTTAGAAAACGGTGAAATCGATAACATTGACAATACCGACTGGGATTTAGCATTCTCGACTGGTGGTTATGGTTATACATTTAGAGTTAACGGTGGTAAAGGAACAACTGCTTGGTTGTATCCAAACGGAGACACAAGTGCTTGGAATACTGTTGACACATCAGGTATAACAACATGGTCAAAATTAACCAACTCTATTGCTTATTGGTCTGTTGGAGCATTATCAAAACCAGCTGATCCTAATGATGCCTTTGATATGGGTTGGGGGGTTTACGACTTAACCACTCACCATGTTACAGGAGACAGAATTTTTATTCTTCAAACACGCGGTGGTAACTACAAAAAATTAGTTGTTGAATCTTTAATTTCAGGTGTTTACACCCTTAAAATGGCTGATTTAAATGGTAGTAACGAAACTACTGTAGACCTTACTAAAGCCAACTATGCCGATAAAAACTTCGGTTACTATGACATCGATAATGCACAAGCATTAGACCGTGAGCCTTACAGTTCAGATTGGGATTTGGTTTTTACCAGCTACGCTGAACCTATTGTAGGATACGGCCCATACTCAGTAACAGGGGTACTTGCTAACGCAGGTATAGAATTAATGATGCTTTATCCTATCAACGACCCGTTCTCAGACCAGGACACACTACAAGGCACTTTTACAGATAGCATTGCCACAATCGGTAGAGAATGGAAAGCTTATGACTTTGCAATAGGTGGATACGTCATTGCAGATAGCACTGCTTATTTAATTAAAACGGCTAATGGTGATGTATGGCAAATGGTCATGACTGGTTTTAGCAGCTCAGAAGGAAAATTTGTATTCAGCAAAAAGAAATTGGACTTATCAACCGGTGTTAATGATGTAGCTGCTTCAGCAGGATTTATCAATGCTTATCCAAATCCGGCAAAAGACAACTTAACATTAGCTTTTGACCTCAATGGAACTCAAACCGTAAACTATGCCTTGTACGACCTATCAGGAAAAGAAATTACCAATCGTATACAAACCGTTTCAGGTTTCTCAAGTATTCAATTTTCAGTAAGCGAATTTCCAGCCGGAGTATACTTCATTAAAGTAGCTGGTGACGACTTTAACGCCACTCAAAAAATTATCATTCAATAAAATATTCTTCAACAATCAATCTCACTAGTAATATGAAACGCATTTTTTCGGCCGTAATCGCACTAGCACTTTTTGCAACAGCTTGTAACCCATCTTCATCGAAAGAGAAACAAGCTGAAGAAAACACACAAGAAGTGGCTGCACAAGAACAGCAAAACATTGTATCGCTTAACGGTACAATTACAGAAGTGCTTTATGCGCTAGGAAAAGGAGATCAGATTGTTGGAACGGATGTAACAAGCGTATATCCTGAAGAAACTAGTGAGCTCCCAAAATTGGGACATGTAAACCACATCCAGGCTGAAGGGATTATTTCCCTTCAACCGGATGTTGTTTATGCGCTGGAAAATGAACTTTCTCCGGAATTGCAAGAACAGCTAAAATCTACAGGCATTGAGCTACAACTTTACCCGTTAGATTATTCATTAGAAGGAGCTAAAAACCTCATTAATGCTTTAGGTAAAAGCGCAAATGCCGAGGAAAAAGCCAGTGAATTGATTGCCAAAATTGATGAAGATGCTGCTCAGCTAAAAACATTAGAAAATCAACCCAAAGCATTGTTCATCTATGCAAGAGGAGTTGGAAACCTATTGGTTGCCGGTGAAAACACACAAATGGATGCCATGATTAAAATGGCCGGGGCTAAAAATGCCGCTGTAGGTTTTGAAGGTTTTAAGCCTTTAACACCAGAAGCACTAGTAGCTGCAAATCCAGATGCAATTATCATGTTCGACAGTGGAAAACACTCTGTTCAATCTGAAGAAGGAACACTGTCTATTCCTGGAATTGAAGAAACAACTGCCGGAAAAAACAACAACATCATTACCATGGAAGGTCTTTACTTGGCAGGTTTTGGACCACGTGTTGGTAGTGCTATGGTAGAACTTAACAATGCCCTTGCAAACTTGTAGAATGAAAGTAAAAAACTCGGTTTTATTGGTTTTACTCATTCTACTTGTAGTAGTTAGTATATGTGTAACTTCAGGAATAGGTGCTGTTAGCATCTCATTCCCTGAAGTTTTTGACATTATAGGCTATAAGCTAGGGATTGTTTCTGAAAATGCAATCGATCAACGGATTGCTGCAGTTTGGACCAACATCCGTTTTCCAAGAGTTTTGCTTTCTGTTTTAGTGGGCGGTGCACTTTCTTACAGTGGCGCAACCATGCAAGGATTATTCAGAAATCCTCTAGCTGATCCTTCTATCATTGGAATTTCATTAGGAGCTGCCGCTATGGCTGCAATTACCATTGTAATAATTGCCCCATTAATGCAAGCCTATCAATTTTTTGGGCTATCCATTTTATCAGTTACAACATTTGTTGGTGCAGCAGGCGTGGCACTTTTCATCTATCGAATTGCCCGAACGAATGGAAAAACCAGTGTCTCAACCATGTTGTTAGCTGGTATTGCAATTAACGCTATAAGCGGAGCAATCACTGGTATTTTAACCTACATGGCAGACGAAAGTCAGCTTAGAGATTTAACCTTTTGGACATTAGGTTCTTTGGGCGGAGCCAATTATACCAACGTAATTATTGTAGCGATTGCTTTAACAATTGCTTTAGTGATGCTACTTCCCGAAACAAAATCTTTCAATGCTTTGGCATTGGGCGAACAAGAAGCTAAGCTAATTGGAACCAATACCGAAAAACTGAAAAACAAGGTCATTTTTACAACAGCACTTATTGTTGGTGTAAGTGTGGCCTTTACCGGAATGATTGGTTTTGTAGGATTGGTTATTCCACACATTATTCGATTGGCCGGAGGAAGTGATCATCGGTTTGTATTGCCTGCTTCTTTATTGGGTGGGGCACTTTTGCTTAACGTTGGCGATACCATTGCCAGAACTGTTATTGCACCTACCGAACTTCCTATCGGAATCATCACTTCTGTAGTTGGAGCTCCAACTTTTCTTATGCTGTTGTTGCACCGCAAAAAAACATTGGGCATATGATTACTGCAGAACACATATCACTATCAATAGGCGATCATAACATCTTAAAAAATGTTTCGCTGAAAGCCGATCGCGGAGATTTTATTGGAATTTTAGGTCCTAACGGAGCTGGAAAATCAACGCTCTTAAAAGCCATTAGCCACGAGCTGGAACCTACCAATGGAAACATTTCTTGGTTAAGCCGCCCCATGAAAGACTGGAAAAACGAAGACCTTGCAAAAACCAGAGGGGTGTTGAAACAGAAAACCGATTTATCTATGCCACTCATCAACGAAGAAGTGGTCATGATGGGGCGTTATCCGCATTTTAAAAGGTCGCCACAGTTACTCGATTACCAAGCCGTTGAAAAGGCGCTGGACATCACCGGAACAAAAGCTTTGGCCAAACGTCATTATCACGAATGTTCAGGCGGTGAACAACAGCGCATTCAGTTTGCACGTGTTTGGGCACAACTGAACGGATCGCCATCGGCTTCACCAAAATTATTTTTACTCGATGAGCCTTTGAACAACTTAGATATCTACCACCAACACCATGTACTTCGGTTGGCTGATCAATTTGTAAAAGACGGCAACATTGTTATTGCTGTTATGCACGATATTAACCTGGCAGCAATGTATATGAACAAACTGTTGTTTCTGAAAAACGGAGGGGTTTATGCTTCGGGAACACCAGATGAAGTTTTGAAAAACGACATTCTTAGTCAGGTCTACGATTACCCTTTATCGGTAGTTAACCATCCTGAACACAATACTAAAATGATCTTACACGGCTATCAGCCATTTACTCAACACAAATCGGAAATTAAATCTTAAAGCTATTTGGATATGGAAGCAATTGATAACACATTAAAAGCGCAATACGAAGCGCTTAAAAAAGAAGAACCAAGACTTCGTGCAAAACAAGCTGCAGAAAAACTGGGCGTTACCGAAGCTGAAGTAACGCAGGTTTTTCCAAATGCCATTCCGCTAAAACCAGAATTTCAAAATATCTTAAACGATGTTACTACACTTGGAAATGTAATGGCCTTAACACGCAACAACGATGTTGTTCACGAGCGTAAGGGAACTTATTTAAACCCGGAATTGGACAATCCGCATGTGGGCTTGTTTGTTGGTGCAGACATTGACCTGCGTATTTTCTTCCATTGCTGGAAATATGCTTTCGCATTGAAAAGTGATGAAAAAGGAAAAGCTTCAAACGGAATTCTTTTCTTCTCAAAAGATGGTTCTGCTATTCACAAAATTTACCTGACACCAACCAGTGATTATGCTGCTTTCAATGCTTTGGTAGAAAAATACAAGCAAGAAGAAGCATATGACATCGTGCCTGAAGCTTTACCTGAAAAAGCCAAAGAGGTTGCAGATAGCGAAATTGATGTTGAGAATTTCCGCAACGAGTGGGTCAACCTTAAAGACACCCATCACTTTTTTGGAATGCTTAAAAAATATGGTGTTACGCGTACACAAGCTTTGCATTTAGCTCCAGAGGGTGATTATGCTATTGAATTAAGCAACAATGCTTTGCGCGAAATCATTACCAAAGCTTCTGAAGAAAAAGTTGAAATCATGGTGTTTGTAGGCAACCCTGGTATGATTCAAATTCACACAGGTCCTGTAAATAACCTTATGGATCACGAAAATTGGTTCAACGTTATTGACCCTATTTTCAACCTTCACGTCAATGAGCCTGCAATTGCACAAAGCTGGGTAGTGCGTAAACCAACCGAAGACGGTATTGTAACTGCGCTTGAAGTTTATGATGAAGCCGGAGAATTAATCGTACAACTTTTCGGTAAAAGAAAACCGGGTATTCCTGAATTGGAATCTTGGAGAGCTATTGTAAAAACAGTTGAAGATCAACTTAAAAAATAAACATGTTACGGACTGTATTGATCGTTTTCCTGTTGGGTATTTCGTTGGCTTCACAAGCACAGCTTTCTGTTGTTGCCTATGAAAAAGAAACCAACACTACTTTACCAGGAGCACACATACAACTTTTAAATCCTGAAGGAGGCATTCTTCAAACATACATTAGCGATGTTGACGGAAAAATCTCTATTCAAAATCAATGGGTTACCAAGTTAGACACTGTAACTCTTGTTTGTAGTTACATCGGTTATGTAACCGATACCATGCACGTAACGCAAAAAACAGGTGTTGTCAAGTTTAAATTAAGCCCATCTAACATTACGCTTGGTGAAATGGTAGTAACCGGTCAATACAGTCCTAACAGTACCGAAAAAAGTGTGCATCGCATCAAAGTGATTGATAAAGCTAAAATTCAAGCGATGAATGCGGTTTCGCTTCGCGATGTACTTACTAATGAAATGAACGTGCGTATTTCTCAAGATTTGGTCTTGGGAAGTGGTATGCAATTGCAAGGCATTAGCGGGCAAAATGTTAAAATAATGATTGATGGTGTTCCCGTAATTGGGCGCCTGGATGGCAATATTGATTTGAGTCAAATTAACCTCAACGATGTGGAACGCATCGAAATTGTTGAAGGTCCGCTTTCAGTAAATTACGGGACCGATGCTCTTGCCGGAACCATTAACATCATCATGAAAAAGAAAGTAGAAAACCAGTTGGAGGCCAATGCCAATGTTTATGCCGAACAAGTGGGTACTTTTAATGTAGATGCATCAGTTGCAGCATCCATCAAGAAGAAAAATCAATTTAGACTTTCTATTGGCCGCTATTATTTTGATGGTTGGAATCCTGGTGACAGCAAATGGTTCAACTATTTTGAAAAAGGAACTGCTGATGATTCTCGTGTACAACAATGGAATCCGAAAGAACAATATTTTGGACGTTTGACTTGGAACAGAAACTACAAGAAATGGAATTTCAATACGCAAACGGCATACTTCAACGAAACAGTTATCAACAAAGGAACTCCGCGTTCGCCACTCAACGTTTCTGCATTTGACGATGTGTATAACACACAACGTTTCGATCAAGCCATTACAGCCAATAGAACCGGAAAGCGTTCTAACCTTAACATTGTTGTTGGCGGAAACCTCTACAAACGTCAGAAAAACACATATGTAAAAGATTTAACCACACTAGATGAAGAATTATCAGGTGATGCCAGCGACCATGATACTTCTACTTTTTACCAGGTAATGAGCCGTGGAAATTATGCCTATGCTATTATTCAAGACAAATTAACTTGGGAAGTAGGTTACGACCTCAGCTATGAATATGCGCAAGGAAAACGCATTGAAGACGACAATAAAAGTTTAGGAGATTATGCTGTGTTTACCACTGCAGAATGGAATCCAATTAAAGATTTCACCGTTAAACCTGGTGTTCGTTTTACACACAATACAGCTTATGATGCTCCGGTTACACCTTCAATCAACTTGCTCTATCGGACCGGAAAATTTTCTTTCAGAGGTTCATATGCGCAAGGATTTAGAGCTCCGGATCTGAAAGAACTGTACTACATGTTTGTTGATGTTAACCACAACATTCAAGGAAATCAAGATTTGAAAGCTGAGTATTCTGACAATTATTCGCTTTCTGCCAACTATCAAATTGTAAAGAAACAAACCATTTACCGCTTGGAAGTGAGCACGTTTTTGAATCAAATTCAAGATCAAATTAACTTAGCTCAAACCGATGGAACCCTTTACCAATACATCAACATTGGCGATTACCAAACACATGGAATTCAATTGAAAGCCGGAGTTTTATTTCAGCACTTAAGACTTCAAGCTGGCTTTAACTACGTTGGTAGAGAAAACAGCCTTGCTGATGATTACGATAATGTAGATGAATTCAGTTATTCTCCCGAAGTGCAAACTTCTGTATTGTACAATTGGCGCAAAAAAGGGTTAGAATTTGCTGCATTTTATAAATACACCGGTGAACTTCCAGGATATGCTTTAAGCAATGATGAGTTGGTACAAACCAAAATGGATCCTTACCATACATTAGATGGAACAATAAGCAAATGGTTCATCAGTCGTCAAATAAGAATTTCTGCCGGTGTGAAAAACATCTTTGACGTTCAACAAATCAATTCTACAAGTACATCAGGAGGAGCTCATAGCTCAAGTAGTTCCAGCGTTCCGGTTGGAATGGGAAGAGTTTACTTTATGAAATTACAATGGCAATGGAAAAAATAAAATACTACTTCTTCCTCCTATTTATTGGTTTATTAGGTTGGAGTTGCGATCCCGGAGAAGATCCTGTAGATCCGCTTAAACCCGGAGATATGGAGTTGACTGAAATTGCTCAAGGAACAGATTTGGAAGATCAGGTTTGGTTTTCTTTAGTAAATGGAGAAGTCACAACATCCAATAACAAATTTATTTGGGATTTAGAATTTTCGAGCGTAGATGATGGTGGTTACATCTCACTTAACGGATCAAAATACATGTTGGTAGCACATACCAATTCAACCGATTTTGATGCTACTTACAGCAGTAGCGATTACACATTTGGAGCTGATCACATGTCTGGCTTACCCGATAGTTTACAAATTGGCGATCCGGCCTCTCAATTAAATCAGGTAATCCTTATTGATTTAGGAAGAGAAACCGATGGTTCAGACATTGGAATGGTAAAATTTCAAATTACCTCTGCTTCTGATGGTTCTGTTGCGTTCCAATGGGAAATGGACAATGAAACCAAAACCAGTACTGTAACTCTAGAACAAAGCGAAGTGGTTCGTTATTCGTTTAATACAGATGAGATGATTACTGTTTTTCCGGCATCTGAAGATTGGGAATTGTGTTTTACGCAATACACCGAACGTTTTTATGAATATGATCCGGTAATCGATTATTTAGTGAATGGCGTTTTTATCAATTCAAACCGTGTAGAAGCTGCTTACATTAATGATTTAGAGTTTGATTCTATTTCACTTTCTATGGTTGATGATTTTGAATATTCTTCAAAAAGAGATGTCATCGGCTACAACTGGAAAGCATACAACTTAGACGAAAGTGTTTACACCGTTTATCCTAAAATGATTTACGTAATAAAAACCAGTGATGGGTTGTATTTCAAACTCCACTTTATCGATTATTACAATGATCAGGGAGAACGCGGATTTCCATTAATGGAATGGCAACGTTTATAGTTGACTTACTTCCAGGCTTTATAAGCGTTGATCAATCCGTTAGTTGAACTATCATGACCAGTTATTTCATTGGTTGAATCTAATTCAGGTAAAATGGTTTTGGCCAGTTGTTTTCCCAACTCAACACCCCATTGATCAAAAGAAAAGATGTTCCAGATTACGCCTTGAACAAAAATTTTGTGCTCGTAAAAAGCAATCAAAGTTCCTAGTGTATAAGGTGTTATTTTCTTTACCAAAATAGAAGTTGTAGGTTTATTTCCTGTGAAGATTTTAAACGGCAATAACTGCTCTATTTTTTCTGGTGATTTTCCAGAAGCTACTAACTCAGCTTTGGCTTCTTCTTCTGTTTTACCAGCCATTAGAGCTTCAGTCTGCGCAAAGAAATTGGCCAATAATTTTGAGTGATGATCTCCAACAGGATTTAAAGATTGTGCCGGAGCTATAAAATCACACGGAATTAATTTTGTTCCTTGATGAATCAACTGATAAAATGCATGCTGCCCGTTAGTACCAGGTTCACCCCATATAATTGGGCCTGTTTGATATTTTAAAGGCTTTCCGTTGCGATCAACTGACTTTCCATTGCTTTCCATATCTCCTTGCTGAAAATAGGCCGCAAATCGATGTAAATACTGATCGTAAGGTAAAATAGCATGACTTTCGGCTTTGTAAAAGTTATTGTACCAAATGCCCAATAATGCCATTATAGCCGGAATACTTTTTTCTTTTTCAGCTTTAAAATGTTGATCTGCTGCATGTGCACCAGACAGTAGTTTTTCAAAATTTTCAAACCCAATGGCGAGTGAAATACTCAATCCAATGGCAGACCATAAAGAATACCTTCCGCCAACCCAGTCCCAGAATTCGAAACAGTTTTTAGTATCTATTCCGAAAGCTTCAACAGCTTTTTCATTTGTAGAAAGTGCTACGAAATGCTTCGCTATTTCAGCTTCATTTTCGCAATGACTTAAAAACCATTCGCGCGCTGTGCGCGCGTTCGTCATTGTTTCTTGCGTTGTAAACGACTTAGAAGCAACAATAAACAAGGTAGTTTCCGGATCAAGTTGCTTTAAAGTCTCAGCAATGTGCGTTCCATCTACATTACTCACAAAATGAACATCAAAACAGGTTTTGTAATGCTTTAAGGCTTCGGTAACCATTACAGGTCCTAGATCTGAACCACCTATACCAATGTTTACAACATCCGTAATGCTTTTATCGGTAAACCCTTTCCATCCTCCTGAAATTACGGCATTACTAAAAGCTTTCACTTGCTCTAGTACCGCATTTACTTTTGGCATTACATCTTCTCCATCAACCAACATGGGCGTGTTTGAACGATTGCGCAAAGCCATATGCAATACTGCACGATTTTCTGTTTCGTTAATTTTTTCTCCGCTGAACTGTGCTTCAATAGCTTCGTTTAACCCACATTCATTTGCCAAATTAAAAAGTAACTCAAGCCCTTTTTGATCTAACCTGTTTTTTGAAAAATCGAAGAGAAAATCTTCAAAATCAAACGATAGTTTTTCAAACCGTTCAGAATCTTCGGCAAACCATTCACGCAAGTGTTTTTGATGAGTTTGCTCAAAATAGTCAGTCAGTGATTTCCAGGCTTGGGTTTGAGTCGGGTCTATTTTAGGAAGCATATTAAATCAGCTGGGTTCATTACTCAATATTAAGCAAGCTAAATGAATATCTGGCAGTGATCTGATGCATTTAACGAATAGTTGATGCACAATTATTGATTTTTAGCACATTAAATAAAAAAAGCGCAGCTCATTACTGAACTACGCTTTTTCAATTTATACTCTTAATTAAGATTAGCTACATGCTATTTTGTTCACTCTTCTTTCGTGTCTTCCACCTTCAAACTCATTTTCTAAATAAGCATCAACAATAGCTTTTGCTTCAGTTTCAGAAATAAAACGGGCAGGTAAAGCCAACATATTTGCATTATTATGTTGACGCGCTAGTGCTGCTAACTCTGGCAACCAACATAAAGCCGAACGAATTCCTTGGTGTTTATTCACAGCCATGTTAATTCCATTTCCACTACCACAGATTACAATCCCTAAATCTGCTTCTCCTTTTTCTACTGCATCTGCCGTAGGATGGGCAAAATCCGGATAATCGGCACTCTCTTCTGAATAAGCACCAAAGTCAACCAATTCATGGCCTTTTTCAGTTAAATAAGTTTTCAACACCTCTTTTAGTGAATAACCTGCATGATCACTTCCTATAGCTAGCTTCATAACTGTAATTTTGGGCAAAGCTAACCCCTTTTTAAAAATTGTTCATAGCATTGTTGACAAGTGTCAATAAATACTGAAAGAAAGTTCTTTGATTATTGGTTGGAAATACGAATTCGAATAAAATCGCAGAATAACGAATTGAAAACCCTGAAGTTTTACCCCACTTCTTTACAATCAGTTAACAATAAATTCGATCTCTGATAACAAAGAGTTATTCCGTTTAAAGCTTTTTAACGTTTTGTTAATAACTAAGTGGTTAACTTAAAATCAGTAATTTAAAATTTTAAAACTGTTGATGAGTTGTTATTAAGAAATGAAAAAACAAAAATTCAAGTTATGTGTAAAGAATATTTGAACACTATCAACAGCCTAATAATAACAACATATATTTTTTAAAAACTATCTATTATATATAAGTAAAAGAAGATGTTGAAATCCTATTTGTCTTTCGCTTTGTTTCTCATTGGTTTCAGTGTTGCTTTGTATGCTCAGCAAGACAGTATCAATACGAATGGTTACAATGTATTTCATTATCCAAATGGAGTTAAATCAAGTGAAGGAAATTTTAAGAACGGAAAGCCAGATGGTCTCTGGAAGAATTATTACAAAACCGGTGAGCTAAAATCAATTGGTTACCGCAATGCGTTTGAATTAGACAGCATTTGGAAATTTTACAGAGAAGACGGAATTCTGATTGAAGAAATAGAATACGATTCGAACAAACGCAATGGAATTACTAAAGTCTATAACGAAGAAGGCTTTCTAATTACCAAAGTCAATTATCAAAACGATAAGAAAAATGGTCGCGAGTTAGAATATTACCCTGAGCTAAAACGCATTCATTTTGAACGGCCCTACCTCAAAGGACAATTAAATGGTGTTGGCTATGAGTATGCCGAAGACGGAAGAGAAATCTCAATCATTTTGTTTGAAAAAGGGTTTGTTAAAGATGAAGATATCATCAACCGTTTAAATCCTTCAGGCCAAAAGGCAGGTATTTGGATAGAGTTTTATGAAGACTTACGCTTTACTGATGGAGAAAAAATAAGAAAACTAGAAGGCCGATATGAAAAAGGACTTAAAAACGGTTATTTCAGAGAATATGATCGTACCGGAACATTAGTCAATACACTGAAATATGTGAATGGTCAATTGGTTGATGATCCTATTGAATTACAGAATGTTGAAATCAAGCGAGAGTTTCATCCCAATGCTACTGTTAAAATTGAGAAAACTTATTATAACGGTCAACCTCATGGTATTTGGAAAGAATATGATGTTGAAGGAAATCTTGTTAATTCATGGACTTATAAATATGGAACCTTATTAGGAGAAGGCATTGTAGATGCTGCAGGAGTTAAACAAGGACCTTGGAAAGAGTATTACCCTGATGGAACACTCAGAGCAGAAGGAGAATACCTTGATGGTGAACGTTTCAAACGCTGGAAATTTTATTTTCAAAACGGTAAGCTAGAACAAACAGGAAAATACAAAAAAGGCGGTTTGCAAGATGGAGAGTGGAAATGGTATTACAGCGATGGAGATCCACACAGAGTAGAAAACTTTTACAAAGGAAATGAAGAGGGTGAAATTGTTGAGTATGATACTAATGGCAAAGTCATTTTAGAAGGTGAATACATAGATGGTTTAGAAACCGGTAAATGGTTTATCGAAATGGGAGATTATCGTGAAGAAGGTGAATTTGTAGATGGGAACAGACACGGAGAGTGGGTACATACCTATTTGGTCAATGAAAAAATAGCTTACGAAGGCAATTACATTGATGGATTTGAAGATGGAAAGCATACTTGGTATTACGAGAATGGTAAAAAAATGCTGGAAGGAAATTATGAATTAGGCATTAAACAAGGAGAATGGAAACGCTATAACGAAGAGGGTTTACTTATTTTAACCATTACTTATAAAGATAACAAAGACAAAAGGTTAGACGGAACTAAAATAAAAATACCAAGAGGTAAAAAGTCTGAAGAAAAAGAAACAGAGGAAGCACAATAACTTCCTCTGTGTATCTATTTTTTAATTTGTTTCCAGTGCTTTTGTTACACATTCAACAGCTAGTGAAAAAGCCGGCATTCCTCCGGTTACCGCTGCTGTTTCACATATTCCCATTAATTCTTTTGGTGTAGCTCCTGCTTTTAAAGCTCCTTTAGCATGTAAGATTGCGGGTTCTTTGTGCATTCCGCCAATTAGTAAGGCAAAATGAACCAGTTGTTGCGTTTTTTGATCCAGTGGATTTTTAAGAATTAGCTTTTCTCTGAATTGCTCGATCACTTCAATAGCAGTTGCTTCATCAGTTAATTCAGCAAGTTGTAGTCTTTTTTCTATGTTATCAGGAACATAGCCTAAAAGTGCTACATATCCTGTTCTGATTGCTTCTACACTTTTCATTGTACTTATCCTATTACTGTTTCTACATTAGGCCATTCCATATATTCTATCGGAAGAATATCGTTTTGACGTATTAACATATCAATTTGTCCCAAGTGATAAGAATGATGACCAAACGTGATCCATAAAAATCCCATAACAGAATAAGTTCTTCCCATGAAAGTAACCTGTTTATTAATGTCTTCTTCCGTATAAGTTTCTAAAATGGCTTTTCCTTCTTCATACACTTCTTTGTAACGATCTGTAAGTTGTTTCCCGTTAGGAATACCTTCTAGTAAAGCAGCATTTTCTGGTTTTGGAATAACCAATCCTGATTCGCCTTCTTTCATAGCTTTAAACCAATGGATTTCAGCCAAAATAAAGTGTCGAATTAAACTACCTATGTTAATTTTATTAACGCGTACTCCTAAAAACATTGAGGCATTATCAATTGGAACAGCATCGTAAATTTCATCAGGAGCGTCTTTAAGTAAATCCAACGTTTGCAAATACATTTGTTCATGTATGTTGAGAAATCGTTGAAACTCTTCTTTTGTTGCTTTTAACGTATTATTCATTGTTGATTGATTTTTGTTTGCCAACAAAGTTCTATACCTAAGCCGTTCAAAAGAGTGTAAATCGTAGGGTTAATGGTGTACTTTTAGGAACTGATCACGAAATTGTTGAGGTGTTATTCCTTTGTGTTTTTTAAAGTAGCGGTGGAAATATGCTTTATCGTTAAAATTCAGATCATATGCTATTTCAGCTACTGTTTTCTCAGTATTCATCAGCAATCTGCAAGCCTCTATTAGGGTTCTTTGGTGAAGCATATCAGAAATAGATTTTCCTGTTTTTTCTTTGACAATAGAATTTAAATGGCGCGAAGTAATGTTAAGTTGGTTGGCGTAAAAAGTGACCTTTTTTTCCCGAATGAAATTTTCATCAATGAGTAATTCCAGTTTTCTTAGCTTTTCATTATTAGGAATAAGAAGCGTGTCTTCTTCACTGGATTGATTTTGTTTTATCCGTGTTAAATGAATCAGTAATATTTCGAGTTTGGCTCTTAAAACACTCCATTTTGCAAATGCATTTTGTTGAAATTCCTCGTAGATCAATTTTACGATTGAAAGAACAGTTTCATATCCGTTATTCAATGACAAGTAAGGTGCAGTAATTGAAGAATGAAAAAAAGGAAAGTCATATAACTTCAGTTGCGACTTTACCAAATGGTAAAAATCAAGGTTAAATAAAATAAAATAGCCAGTTACTGAAGCATTTTCAAATGCATGAATTTGTCCTGGAGTCAAAAAATAAGCACTATGATTTAAAAGATCATAAGCTTCAAAATCAATAGTTTGTAATCCATTTCCTTGATCTATAATGAAAAGAGTATAATAATCATGATGGTGCCATTTTTCAGACTGAAAGCAATTGCTTTCGATGCAATCTTCGATTTTACCTACTGAAAAATAAAATGAGTTATTGAGCTTATGTGTACCCATGAAGTAATCTTAAAAATAGCTGTTTTATTTAAAGGTAAAATGAATTGTAAAACACTTTTTTTCAGCCCAATGCAACTTTGCATAAAATATTTTCAAAACAAAATAGTTATAAGAAAAGAGCAAGGATAATTTTCACTTATTTCTTATTTAAAATTTAATGAAGCACAGCATTGCCATAGCAATCTTATGCCTGCTGTTCAGTGGACTTCAAGCGCAAAATCGTTTGGAAAATAAACTGGATAATTGGTGGGAAACCAACACAGAAAAGTGTGTGGCAAAAGCTGAGAAGTATTTAAAAAAACACAAAGCAGAAGAAAAAAGTACGTATTACCTGTTGAAATATAATTTACAAGAAGTAGAGATTAAACCGCGCAAAAGTCAGTGGAACAGTGTACTACGTTATGCTAAAAAAGGAAACAAGTATTCTTCTGAAAAATGGAATACACTTAGAAATGAAATAGCAGTAGCCGCAGAAAAATACTGTGAGAATTTGAATCAAAAAGAACTTGAATCATTCAACATAAAATACATCAACGTTTTTAAAGATACTCTGCAAGCGTTCAAACAATGGTTGGCAAATCAGGAGCATGAGAAAGCAGCGATGACCGTATCTACCATTGCAGAGGGTATAGACAGTCTGAGGAGAGCGCTGCTTTCAATTGCCCAAAACCTAGAAGGAATTCCCTACAAATGGGCTGGTGAAGATACTGCTGGCTTTGATTGTAGTGGTTTTACACGTTATGTGTACAAGAGTGTTGGAATAAATTTACCACACAATGCTCAGTTACAATCTGAAATAGAAAATGGAGAAACAAAAACACTAGAAATGGCAGAACCCGGAGATTTACTCTTCTTCGGCAATCAAAATAGCAATGGTACATACCATGTAGCGCATGCAGCTATTATTTTCTCTAAAGAACAAGACAGCATCAAAGTCATTCATTGTGTAAGTAACGGTGTTAGCATAGATGGCGAAAATTCCAGCTGGGAACATTACTGGAAAGACCGTGTATTGTTTGCTAAATTATTTATTTCAAATTGATTAGGATATAAAACAGATTGTATCGTGCAGAAGAATGAAATGATTTTTAATGATGTATAATTAATTTTTTATTCTTCTGCTTCAGGATTATTTCTTGTTATTTTGATGCAGTTTACATTTTATAAACCTAATTCCGCATGAACCGTAACCCATTTCTCCTCGTTGTTTTCCTCGTACTTGTAACTTTCTTTTCTGGCTGTGATTCAGAACCTAAAAAAATTCAGGTAGATCCTGCTTTTGGTGCTTACATTTCTGGCTACACGTCTGGTGTAATTTCAAAGAATGATGCCATTCATATTCGATTAACTTCTCCTGTTGAAAAAGAAATTCAAATTGGAGAACCGGTAAAAGAAACACTTTTTGATTTTGATCCGGGAATTGATGGAGAAGCATATTGGCTAGACAATAAAACCATAGAGTTTAAACCCAATGAACCCCTTAAACCTGCAACTATTTATACTGCAGAGTTTTTCTTGTCTGAAATTATGCAAGTCGATGACAAATTTGAAACCTTCACATTTCAGTTTCAAACCATTAAACAAGATTTTAGCATATACGTAGACGGGTTAGTTCCATATTCAGATGAAAACTTAAAACAACAATACCTTGAAGGTAGAATAGTTACAGCAGATCAGGTAGATACAACTCTTTTACAGAAAGTTGTTTTAGCAACTCAAGATGGTAAATCATTGCCTGTAAAATGGATTCAAAACGGACACAACGAATACCTTTTTAAGGTACAAGAGATTACGAGAAGTGAAGATCAGAGTACTGTAATTATTACAACCAATGGAGATCCTATTGGTGTAGACAGATCAGACGAATTAAAAGTTGAAGTTCCAGCATTAGGTGATTTTAAGGTTATTCAAAGTAGAGTTATTCAAAGCCCTGAACAATACGTAGAAATTCGTTTTTCAGATCCGCTGATCATGCAAGATCTAAAAGGTCTTATTACCATTGAAGATGCAGAAAATGTCAAATACATAATTGATAAAAACAGCGTAAAAATCTATCCTTCAAACCGTTTAGCTGGTTATAAGAAAATCTACGTTTCATCAGGAATTAAAAATTCACTCAATTACAAAACTCAAAAAACATACAGTGTTAGTCTGCAGTTTGAACAGATTAAACCAGCACTTCGTCTGGTTGGAGATGGTGTTATACTTCCAAACTCAAATGGATTAGTTTTTCCGTTTGAAGCAGTGAGTCTACAATATGTGGATGTTTATGTCAAAGAAATATTTGAAAACAATGTATTGCAATTTCTTCAGGAAAATCGACTTTCAGGATCTTATGAACTAAGAAGAGTAGCTAGAACAATAAAGCACAAACGCATCAATCTGGCAGATTTTGGAATGCAAGATTTACACAGTTGGCACCGCTACCATTTAGACCTCAGCGATATACTAAAAACAAATCCCGGAGCAATTTATAGAATTGAAGTGCGCTTCAAAAAAGCGTACACCTTGTATGCATGTGAAGGAAGTGAAGAAAAAGAAGAAGTTAACCAGTTAAGTTATAAAACAGATGAAGACTGGGATGGCTTACCAGATTTTGATGAATATGATGATCACTACTATTATTACAATTGGAAAGAAAGAGACGATCCATGTAGCGATGCCTATTATGCTTATGAAAACCATACCGTTGTAGCTAAAAACATCATTGCTTCTGACCTTGGTATGATTGCGAAAATTGGTGGTGACCGCGTAGTAAATGTTGTGGTTAATAACATGATTACTACCGATCCGGTAGCAGGTGCAATAGTAGAATTTTACGATTATCAACAGCAATTAATTACAACAACTACTACTGATGGTGAAGGAATGGCAACTCTTCCATTGCAACGAAAACCATTTATAGCGGTTGCTAGCCATAACAATCAAAAAGCCTATTTAAAGCTACAAGATGGTGATGCACTTTCTATGAGTAAGTTTGACGTATCTGGTGATCGTGTTGAAAGAGGTATAAAAGGATTTTTATATGGAGAGCGTGGAGTTTGGCGCCCGGGAGATTCACTCTACCTTTCTTTTATTCTAGAAGATAAAGAAAACGTACTTCCTCCAAATCACCCGGTAACACTAGAATTGTACAATCCTAAAGGTAAATTAGTACAACGCAATGTTCAGGTCAATGCTATAGATGGATTTTATGATTTCAGAACAGCTACCTCATCCGATGACCCTACAGGTTATTACCAGGCTATTGTAAAAGTAGGTAACCGAAAGTTTAGAAAG